>Ga0315549_1005189_pt1 | contig 10718 bp, 7 predicted proteins | sample SalMarSW160200MG_FD_203101 | JGI IMG/M metagenome (GOLD analysis project Ga0315549, IMG submission 203101) | Salt marsh sediment microbial communities from the Plum Island Ecosystem LTER, Massachusetts, United States - Salt Marsh Sediment SW1601-200 ... | reverse complement strand
CGATGAAGAGCTGATCTCACATCCTCTTCCTATCATACTATCAAAAATTCTTTTTCCATCAACAATTTTTGTTTCATCCATTACAATTGAGGATTCAACTTCAGTATTTTCTATCATTACATTATTACCGATAGAAGTATATGGCCCTATATAAGTATTAGGTCCAATTTTACAATTTTTTCCAATTAAGCAAGGTCCTCTTATTATAGTTCCTTTTTTTATTAAAGTTTTTTTCCCTATCTGAACTCTTCCTCTAATTTTTACTTCTTCTTCAAGTTTTCCTTCCATCTTTGTAGGAATCCCATCTAAAACCAGATGATTTGCTTCCAAAATGTCTTCGGGCTTTCCAGTATCTTTCCACCAATTCTTGGTAATGGAAGCATTAACTTTGTACCCACCGTTGATCAGCCATTGGATAGCATCCGTTATTTCCAATTCATTTCTCCATGAAAGTTTTATATTGTTTACAGCATCAAAAATAGATTTTCTGAATGCATATATGCCTACTAAAGCTAAATCTGAAGGTGGCTTTTTCGGTTTCTCGATGAGTTGGCTAACATTTCCTTTTTTATCTAATTTAGCAACGCCAAATTGTTGAGGATTTTTAACGTGCGTTAAAAGGATACTTGCTTCACAATCTGAGTTTTCAAAATCTCTAACGAAATCTTTTATCCCTTCTTTTAATAAGTTGTCTCCAAGATACATTACAAAGGGATCTTCCTTGATAAAATCTTTTGATATTAATACAGCATGAGCTAAACCTTTGGGGTAATCTTGTTCAATATATATTATTTTTATACCCCATCTATCTCCATTTCCAATTGTGTTCATTACTTGTTCTCTATTCGGACCATAAATGATACCGATCTCTTTTATTCCAGCCTCAATTAAATCTTCTATGGCATAGAAAACTATAGGCTTATTAGCTACCGGTATTAATTGCTTTTGCTGAGAATAAGTTATAGGTCTCAATCTCGTACCAAATCCTCCTGTTAATACCAATCCCTTCATATTTTCACATCCTTTCCAATCCTTCATCTATATTTAATAACTTTGTATATACTTTATTTTTAATTTTTTCTACACATAAAGAAGAATCTTTCGGTCTTTCAGCTTTTTGATTTAACTCGTTACTTACAATAGGAGTAATCAAGTTTTTATCCAAATCAAATCTATCAGCTATCTTTAATGCAAAATCATATCTATTAATTCTTTCGCTTCCAGTTACATGATATAATCCTTGAGTATCTTTCTCAGCAATTTCTAATAAAACTTCGGCTAGATTGTCGGCAAAAGTTGGAGATGCATATTGATCTGTTACAATGTTTATCTTATTTTTATTTTTTAATTGTTCAATGACCCACGTAACGAAGTTCAATCTTTCATGCTGTCCATAGAGAACACTTGTCCTTGCTATTACATAGTTTTTGCATATCTCTTGAACTCTTTTTTCTCCTTCCAGTTTAGTTTTTCCATAATAGTTCATAGGATTCGTTTTATCAGTTTCTTTATACATACCTTTCTTACCATCAAAAACAAAGTCTGTCGAGACATAAATCATTTTTGCACCTATCTCATGACAAGCTTGAGCAACATTTCCAGTACCTGTAACATTGACTTCCCAAGCTTTTTCTTTCTGAATTTCACATCCGTCTACGTTCGTAAAAGCTGCACAGTGAATGACAATATCTGGATTAACTTTTTTGATATATGTGAAAATCTCTTTTTTCGTTATATCTATTCTTTCTTTAGGATAGGTCCTAAAATTATAATATTTTATAATTTTACTTCCTAAAAGACCCTTATATCCAGTGATAAATAATCTCAATTAATCACCTAAATTGAATAAGATCATAAAGTATTTAAGCATTATCCCGTATTTTTTATAGATGATCCTATGATAAAAGGTGTCGAAATAAAAAAATTAAAAGTAATACCAGATGAAAGAGGATGGCTCATGGAAATTTTGCGCTGTGATGATGATCTTATATTTTAATAAAATCCATTTCTCGATTATGTTTCTCTTTTTCTGTATTGGAAAGCGATTGCTGCATTGGAAGTGGAATTAATGGTATATAAATACGGGTTACTAAAATATGAAACAAGAAATCTTGGAGATGAAATTCAAAGCCTTTCAGCTAGGAAATTTCTTCCAAGAGTTGATATATATGTAGATAGAGAGCATCTAAACAGTATAAAGTCAGATGAAAAAATTAAATTAATTATGAATGGTTGGTTCATGCATAAACCAGAAAATTGGCCCCCTTCGCAGGATATATACCCTCTTTTTATTTCTTTTCATATTTCACCACGCTGCTCAAAAGAAATGACTTCTCCAAAATTTATTGAATATTTCAAGAAATATGAGCCGATAGGATGTAGGGATTACTATACTCGTGCCCTATTGAGAAGTAAGGGTGTAGATGCTTATTTTTCAGGGTGTTTAACTCTCACTCTAGATCGTAGAACATCTAAAAGATCCAATGAAATTTTAATAGCGGATTTAGATGAAAAAGCTATAAATGCAATACCTCCTGATATCTTAACGGAGGCCACCATTCTTACTCACTTTAGTCATCCTCTCATTAGAAAGTTAGTAAAACTTGCTAAAGGCAATAAAACGGTTCATGCTTTTATGAAGAAAACTAAATTAAGCTATCCTCTGGATAGATTTGTCACAAGGTTTTCCGCTAAGATGCTGGGTAGGGGGAAAAAATTTAAGGAAGCAGAAAAGCTTTTAGACAGATACGCTAGAGCAAAGCTAGTCATAACATCCAGACTTCATTGTGCCTTGCCACGTGTAGCTTTTAATGCACCCGTCATATTTGTTCATGAAAATCTAGAAGATCTCAGATTTGGAGGGCTCCTAGAATATTTGAGAAGTTATTCTCTAAAAGAGTTTATAGAAAGAGTCCATGAAATAGATTGGGATAATCTTCCTAAAAATCTAAATAGAAACAAATTACGAAAACTACGAAGGAATTTAATTAAAACTTGCGAAGAATTTATTAAAGACTGTTGAACCTTTTTTAGTCAAACACTCTAAAAAAGATGTTCATTACGAGATGTTCAGAAAAGATCGTGAAAGGTTAAGAGCATAACATTTTAAGATTATCCCCAAGAGCTACTGAATTCGCCCTTGGCACAATGCAGAGTTTGTTAATCTGCTAAATGCTTTGAAAGCATTTTTCAGTCTATTCTTTTTAGGAAATATACCTAAAACAGCCTTGCTACTCCTGCAATTAGTGGATTGAAGTGGAGAAGATAGAAAGAATGTCTAGCTTTGTCTTCTCTCACTTTTATTGGTGAGTCGGGAAACTCATCAACGAGTACTATCCTTATCAGTTTCTCTCTGATCTTCTTCCCATCGCCAGTCACAAAACTATCCTAGAGAAAAATATATCGGGACATACTTCTTCTCTTTCGTTATATCTACCCTTTCTTTAGGATAGGTCTTAAAATCAGAGTATTCCATAATTTTGCTTCCTAAAAGACCTTTATGTCCAGTGACAAATAATCTCAATTAATCACCAAAATTAATATGGACATAAAGTATTTAAATATTGTTCCTAATCTATCATAGGTGACTTTATGATAAAGGGCGTTAAAATAAAGAAATTAAAAGTAATACCCGATGAAAGAGGGAGATTGATGGAAATTTTACGTTGTGACGACGAAATTTTTGAGAAATTTGGACAGACGTATATGACAACAAATTATCCAGGTGTAGTCAAAGCATGGCATTATCATAAAAAACAAACGGATAATGTTTGTTGTCTTAAAGGGATGATAAAAATTGCGTTATATGACGCTAGAGAAGGCAGCCCAACAAAAGGCGAGTTGAACGAATTTTTCGTTGGTGAACATAATCCTTGTTTGGTGGTAATTCCTAATGGCGTTTATCACGGATGGAAATGTATCTCAGAAACAGAATCTATAGTTATTAGTGCTCCAACTGAACCATACAACTATAAGGAACCAGATGAATACAGGTTACCTCCAGACACAAAAGAAATCCCCTATGATTGGATCTTAACACCAGGAAAAAAACATGGGTGATTTTTTGAAGATCTTAGTTACTGGCGGAGCTGGATTTATTGGGAGTAATTTTATCAGATATATGCTGAATAAGTACCCTGATTACAAAATTGTTAACTTGGATAAATTAACTTATGCAGGAAATTTGGATAATCTAAGAGATATAGAAAAAGATCCCAGATATAAGTTTATTAAAGGAGATATCTGTGATAAAAAAATTGTGGAAAAAGCTATGAAAGATTGTGATGCTGTTATCAATTTCGCTGCTGAAAGCCATGTAGATCGTTCTATAATCGATGCTGGAACTTTTGTAAAGACAGATGTTTTTGGAACTTATATCTCACTCGAAGCGGCAAAAAAATACAATATAGAAAAATACATCCAAATATCCACAGATGAAGTTTATGGCTCAATAAAAGAAGACTCTTTCAAGGAAACAGATCCCTTAAAACCAAATTCTCCATATTCAGCCTCTAAAGCTTCAGCCGATCTATTAGTTAGATCGTATTATATTACTCACAATTTACCAGTATTAATAACAAGATCAAGTAACAATTACGGTCCATATCAACATCCAGAAAAATTGATTCCATTGTTTACAATAAATGCATTGAATAATAAGCGCTTACCTGTGTACGGCACCGGTGAAAATGTAAGAGACTGGCTTTATGTTTTGGATAATTGTTCTGGAATAGATACAGTCTTACACAAAGGAAAAATTGGAGAAATCTATAATATAGGAGGTGGAACTGAAAAAACAAATTTGGAAATAACTTATTTGATATTGGAACTTTTAGATATGCCAAAATCGCTAATAAGATACGTTGAAGATAGAAAAGGCCACGATTTTAGATATTCCTTAGATACTACAAAAATAGAAAGATTAGATTGGAAACGTAAATATAACTTTGAAGGCGCTATGAAAGAAACTATAGGATGGTATGAAAATAATGAATGGTGGTGGAGACCTTTAATGAGGTAATAAGAGTGATAAAAGCCAGTATCATAATCCTTACAAAGAATGCAGGAGATGGATTTGAAAGAACTTTAGAAATGATCTTTAGTCAGAAATATGACGAAGAATATGAAGTTATAATGATAGATTCTGGATCGAAAGACAATACATTAACAATAGCAAAAAAATACCCGACAAAAATTTATGAGATTCCTCCAGAAGAGTTCGGACATGGAAAAACAAGGAATTTTGGTGCTAGTTTATCAAAAGGAAATTATTTGGTTTTCATAACGCAAGATGCTGTTCCTATTAATAACAAATGGCTTGAGAGCATAACCAAACCTCTTTCTGATTCCAGAGTTGCAGGAGTTTTTGGAAAACAAATTCCTAAAGAGAATGCTAATCCAATGGAAAGATTTTTTCTTTCACAGTTTTATCCAGAAAGACGAAAAATAAGATACAGCAGTCAAAATTTAAAGATAAATGAGATTTTATTTTCAGATGTAAATTCAGCCATTAGAAAAGATATATGGAAGAGGTACAAATTCAATGAAAATATTCCGATTGCAGAAGACTATGATATAGCAAAAAGAATTCTTGCGGATAATTATATTATTATATATGAACCCAATGCAGGTGTTTATCACTCTCATAATTATTCTTTAAAAACAGTTTTTAAAAGATTTTATCATTCAGGCGTTTCTTTAAAAGAAATTGGAATATTTGAATTTAACTCCCCAGATTTTATTATAGAGGGTCTACGTTATTTCATGGAGGAGATGAATTTTTTGTTTCATAATGGATATAAAAAGTGGATTCCGTATGCAATTATATATGATTTTTGCAAGTTTTTTGGTATGTTTTTAGGAAAAAAAGGGAGATATGTACCAACAATAATCAAAAAGAAATTAAGTTTATAAAGAACGTGTTGAAGAGGTAACAATGAAAATATGTTATATAACTTACACATTTTCCCCATATAACAAAGGAGGAGCCGATATATATACAGAAAATATAGCAAAGTATATGGCTAAAATAGGTCATGAAGTAGTAGTTATTGCTTGCAAGCCCACTTTCGACGAATTTTCGATTAAAGAAGAAATAAGGGATAAAATTAAAATTTACTGGTTTTATCCTCTTAATGTTGCGAGTTTTTATGAAATAGGTAGGAAAAATAAGTTTTTACAAGTTATATGGAGAGTTTTAGATGTGTGGAATCCACATTCCTATTATATTGTCAAAAAAATTCTTAAAAAAGAAAGACCTGATGTTGTTCATACAAATACACCTTCAGGATTTTCTCCATCAATATTTAATGCTGTAAAGTCTCTGAATATTCCATTAGTACACACTTTACATGATTATTATCTCATTTGTCCAAGAATAACTCTACTCCATTCTAATGGAGAAATATGTGAAACACCCAGTATATTTTGCAAATTCTATCAATGGATCAATGAGAAACTTATTGCTCATCCCGATACCCTCATTTCCCCTTCAGAATTTACACTGAAAAAACATAAGGAATATGATTTATTTGTAGAAAGCCAGAGTTTAGCCATACCGAATGGAATTGAATTGAATAACTATAATTTTGAATATCATGATGAGAATAAAAATTCTTTTGATATTTTATACGTTGGAGTCTTGGCGAAACACAAAGGAATAGATATTTTAGTTAATGCTATTAAAAAAATAAAAAATAAAAATATAAACCTCCATATATGCGGTGATGGAGAATATAAGGAGAAAATAGAAGATATGGTCAAGAAGGATAGAAGGATCACTGTTTATGGTAGAGTTTCGGATGAACATTTAGATGAACTATATAAAAAGGCTGATGTATTTGTTTTGCCTTCAATTTGGTATGAAAATTTTCCAGTTACAATTCAAGAAAGTTTTAGGGCAGGAATCCCTGTGATAGCAAGTGATATTGGCGGGGTCCCTGAATTAATAAAAGATGGATATAACGGATTTTTATTTGAGGCAGGAAATCTTAGAGAATTGAGAAGAATACTAGAAAAACTAATAAACGATCCTTATAATTTGAGAAAAATGAAAAAAAATGCCTTTAAAAGTGTAAAAAAATACAATATGAGGAATCATGTAACAAAATTAGAAAAAATTTATTTTGAATTAAAAAAGGGATAAATTATGGAAACAGAAGAAAAAAAACTCAACAAGAAATTTTTGTCTATATGGACAATAATTTACCTCATAATTGGTTACAATCTTGCTAATTTCACTGATCTTAGTAATTTTTGGTTATCGTTTTTTTCTTTAGGAACATACATTCTACTTCCTCTAGGAGTTGGGGAAACAATTATTTCTTTGATAGATATCGACACCAACCGATTTGGCACGATAAGCGAATACTTTATATTATGGTCTGTGGGGACATATTTCCTAACTTTTCTTGTTGGTTTCCTAACTCTGTTAGACATCAATTTTTCGGATGTTATATTAGTACTTGGAATTATTTTGGTAGTAAGATCTATAACTATATTATTTAGTGTAAATATTAAAAAATCTGTATCTTTTATTTTGAACATCGTCAAATCCTCCTCCAATAAAAGAACAATATTCATTTTAATTTTAGTCAACAGTATAGTACTAACAGCTTTATACAAAAACATACAGACTTTTCCCTGCTTGATGACTCATGAGTTTCATCACATCCACATACCTTTGCAATTAGTTGATGGTGAGGGATTTTCAATTCTTGGAAACAATTATTTTCCAACCTCTCATATTTTAATTGCAGTATCCAACTATATTTTCGGACTTCATCCTTTAGAGAGTCTATGGGCACTGCCATTCCTTTTTAATCCATTGATATCAATAATTACTTTCTATATTTCAGAAAATCTTTTCAAAAATAAGTTTATCTCGTTATTGGCCTCTTTAACTGTCGTATGGATCTTGGTAAGTTCACCTGTACTCAATAATCCACAACTAATAACTTCAAGCTCATACTTATATATTTATTTTGCGTTTTCCTTATATTACCTTATTAAAAATCGTAACCAACTGGGAAATAAAATAGATAAAGAAAATATAACTTTTCTTTTTTTATTATTTTTCGCCCTTTTTGTGTTTTTTATTGAAAGAGTGCTTATTCAGTCAGAAGATATTAAAGTTTACACCACCCTTTTCTTGTATGGCTTAATCCTGCCTGTTATAATAAGTTCATTGCATCAACGTAATGCTGCTCTATCTCTGTTTTTTTTTATGATAATACTTTCTTTTATGCTTCATCCCTACACATCGATGTTGAGTAATTTAATCCTGATTTCTTATTTTGTAAGCAATCTAATAAAGGAGTCTCACTTAAAATTAATTACAGTGGTTATGGTTTTTTGTGTGTTAATATTTGTTTTTTTACAAAAGATAGAGTTAATAAAGATCCAAGATAAATTCCTATTTTCAAAACTAATCTTTGGATCTCTTTATGAAGAAATTCGAGTTGTAATGTTGTTTGAAGCAAAATATAATATTCTAATTGATGGCATCACAAAATATGGATTTTATTTTACTATGTTTTTCGTTCCTTTACTATACTTTATTAAAGGAAAAAAACAACATCTTGGAATTCTTTTAATAACATTTTTGGGATTATTTATCTATTTTTTGCCTGAAAGTTTCTTTATTAGAGAAAAGCATCTTATTCTTCTTATCTCCTTAGTATTAAGTGGAGCTTTTTATTTTGTCTCTTCTATTATAATGAAGTCTTCATTATCTCGATTTCTGATCCCTCTTTTTCTTATATTCTATTTCACTAATTTTTTATATTTACCTGTGATAGGCAGCCTAAATCTGTATTATCAAGAGAATGAAGGATATTATACAATTCAGCCATTTGAATATATAGCAGGGGTATGGATCAGAGAAAATACGCCGGAAGAAACTCTTATCCTCAGCGACCCCTATACGATAAATCTAATTGCATCTCTGGCAAATAGATTAACTCCTTACGAAAAGAAATGGGTACTTATAGAGGAATACAGCGATAAATCAAAGGAAAAATTTATCAAATTACGAGAGGGATTTAATGCCTTGGTTAATTGTGACGAATCGGCTTATGAGTATCTTAAAGAGTTTATTTTAGAAGAAAAATATAGGGGGAAGATAGTTAAGAAAAACATCCCCAAAAAGACAATGATAATTTTTAGCTCTAGGACAGAAAAGTGGTTGGAAGCTCCTCAAGATAACACATTTATAAAAGTATGTAGGAAAATAAAAAAAAGAATTGATGAAGAAACAATAAAAAACGTGGAAAAAAGTAGTTTTTTAGAATTGATTTACTGTGAAGAAGGGAAAATTTATATATACGAAGTTAAATGAGGTAAAACGATGCAAAATCTGAAGTTATTGGTAATTGGACTAGATGGTGCAACATGGAATGTACTTATACCTTTAATAAAGAAGGGAAAACTCCATACCTTAGAAGAACTAATGAATAATGGAGTTTACGGAGATTTAGAAAGCACTATTCCCCATATAACATTTCCTGCATGGAAGTCTTATTCAACTGGGAAGAATCCTGGAAAACTTGGTGTATATTGGTTCTTGTACCCAAATTTCAAAGAAAAATCTTTTCTGTCAAATAACTCTAAGGATTTTAAAAGCTATGATTATTGGGACATACTGGGTACAGAGGGAATACAATGTGGTATTCTCGATATGCCAGGCACATATCCACCAAAGGAAATAAACGGTTTCATGGTTTCATGGGGTGCCCCAAAGCAGGAAAATTACACATATCCACCAAAACTGGCAGAAGAAATTGAATCTAAATTTGATTATCGAATTGATCCAGAGTTTTTTTTCGATTTAAATAAAGAAAAAGGAATAAAGGCAACAAAAAAAATTATTAAGCAGAGATTTGAGGTAGCTCGTTGGCTTATTGAAGATAAAGAATCTGATTTTTTTCATATGACTATATTCCACATAGACAGTGTTCAGCATGTTTTCTGGAGGGATATGATTGATGAAAAAGACGTATATGCTAATGTAATCGAAGACTTTTGGAGATTAATAGATCAGGAAATAGGAAATTTTTTAGAAAAGGCCACAGATGAAAATACTACTATTATCCTTATGTCAGATCATGGGTTTACAAAAGTTAAAGCTATAGTTAATATGAGTATATGGTTAAGGGATAATAGGTACCTTATACTTACCAGCCCAAAGATTTCAAAAATCTTATCTGTAGTTGGTATCAATAGAGATCTAGTTTTTCGCGTGGTAGACAAATTAAATCTTGTTGGAATTATAAGAAAATTAATACCAAAAGATATTGCTATACGTATCTTAGATCGTTTTTTTCCACCTTCAGATGACGTTGTTTCTTTGTATTCTCTTGAAAGAGCTATTAATTGGTCTAGAAGCCAGGTTATTCCTCTTCCAGAGGGACCAATTTATATAAACTCAAAAATTAAATCTGATAAAAAAAAATATGAAAAACTGAGAAATGAATTGATAAACAAAATTGAGTCAATAAAAAATCCAAAGACTGGTGAAAGATTGGCAAAAAAGGTATATAAAAAAGAAGAGCTCTACAGAGGCAAATATTTATCCAAGGCACCTGACTTGGTAATACTGCCTAATGAAGGGTATGAAATAGCTACTCCTGCCGAGTCTAACAAAATGTGGATCTTCAATCCAAAAAACAGGACAGGGACGCATAAAATAAAAGGGATTTTTCTTGCTAGCGGACCAAAGA
>Ga0315549_1005188_pt1 | contig 10718 bp, 7 predicted proteins | sample SalMarSW160200MG_FD_203101 | JGI IMG/M metagenome (GOLD analysis project Ga0315549, IMG submission 203101) | Salt marsh sediment microbial communities from the Plum Island Ecosystem LTER, Massachusetts, United States - Salt Marsh Sediment SW1601-200 ... | reverse complement strand
GATGCAGTGATGGTCTCTGTGAAGATCAACACTGACCCTCCAGAGACACCTTCATGCTTCTCGGGAGTTAGGCTTACTTCTATCTCTGGCGGGCAGTCAACCTCGTACCATACGTCGGTCAGCACATCCTCCAGAGCAGCCATGAGGGCTGCCACGATGTCGGAGCTGTCTGAGCTGATCTGCTTGACGGCTCCATCTGTGTCAGCGGCGAGGGTCGTATAATATGCTGTGTTTGTGGCTAAGATTACGACGTGTATTCCTTCGGCGGTTAGAGCAGCAACTGTGTCAGCGTAAGAAGGTCCTGGGTATGCGGGTGTCTCCCCTTCTTTATGGTAGTCGGCGTCAGTCACTAGAATCACTATCTTTGTTGCATCGTCGCTCCATGACGGGTTTTCACCCGCTGGGGTGTCTTCAGGATCGTCGTAGTCGCCATCTTGGTTGCTATCCCACTGGGCACCATTAGCTGCACTCATAAGCGCGGGAAGTTGCGCTTCTGGGAAATCAACACCATTATTTGTGCTGAGGTCTCCAATACCGGATAGCCAAGTCGTCTTGTCTGAAGTTAAATCTTGATAGATAGTGTAGACCCAGTCAGGGGGATAATATGTACTGCCGATGTCACCACCAGGCCAGCCCCATGGATCCTTGGCGAAGTCACCGAATCCTGCAACTGCTCCGCGGAACTCGATTCCCTCCGTCTCAAGGCCATCCCATATCTGGGCTGCGAGGCCATCCGAGTAGTCAGGCTTAGTGCCTTTCATAAGGGCTATGTCGTCGCTGAAGCTCCCTGTCTCGTCTTCAAGCAGCAGGAAGTCCATTTTCGGCGGGATCGGCGGGTTTGTGACCGTCTTCTCCACCGTGTAAGACTCTCCTGGCTGCAGCTCTACTTCGACTAATACGGGCGTTACGTCAGACAGCGCCATGAATACGGGCAGCGCCATGGATGCGACTAATGCTATGAGTAGCGTTAACGATAGAATCTTCTCTATTCTCTTTTTCATTTTCCTTCCTTCCTTTTCTTGCGGTTTCATCCGCAAGTTCAAGCCCAGTCCCTATGTAATCACTCACACTAACGAGAAATGGGCTTGGAATACAGTTTATCGCTCTATATTTTTAAAGAACATTAGTGGAACGTTTTGGAACTATCGTTCCATATCGACGATATAGATCGAAGATCCATATGTTGAACTTCATGGATCTGTGAGTATATGCGGGAAGATTTTTTACCCGGTTTATTCTCAGGGCTCCTTCCGCTACCTAAAATAATGTTGCTCATGGATGAACTACACAGCCCCTCAAAGAAGACAAGAACCAAGATTAGGCGGTTTCGAGTGGCGGTTGAGTGTTTAACATTGATAATCGTGGTCTATAAAATCAACCACGTCTCTAGTCATGGGTATATTTTGGTCCAAACGCGAATTAAAAAAGTTTTACCGCGCATGCGAGCCTTGAACAAGGTTGAGAAGGTGCTGGGGATGGGATTTGAACCCACGCTCTTTATCCGGCATAGACGCTGGTGCCTATTCCTCTGGATCATGAGTCCAGCGCATTAGCCAAGCTATGCTACCCCAGCTCCCAACTAGATACAAAGGAGCCATTATTTAAATCATAACCATCTACCGTTTCAACCTCGAAAAAGCACCGTCCCCACATGTTTCATAAGATCCCTCAGCCCCCATTGTGGTTGTGAATGGTTTGACAGAGTTCAAGATAGGTCAACTGGCTGTGAGCCCGGGGGAGAAGAAATCAGGTTTCCTACCCTCCCGGGGCCTCAGCATGCCCGACGGAACAGGCAACTTCTGGCACATACCCGTGGTCGTCGTCAGGGGCGTCGAGGACGGCCCCGTGTTCGAGGTGGACGGCTGCATCCACGGGGAGGAACAGGAGGGCGCCTACACGGTTCTGGAGCTGGCCAGTCGGCTGGACCCCGAGAAGATGAGGGGCACCTTCGTGGGTGTCCCCGTGCTCAACGTCCCGGGTTTCCTCTCCTACGGGGGCGTACGGGGCAGCCCCACCGACCTCATGTACGTGGACATGAACAGGCAGTTCCCCGGCGACCCGGGCTCCATGTCCCACACCAGGCGGGCGGCCCACACCTTCTGGACGGAGATCATAAAGAAGTGCGACTACACGGTGAACCTCCACGGCTGCATGAAGGAGCAGATACCCCGAGTGGTCTACAACGGGGACGTGCCCGAGACCCTGGAGATGGCTAAAGCCATAGCCTGCACCGAGGACTGGATCATCGCCAGCAAGTCCGAGCACACAAGACTCAAGGAGGACACCATCAACCACGCATGCGCCGAGGCGGGTATCCCCAACGTCTTCATAGAGTCGGGGTCAGGGAGCCGTAGCTACGACGCCATCAGAGCCAGCTCCGACCGCGTAGTGGAGGGCATACTGAACTGCATGAGACGGTACGAGGTGGGTGGAGGGAGACGTGAAACGGCCGCCGAGGTGGAGGAAGACCGAGTACTACACCCATGTACGAGGCAAGGGCGCCGGCATCATACACCCTGAGCCGTGCCTCAAGGCGGAGGCCAAGGTCAAGAGAGGAGATCTCCTGTGCAGGGTCCTCGACTTCCTCGGCGAGGAGATCGACAGGGTACACGCGCCCCACGACGGCATCATCCTCATGGAGCCCAACGCCGTGTCGGTGGGCCCAGAGTCAAGCATCTGCCTGATTGCACACCCGCCCAAGTACTTCACCTAGCAGGCGGGCATCCACTTTAATAATGGATCCCACGATTTCCCAGTAAATGAAAACGGTAGACAGCGTGTTACAGCTCATAGGTAACACGCCTCTCGTGAAACTCAACAAGATAACCTCCGGGGTGAAAGCCGAGATCTGGGTGAAAACCGAGTACATGAACCCCACGGGGAGCATCAAAGACAGGGTAGCCCTCCGGATGATCCAGGACGCCGAGAGACAGGGTGCGCTCAAGCCGGGGTACACCATCTTGGAGTCCAGCACAGGAAACACGGGCACCAGCCTCAGCTTCATAGGGACGCTGAAGGGCTACAGGGTAGTCATCTACGAGACCACGCCCGGGAAGATGGGTCAGGAAAAGAAGAACCTCATGATGGGGTACGGCGCCGAGGTGAAGACCATATCCCCGGAGGAGTACGAGGACCTTAGGATGGGGGTGCCTGGCGCCGAGATAGAGCTACCTGGAAGAAGAATACGTCTGGTGGGCCAGGCAGTTCGCCAACCCCTCAAACGTGGAGGCCCAGAGAGACACGGGGAGAGAGATACTGGAGCAGACCGGCGGCGAGGTCGAGGCCTTCGTGGCCAGCATCGGCACCGGGGGCACCCTCATGGGAGTGGCGGAGGTCCTGAAGGAGAAGAACAGGAAGACCAGGGTGGTGGGCGCCATCCCCCCGGGCTCTAAGAAGGAGATGAAGCCGGGTAGGCCCTACCCGGTGAGCGAGATAGAGGGAGGCATCATCGCCGAGATGCTCATGAAGCCGGGGCTCATAGACGAGGTGGTCACCATCACCGACGAGGAAGCCGTCGAGATGACCGAGAGACTCTGGAGAGAGGAGGGGGTCTTCGCCGGCGTCTCCTCCGGCGCCAACGTCGTGGCGGCTCTCCGGCTGGCCGAGGGCATGAAGAAGGGCCAGAAGGTCGTGACGATCATGCACGACAGCGGAGACAGGTACCTCACCACGAAGCACTACGTGACCTAGAGTCCCATCTGCATTATTCCCGGATACTCCGTTCAGCCATCTGTTCAGGACGAGGCTTTGCCCTCGACGAGCCTGGGCTCGCTTAGTGCCACTGGCTCGCCGCCTTTCAGGTAGACCCTGGGCAGCAGGGGGTTCAGGTGGTTGGCTAGGCTGTAGGTCATGATGCCGGCCAACCCCGCGAGGCTGCTGGCGTCGTTCTCGCCCTCCCTACCTATCGCCTCGACGACGTCGCCGGGCTCACAGCCCGTGTCCGTGAGGTCCACGAGGAAGTGGTTCACCGACACCGTGCCCAGGACCGGCCTGATCTCGCCGCCCACCCTCACCCTGCCCTTCTGGGTGAGACCCCGGGGGTAGCCGTCGCTGTACCCAATGTGAAGCGTTCCCACCCTCATGCGCTTGGGCGCCACGAACCTGCGGCTGTATGTGAGGGCCTCCCCCTCATCGACCCACTTGACGTGCTCTATCCGCGCCTTGAAGCACATGGACTGCCTGAGCTCGATGCCGTGGCCCCTGTCATCTTCCTCCGGGTACAGGCCCAGTAACATGAGCCCCGGCCTCACAGCGTCCAGGTACGCGTAGGGCTTGTGGAAGACGGCGTTGCTGCTGGCTATGCTCTTCTTGCCCGCGTCCACGCCTCTGGCGGCGAGCCTCTCCTCGACCTCCAGGAGCCGCTGGACCTGCAGCCTGTCCAGCTCCTCGGCCTCCGAGAGCGTAGAGAATATGCCTTCGATGCTGAGGCTAGGCAGCCTGATTATCTCTTCGATGAGGTCGGGTGCCTCGCTCCACCTGACGCCCACGCGGCCCAGCCCCGTGTCCACCTTCACCCACAGGGACGCCGTCTCGCCGAGCCTCCCCGCGGCCTCGCTGAGCATCGCCGCGGGTTTCACCTGGTATATGGTCTGGCTCACCCCCAGCCTCACGACCGTCTCGAACTGCTCGGGCGTGAAGAGGGGGTCAATGTTCATTATGCCCACGTCTAAACCAGCCTCCCTTATCTGGAGGGCCTCGTGGAGCTTCGCCACCAGCACCGTCTCCACCCCCTGCGTAGCCATGTACGCCACCACGGGAACGATGCCGTGGCCGTACGCGTTGGACTTGACGCAGGGGATGACCTCCCGCCCCGTCCTCTCCCTGACCTGCATCAGGTTATGGCCTATGGCGTCCAGGTCCACCTCAAGCCAGGACTGAAAGCCGCTGATCCGTTCGTTGATCTCTCCCGGGGACGGCTGCACCGCGAAGTAACCGCTCATGGGATCAGATGTCCCGTGTGGGGCTATAAAGGAGACGCCGGCGCTAGAAGAGGAAAGACGGGGGCAGCGCGAACTTCTCTATCTCGGTCTGGGTTATGGCCTTGATGCGCTCCAGCTCGAACTCCTGGTCGGGCATCACGAAGGTTATGGCGGTGCCCTCCTTGCCGGCCCGCGCGGTCCTGCCGACGCGGTGGAAGTACATGTTGGGGTCGTCCGGGATGTCGTAGTTGATTATGAAGGGCACGTCCTCTATGTCGAGGCCCCTCGCCGCCAGCTCCGTGGCTATCAGGAGCTCGTAGTCCCCGTTCCTGAATCCCTCGAGCATCTGCTGCCGCCGCGCCTGGGTGAAGTCGCCGTGGAGGGGCTCGGCGGAGAAGCCGGTCCTCCTTAGGCTGCTGGAGAGCCTGTCCACCATGTACTTGGTGCGGCAGAAGACTATGCCCCTGTCGATGTCGAAGTACTCTATGATGCGGTGGAGGGCGTCCTCCCTCTCGTGGGCGGCGAGCACCATGTAGTATTGCGTGATTGTGGTGAGCCCTATCTCGTCGCGGCTCATGTTCACGGTGACGGCGTCGGGCATGAACCGGGCTGAGAGCCTCTGCGTGCGTTCGTCGATGGTGGCGCTCCAGAGGCTCACCTGCTTCCGCCGGGGTAGCTGGCTCATTATCCAATCGATGTCCTCGAAGAAACCCATGTCGAACATGCGGTCGGCCTCGTCTAGGACCACGGTCTTGACGTTTCTCAGTTCGAGGGTGCCCCGCCTCATGTGGTCCATGATCCTGCCGGGGGTCCCCACCACTATGGTGGGCTTCTTTCTGAGCTCGCTGAACTGGCCGCGTATGCTCACGCCGCCGTAGATGGGCGTGGCCCAGATCTTGGTGTGCCGGCCGTAGGTGTTTATGTCGTCGGTTATCTGCTGTGCGAGCTCCCTGGTTGGCGCCAGCACGAAGCCCTCTATGTTGCCTGAGTCTGGGTTCAGGGTGTTGAGCATGGGTACGCCGAACGCGGCCGTCTTCCCCGTGCCTGTCTTGGCCTGGCCTACGACGTTTTTCCCCTCCATCATGGGTGGGATGGCGTTCTCCTGGATGGGGAACATCTCCTCGAAGCCGATCTCCTTGAGCGCCTTCTTTATCTCCTGTTTGATTTCTAGTTCGTCGAAGTTCATTTCTATCAGCGGGCTTGGTTGAAATTTCTCTTGTCGTAACGCGGGGGCGTTAATAAAGCCTCGGTTATCCCATTGAAACACCTAGCATTGTAACCGTATGGACGTGGGGCTGGTTACTCCACCGTTACTTTGTTTGGTTGTTGGACTATACTGAAGTGGGACACATCAGGACGGCCTTCAGGCTGGGCTTGGTGATGGCGGCGCTTCTGCTCGTCGTATCGGCGGCGTCCGTGCTGTTCAGGCAGCCACAACACGAAGACCGAGCCAGAAAGGCGTTGATATACGACTCCCTCTACGAGACCCAGACGGCGGTCGATTTCACAGACGCCCTTGAAGAGATGCTGACTGGACGAGGGTTCAACGTAGAGGCGTATCGGGGCGAGGAGGCGACAGTTGAGCGACTCCAGAAGCTGAGTGGGAGCTACAGCCTCATGGTGTTCCGTGTGCACAGCGGCGTCTTCGAGGACGAGGTCTGGCTATTCACGGGTGAGGAGTTCGACGCCTCCAAGCACGTGGGCATGCAGCTGGTCAACGAGGTGCATGTGGCTCGGTCCCCGAACGATCCGAGGATGTTTTTCGCTGTCGGCCCCCGGTTCGTGGGGGGCAGGCTGGGCGGCGTCTCCTCGGGCCTGGTCGTCTTGATGGGCTGTGACGGGCTGGGGGACGAGGGGCTGGCCATGGCTTTCCTTGACGCGGGGGCTGACGCGGTCGTCGGCTGGGACGGCGCTGTCTCCCTCTCGTGTTCCGACGAGGCGTTGATTGCGCTGATACGAGAGATGCTGGCCGGTGGGTCTCTTGGAGAAGCCGTCGCGTCCTGTCCACAGGCTCAGGGTGTCTCGCTTCTGGTTTATCCCGAAGGGTCGAGGGATTTTTCTTTGGGGTAACTGTTATGGGATGAAAGCCAACGGGCCAGTCACTATAAAAAAAGGATTTACTGCGAGTCGGGTGTTCTGGTAACTCTAGGATTATTGGTAACATCACCAAGAGCTTTACATGAGAGTTACATGAGCTTAAATAACGGTTCTCTTGGGAAGTGGCTCCTGTTCTTCACAATACTGACAATAGCCAGCGTTCAGATCCAGCCGGTTGAGGCGTCCATCCCATCCGGGTACCAGTCCTTCTACGTGCTGGGGGACAGCGCCAAGATCATCTTGGAGGCGGTGGACCCAGCCGTGGGGCTGCCCACGTCCGGTGCGAACCCGTACAGCGTCTTCAGCGTAGTCTCCTACCTGGACGACACACGGATATACGTGGACCAGAGAGGAAACGGCTACAGCTTCCAGAAATCCGACTTCACGGGCGCCGACGCCGTATTCAGGCTGGACAAGGGAGGCGTGATTACATTCGACAACTGGGCTTCACCCTACTACACCATAACTCCTCCCGGCAGCGGCGCGCTACTAAGCGGCTCCCTGAACAACCCCCCCGCGCCTGGTATCGACGGAGGCGACTACTTCTTCGTCGCCGGCGGTCCCCTGAGCGTATTCAGGGGGGCTAGTGACAGGCGGCCCGAGACCGGGGACGGCAACTTCATCGCCGGAATGTGGGAGCTCTACCCCGTGGAGCAGGGAGGCGACGAGTCCCAGAAGAGCTACGTCGTGCCCGCCGGCGAGGACACGGTTGGCACCGAGGACTTCCTAGGCGGGGGGGAGGTGAATGGCGGCACCTTCGCCGTGGTGCAGAGCACCGAGGACGACACCGTGGTCAGCTACACCCTGAAAGGGGTGCCGGGCATACAGGCCTTGGACAGGGGGGAGAGCTTCGTCCTTGCCCACGTCGACGAGACGGACACCATCGTCGCAAACAACAAGATACAGGTGGGGCTCATCGCCAGTGGGGGCAAGAGCTACGACATAAGGTACTTCACGTTGAAGGACGAGAGGTTCACAGGCAACGATTTCCTCGTACCGACGTTCCCTTCGAGTTCCGCGCCCCTGGATATCCGGTACCACATACACGCGATCACCGACGCCAGCGTCACCGTTGAGACAGACTCTGGCCTCGTGGCCGGCTGGAACCCGAGGCTCTTATCGGCGGGAACAACAGACGCCAGCTTCACGACGGCGGGCGACACGCCGGTCCACGTGACCGCGGGCATCGGCGAGAGGATAATCATACTGGTCTCGGTGGACACGGACGGGGGGAACTGGGACTGGGGCTACGTACCCATAGACGCAGGCACCCTCGTCAACGAGTACTTCGTTCCCTACGCCCCGAGCGGACAGGCCAGCAGCCACGACATGCAGCTCTACGTCATGCCCATCTACGACGGCACCACCATATACGCCGACTACAACCAGGACGGATTCGTCGACGACTCCGTCACCCTGTTCCACATGGAGTCCCATGGGTTCTACGACGCCTCGGACATGGACAACACCGGGACCCACCTCTTCGCCGACTTCCCCTTCACGGTGGTCTACGGGGAGTCGATCCTCGCCCAGGCCGGGGGCGCCTTCCCCGGCTACGACTGGGGGTACACGATAATCCCCCTGGACTATACACCCGTCAACATCGTCCTCGACATACTCAAGACGGCGTTCCCGCCGACGGTGCCGATCTCCAGCCCCGTGATGTTCACCCTCGAGGTCACCAGCGGGGACGCCAACGTGTTCACGGTCCTGGACGTCGACGTCTTCGACGAGCTGCCGCCGGGCTTCACCTACGTCGGGTCGTCGACGACCATCACCCACACGGACGGCTCCGTGAGCCATGAGGACCCAGGCATAGTTGGCCAGACGCTGACGTGGGACCTCAATGAGGACATGGAGCCGGGGGAGACCATCACCGTATCCTTCTACGCGACGTCAACCACCGTGCTCGGGGAGAACTACATAGACACCGGCAGAGCCGTCGGGACGGACCCCTTCGGCAACACGTACAGCCCGGAGGCAACCGCCTTCGTGACGGTGGCGGCGAACGGCGTCGTCGAGGGATTCATCACCGACGTCACCCTGGCCGCCCCCGCCCCGGTTCCAGGCGTCACGGTGGAGCTGCTGGACTGCTCCGGAGCCCCAACCGTGTTGAAGACCATAAACACAGACGGGAACGGCTTCTACGACTTCGTCGAGCTGCTGGAGGGGGAATACTGCGTCAGGTACGACCCCCTTGACCCGGATCTGGGGTTGCTGGCGCCCTATAGCGACGACGACCCCGCGGTGCCTCTTGCGGCTCCGCTCACCTCGTCCGCGGGGTTCATCCTACCCCAAGACGGCATCAAAATCCATAACTTCCAGGTGGCGGTCCCCATCGACCTACAGGTTGAGAAGACCTTGACGGAGCCGGGGGACGGGGACGCCTACGTGGGCGACGCCGTGGTATTCACAGTGGCGGTGACCAACACCGGTGACATACCCTTGGAGACGGTGCCTCTGGTCGACACCTACGACCCCGCGAAGCTGGGCTACGTAGGCGCGTCGCCGCTGCCTGATATGGTGGACACGGTGGGCGGAGTGTTGGAGTGGACGGATCTGACTGGGCCGGGGGTCCTCGACCCACAAGACACGGTCATCGTGGAGATATCCTTCGTCGCGGCGGAGAGCACCCTCCCGGGGTCCACCACGGACATCGCCGAGGTGAACGACGCCAAGGCGCTTGACCTAGAGTACTACGTCGATGGCTTGGACGACGACGACGTGACCATCATGGACGCGGACATGACCGTCGACAAGGAGCTAACCGAGCCACCGTCGGGCTACACCGACATCGGCGAGACGGTCGTCTTCACGGTGACCATCACCAACGAAGGCGACCTGCCCATCGTGACGGTGCCCCTCGTGGATACCTACGACCCCGCGAAGCTTGGCTACGTAGGCGCGTCGCCGACGCCCGACACGGCTGACACGGTGGGCGGAGTGCTGGAGTGGACGGACCTGACGGGCCCAGGCTCCCTCGCGCCCGGGGGAACGCTTATCGTCGAGATGACCTTCGAGGCGCTGGAGTACACAGACTACGGCGGCACCGAGGACCTCGCCGAGGTTATAGACGCCTACGTGGAGGAGGACAAGTACCTGAGCGGCAGCGACATCGCGTCTGTGGTGATCCTGTCGCCGGTGGGGGGAGAAGTGGCGCTCACGCCCCTCCAGGCGGCGTCGCCTTACCTGGTCGCCGCCTTGGTGTTGGCCTCTGCCCTCGCCTTGAAAAGAAGAATGGGTAGCCTCTGAAGGCCTTCCCCTTTTTTTTATATAAGCTCCGTGTGGTGCGCGGTGACTACGGTGTCCACGTCGACCCTCCATCTTAGCAGGTGCTCGTAGCCGAGCCCCTCTTGGTAACGCACTCCCAGGACGCCTCTGCTGATGGTCCAGTTGCTGAAGCTCCAGTCAGGGTTCTCGGAGACGCAGCTGAAGGTAACCACGCTGTACACGTTGACGAAGTAGACGCCCGGAGGCGGGTACACCACAACCCCCTGCAGCTCCATGGGCTGGGTCATCACGGTGAGCTTCACCTTGCCCTCGGGGGCCGCGACGCCCGGCGTGGGCCTTGGCTTGCTGGAGACCAGCTCGAAACCGTCGGGGAGCTCCACGCTGGGCTCAGGCTCCTCCGGCTCGGGGGCTGGCTCCTCCTCGCCATCGTCGGGATCAGGCATCGGCTCGGGCTCAGGCTCTGGGGTGGGC
>Ga0315549_1005186_pt1 | contig 10720 bp, 20 predicted proteins | sample SalMarSW160200MG_FD_203101 | JGI IMG/M metagenome (GOLD analysis project Ga0315549, IMG submission 203101) | Salt marsh sediment microbial communities from the Plum Island Ecosystem LTER, Massachusetts, United States - Salt Marsh Sediment SW1601-200 ... | reverse complement strand
GAGATCTTCGCATCTCGTGCACAGAAGTTGAGAGGAGTGATCGAGGCGGCTCCCAAGTCCTTGCGCTGGCAGGCCAGAGCCACAATCGGGGAAGCGAGGCGTTGGTACGACCTGCCTGAGGAGTAGCGGGCCAGGCGGAGAGGAAAAGACCTATGGAATCCCTGAATCCCCCGACCGAGTTGTTCATCCGCATTGAGGACTGCCTCGAACGCTTGCTCGACAGAAGTCGAGCGATCTGCGTCTTTCTGGCCGACATCAGCGGACAACTGATCACTGAGAAGGGAAAAGACGAGGAACTGGATAGCTCTGCTCTGGCGGCGGTGACGGCTGGCAACATGGCCGCAACTGCTGAAATGGCCAGACAACTGGGCGAACCAGTGCCCTTCTCCTATCTCTTCCACGAGGGACGAAGACGCAGTATCTACATCTCCGCAGTCGGCGAAACTTTTCTGCTAGTGATCGTTTTCGACGACATGACGCAAGTAGGGTTGGTGCGCATCTTTGCCAGGCTTGCGGTCAACGAACTGATCAGAGTTGCCGAGGAGATGGAGCCCTGGCTGGAGAGAGCAAGTTCGGTTGTGGACCGCGAGTTCGGCGGCGCGCTGGCTGAGGGACTGGATGAGGCCTTCATCTGAGCCGCACGGGCGACGGCGTTTCCTTCAGAGGGCAGGATGTTCATCAACTGGAAGATGCGCGAGATCAACCTCAAGATCGTGTACTACGGGCCAGCCCTCAGCGGCAAGACCTCGAACCTCGAGTACGTCCACTCCAGAACGAACCCCAACCTTCGCGGAGAACTTATCTCACTCAAGACCAGGGGAGATCGCACCCTGTACTTCGATTTCATGCAATTGGAGTTGGGACAAATCAGGGGACTCAAGCCCAAGTTCAATCTCTATACCGTGCCCGGCCAGCCGTGCTACGTTGCCAGTCGGAGGCTCGTGCTACAGGGAGCAGACGGCGTCGTGTATGTGGCCGATTCCCAGCTCAGCAGGCTCAAGGCCAACATGGAGACCATGCGCAACCTCGACGAGAACTTGCGGACGCTGGGCATAAATCCACTCGACTTCCCCGTTGTACTCCAGTATAACAAGAGGGACCTTGCAAGCATAGCTCCCGTGGCACTCCTGCGGATGCAGTTGGCGAGGGACGGCGTCCCCCAGTATCAATCGGTAGCCACCGAGGGCGTGGGAGTGCTGGAAACCCTCAAGGCAGCCATCAACCTAGTCGTGTCAAGGATATGACGATATGTCACAGGTATCTTTCGAACAGACCCTAGAGAAGATCAACCGCGCCGGCAGTTTCGAGGCGTCGGTGCTCGCCAGCAGCGACGGTCTGCCTATCGCCACAGTGCCCTCAGGGTATGATACGGATGTCACTGCCGCCATGGTGGCCCTGCTCGGAAGCGTGGCACAGCAGACACGAGACCACGTGGGCATGGCCCCACTGGACGAGGTCTCGGTCAGGGCCAGTGATCACATACGATTGGTCTGTCGCTGCTTCCAGATGGACGGCGAGGAGTTCATCCTGGCCGTGGTGATACCCCGCGAGCAGCGCTACCACAGACGACTGACCAACCAAGCCATCAGAGAGATCAGACTTGCATGGCGATCGATGATTGAGGACTGATCCCGTCAACCTCGGTTCAGTTCTTCTATCGGAGGCTGCAATCCCTGGTGCGCCCAGGAGCGTCTTCGGCGGAGAGATGATGGGGGCCGGTGATGGCCCGCGGTCCGGCAGCTTGCCCCCTGGTCGCCAGTTCCGCTCCTTGGCTGATCCCGCACTCGAGCCTGCGCTGTTGTGGCCAACAGGCTCACGTGGCGAGATCCCCCTCGTCCACAGAGCAATCTACCTCGAGAGTGCTGCAGAACGCGGGAAACAAGCACTCTGCAACGCAAACCAGCCCAGTGTCACGAAAGACCAAAGACACCGGGCATGCTACCGGCTGCCGTCGACCTAGGCCCTTCACCAGTGCACAGGTTGGCATGCCTCACTGAGTGGCGAGAGGCAGTGGAGCTCCCTCGTCCCCGCCTACGTTCTTCTCCCGCTACCCCGTCATCGCCCCTTGCACGGCTTCAGCTGTCCGACCCATTTGCAGGAAGATCAGCCCAAGTTTGGCATCTTGGTTGGCGATAGCTGCCAACACAGCATCCGGACCAGCGGACGCGATGGTCGTGTAGCCATCGTTGCCCTCGACGAACACCGCCTCCAGGCCACCGTGCTCAAACTCGCTGGCTGTTTGCTCGCCCAAAGCCAGCATCGCCACGGACATGGCAGATACTCTTCGGTCCTCGACGCTGGACGGCAACTCGGCGGCTATGACAAGCCATCAACGCCTACGACCGCCGAGCCCATCACGCCGTTCGCCACCGCCTGGAACCCCCTCAGTACATCCGTGAGCATCTCACCAATGTCCTGCCCAGCCAGGCATCTATCCTTTCTCGGAAGTCGTTTGCCCTCAATCCTGATGTCCACCGAGGCTACAGTCACACCGGCCTCAAAGTTGGGCTAGCGCGCAGGCAACCCCCGCCAGACCCGCTGGATCTCCCTGAGAGCCCGGTTGGTCAGCCTCCTGTACGTCTGGTAAGGCGGGGCGACCACGGCTAGTACGAGTTCTTCCTCCCCGGCCAAGAAACACCGGCAGATCAAGCGTATCTTGTCCGCCTGAACCACCGATACCTCGTCAACCTTATCCAGTCCGATGTTTTCACGTGCCCGCTCAATGGTATTCCTGACCAAGGTTACCATCGCGGCCATCGTCTCCACATCGAACGGAGAAGACACCGACGAAAGGGGAAGTCCTTCGGCACTGACCAGAACAGAGGCCTTGAAGCGACCCTCTTCGTTCATCCGCCGCAGAATCCTCTGCAATCTGGCTTCACGATCGAGACCTGCCGCGTCAGCTCCCTGCTCGCTCATCCGCTCCCCACCTTCAGTAGAGAAGGCTGCTGATCTCTGCTGCCGTCTCCTTGATTGCCACGAAGAGCAATCCCAGCACCATCTCCTTGCTGGCCACTGCGGCCAGCACCGCACTGGGACCGGCGTTGACTATCACGATGTAACTATCACGGCTCTCCACGAGAACCCGCTCCACATCCCTGGAACCGAGCTCATCTGTCGCCTCCTGCCCCATTGTAAGCATGGCCATAGCCATGACGGTCACCTTCTTCTCGTAGTTCTCATCGGGCAGGTGCGAGGCCACGACAAACCCATCCCCTGTCACCACAGCTGTCCCCACGATGTGCGGCGAAGCCCCTCGCAGGCCGCGCAGCGCCTCCGTAAGTTGTTGATCGATGTCGTCGACCATCGGTAATCCCTCCGGCATGGTAGTCAGTGACGCCCTCGCTGCTCTAGGACAGAAGCTCGTCCAGTCGGCCTGCCAACGAATCACCGAACTCGCCATCTATCAGGTCACGAACCGACTCCTCCAGCGTATGCTCTCGCGCTTCGTTCAGGATGTCGCGAAGTTCCTTCACGGCTTTCTGGGCCAACAACCTTACCAGCCCAGCCCTTGCCCGGCTGTCGAAGGCTATTGTGAGAAGGTAGTCATCGGCGACGGCGGATGAGTGTACGCTGTGCCGGTCACCCTCGAAGAAGACCTGTTCAAAGGCACCGTCCTGGCCGAGCAGCCTAGCCATGGCCACTGTGGCGGCAAAGCTACCGGCCGCCAGAGTGGAAAGCGCCATCCGGTCCTTCTCCTTCAAGCCGCCAACGTGGGCGACAGGCTGTCCCGTCGCGTCTGCCAAGAGCACAGCCACACCCTTGGTCTTGGTCAACAGCTCCTCCAGAGAGAGCTGTATCCTCGTCAGCTGATCCTCGTCGAAAGCCATCCCCCACGCAGACATTATCCTCGACCTCCACTCTCTCGGAACCTGGCAACCTCTCGAGCGATGGTGACCTCATCCTCCTTAGGGATCTCGGTGAAGCTCACTCCGACGCGCCACCGTTCAGCGGGCAGGCGCTTGCTGTAGACCACAGTTGCGTCGGCTTCCAGAATCTGGTCACCAGTGATCATCTTGACCCGTATACGCTCGCCCACGCCCTGAGGACGGGTCATCTCCAGCACCATGCCTCCCTCGCTCAAATCGAGCGTGCGAGCCATGCCCATATCATCCGGTTCCTCGTGTTCGTCGAAGTGGGCATATGACACCAGGTGCTCAGCCTGGATGCGGGGCGACTTCCTACGCTCTTTGGTCGTACTCATATTCCCAGCCTCTGCGCCAGCAAGTCTCGTTTCGAGTCACAGTCCACAATGGAGGTATGTCAGTGCTTCAGACGGTCCAGCGTGCCTCCCAATTCCGGGCCAGGACGGAGGATTTCACCTTGCCTCAGCAGCTTCTTTTGCTCGGCCCATTCTCCTTGGTGCAGGATCAACAGCCGGGTCCCACGCATCTTGGCGCAGTGCGTGGAGATGATGCAGGCGCCACCCATGTTGCGCCGATGGCCGCCATCCAACATCCTCGCTTCTCTCGCCGCAGAAGCGATGCCACTATATCCGGCTCACGACCAGCTTGATGGCCGTCTTCAAGGTCTCGAAGACCCCCTTACCTACCGTAGCCACGGAACCCACATACGGAACGTGATCCTGTCTGAGGCGCCTCCTGAGTTCCTCAGGCGAGAGGACATCCGGGAGGTCCTGTTTGTTGCATTGCAGAACCAGAGGGTAGTCCGACAAACCCTGTACTGACCTACCCACATGAACGGCCAGGCTGTCAAGCAAAGCGATGTTCTCATTCAGCCGACCAGTCTGTGAATCTGCCACAAAAACCACGCCGTCCGCCCCTTCCAGGACCAGCTTGCGAGTGGCAGCGTAGATCACCTGGCCAGGCACCGTGTACAGATTGAACTTGGGCTTCAGTCCCCTGATTGAACCCACTTCTAGCTGAAGGAAGTCGAAGAAGAGGGTCCTGTCCTCCTGGGTTTTGAGTGAGATTAGCTCACTTCGCAACCGCGGGTCAACGCTTCCGTATATGTACTCTAGATTCGTGGTCTTCCCACCCAGGGCAGGGCCATAGTAGACAATCTTGAGATTGAGTTCCCCCAACTTGCGGTTGATGAACATGCCATCGCTCCCTCAGTTGGAGCACCGAGTCCTGGACACTCATGGCTCTGCGCACTGACGCCCCGACTGCCTCCGTTGCGCCTGATTTCGACTAAACATCACGAGGCTGCACAGGAACGGTCAGAGTGATACGGGTGCCCTGGCCCAGTTGTGAGTCTATTACCACCTCGCCGTCGATGGCCTTAGCCCGTTCCCGCATTCCCGCCAGGCCCATTCCCCGCCTCGGATAGCTCGATGTGACTCCCAGAAGATTGAAGCCGCTGCCGTCATCCTCAACAACCAACTCTATGTGGGACTCACGCTCCGTTCCCCTGATCAGCACTCGTGACGCTCCCGAGTGCCGACTGACATTGCGCAGGGCTTCCTGCACGATTCGGAAGACGGCCAGCTTCTGTTCTATGTCCAGGGACTCATCACCAAGCTCCGCCACATCCGCGAAAACTCGAATCCCTGCACGCTCTTCATAGTCGCGCACATAGGTCGCGATGATGCCAGCTACGCTGAGTTCTGGCAGCCCTGGGCAGCGCAATTCTACCATCAACTCCCTGACGCCTGCCACTATTTGCCGCAAATCGAGCTTGAGTTGAGTCAGCTCGTCTGCCAAGGCGGCCGATTCATTTGTGCGCAGGAGTTCTCGACACAGACCGAGTCGCAGGCCCAGACCTGTCAATCCCTGCAAGGGGCCGTCATAGAGCTCGCGAACCAGACGGTATCTCTCCTCCCTCATCACAAAGAGATCCCGCTCGGACAGCTGCAATCCTGACATGTGTCTATGCATCCGTCGGTGGACCACCAAGACGGTCCGCCCGCATGTCGAGTCAGTCTATGCCCTGGAGGATGCCACTCCACGTCTGGCGACGCAGGCGTGGTGACGCCAGTATCGCGCAGCAGGTGGGCATCATCCTACCCATGGTGGGGCGCAGCTTCCGCCCTTTTCCAGGGAATGTGCTGGGTGCCGCTCCGCGATCTATCCTGGCACTAGCGCTGAGGGGTCTGTGGCGGCTGCTTCCGCGTCTCCGCTAAGACCAGTCTGACTATGGCCTTCAGCGTATCGAATACGCCTACCCCTTCGGTGGCGATCGAGCAGAAACTGGGTGCTCCATTCCGTCCCAGGTCTGCGCTCAACAACGCCTCAGGCACTGTGTCGGGCAAGTCGCGTTTGTTGAACTGAACAACCATCGGGAACTCCGCCGGATCGCAGCCCAGCTCTCGCAGGTTCTGCCGAAGATTGCGCATCGCCAGGATATTGCTCCGGCGCAGACCGGCCCGGGAATCTGCCACGAAAACGACGCCGTCGGCACCCTGCAGCACGAGCTTGCGACTTGCTACGTACCGCACTTGACCGGGCACGGTGTACAGATTGAAGCGCGGCTTCAGCCCTTTGATGGGGCCAAGTTCGAGCTGCAGGAAATCGAAGAATATGGTGCGATCCTCCCGCGTTTTCAGAGACACAAGGTCGCCACGCATGCCGGGGTCTATGCGCGAGTGAATCTGGATCAGGTTGGTGGTCTTCCCGCTCAAGGCCGGACCGTAGTACACGATCTTGATATTGATCTCGCGTCGCTTAGGATTGATGAACACTCCTCGGCCCCCAATCAGAGAGATCCAAAGGCTTCGTCCAGTTGGTCGAGTAGCGACTCGTCGAAGTCCTCACTCACCACTCCTCCGGCCTGCTCCAGACCCGTCTCGTACCTGTCAGTCAGAGGCTGGAGCTCCCGGGAAGCTCGATCAGTGAAGACACGCACCAGGCCGATGGGTACCCGGGTCTCGAAAACCACAACCAGAATGAGGCTGCTTCCCACCTCAGAGAGGTAGAGGTGACGTCGTTCCCCCTCGTGAAAGAGCATCCGGAAAGGCTTAACCTCGCCCAGTTGTTTCGCCAGTTCAGCAGTGGCCGACATGTCACTCGCTGTCAACGCAGCAACAGTCACTGCATCGAAGCCCGACACCTGGCCTACCGTGGAGATCAACTGGCCACTGATGTCAGCGAGCAGAACACAGGTCACCTGAGTCTTCTGCTGTAGCTGATTCAGGATGCGATCTATCTCTTCCAGCAGACCAGCCGGCAAGTATAGTCCTCGCGTCATCTCACACCTCCTTGGCCCGGTGTGCGCTACGCTGCCCACGCCGGGGACGATGGGTCGAGCTCTAGGAAAGCAATCCTGCGGCCCGAGATCGGTGGGCAAAGAACCTGGGTACCGCGGTCGCCGTGCGACCAGAGTCTGGTCAGGTCTCGAAGAATCCCATCTGCAACGCTGTCTGACGGATCACCCGCCCCTTCTCACTGGGACCCGCCGCGACTGCGGCAAAGTGTGCCGCTCCCAGCGGCTCCGAATGGTCTCTGCCCTCCCCACATGGATCGAGATCCGTCCGAGCATGGGCTCCTCGACCTGGTGGGCGACATGCTACGATATTAGGACATCCCACTCGCGCAACGCTGCCTGGCCATTCTCCGATACCAGCCAGTTGATGAGCGGCTGCACTTTCTCCCGGTGCTCTGCCAGGTAGCCGATTCCCACAGGTGACGTGCAGGGATAGCCGTCACCACAGGGAGACACGCCGTCCTGAGCGATGAACTGCAGTTCGGCACCCGCAGCGACCGCCGCCGGCCACGAGCCAGAACCAACCGCTCCCACGGTGTTCGCCACATGATCCTGCATCTCCAACTGCCTGGTCAGCGCACGGACCTTCGCTGACGGGTGGGTAGCGCCGGTCCATCAAGCTCCGACCAGTTCTCGATCTCATAGGAGAAGATGGCGGCAGCCTCGCTCGACGTCAGATCGGTGACCCCGACAGATGGGCGTGCGTACGACGCCATCGCGGAGAGGCCAAACTCGAAGTACTTGACTCCCTGCGCGATCTCCTCATCCTTGGGTGGCCTGGCCATCGCTACCTGCCTTGACTCGCTACCCATCGCTTGCCGGATGACCGTTACTGCAATAACCTCGCGTGCTAGGCCGCGCGCTCCACACAGTACAGGTCCTGGACACAGAACAACTCCTCGCGAAGAGTGGCCGCACGCTCAGTCCCACGCCCTCAGGTTGCAGCCTGGCGTCGGCGCAGGCGCTCAATTGCGGCCTTGAGGCTGATCCTCATCCGGTCAATGGAATCCGCCAAGTCCTGCATCTCGTCGCCCGTCTTCACCTCAATCGGAACATCCAGATCACCACGGCTGATGCTTTCGGCTGCTGCCGCCAGATGCCTCGCCGCACGCGTAATGCCCCTACTGATGACATAGGCCGACAGGCCCGCTGTCACAAGCGCCAGTATGCCCGCACCAACGGCGACTGCGAGCATGGCGTTGAGTTGGGCCTCAACAGATGCCTCGGCTGCATCAACTTGTGCGCCAATGGCTGCGGATACCTCGTCGCGAATAGGTCCCAAAACCTGGAGGTAGAACTCAGAGCCGCCCAACTCCACCAAGGGTCCCGTCAGTTCGCCTGGATTCCCTTCGTAGGTCTCGATGGCTCTACCCAGGAGGGAGTGGTATGTGAACGCGGCCTCCTCCATAGCCTGGACCTGCTCTATCCCATGCCGGTCGCCCCAATCCTTCACGGTCCACCAAGCATCCCAGTGAGCGGCTTGGGCTGCCAGCGCGTCCACGGTATACTGATCGTCACCTGTCACGACGTACTGAACCATGAAAGTTCTTTCCAGCAGCAACTGCTCGGTACTGCGGTCCAGAGCCTCCGCAACTCCGTGAAGCTCGATCAGATCAGCTACGGCATTACGCACCGAGCTCAGGGAATAGACCGCAAGCACCGCGACAGCAGCCAGAAGTACCAGCACGATGGCGAAAGCCAGCCACAGCTTCCTCGCAACCGTCAACCTCATCTCACCGTCTCCTTTCCTCCTCAGCGTGCTCTGGGGTCACAGTCCCTCTCCCCAGCACGTGCACCCCAACCTACGCCTAGAGGCGTCTCAGCAACTCCAAGATGGTCTGCTGGAAATGCGTCCGCTTGTCCTGGTCCTCGAGATCGGCACTGATACGTTCCACCAAGGCTGCCGCCTTGGCGCGAGGGAAGTGCTCTCTCGTCTCCCCCATCGCGGCGATCTCATCGTCAATGATCATGGGGCCGAGCGGTCCTACTACGTTCACGAACTCCTCGTCCAGCCGGGCAAAGAACCCTCCGTTCACAAGCGGCGTCGGGCCGGCCTCACTCCCTGCCGCCAATTCCAGGAGGCCACTTCTGACCAGCTTGAGAAGCACCTTGGATACGAGGAGTGCATCCCAGGTCAACGCCTCGGAAATCTCCGAGACATCCCTCTCGCCGTCCACCTTGGCCAGTACCTGCCACTCCTCCGGCTCGAGGCTGACCGCGCCATCGGACCCTGACGCAGAAAACCTGAACACCGCGTCGGCGCTGGGGATCACGCTCTTGATCTCTCTCCACTCACTCGCGTGCAAGCTCCCCTCCTCAAGCACCCGATCCGTCGGCATGGTGATCGAACTCTCAGGCGCTGGCACTTCCGCAGCGAAACTGAAATTCCCTCTCTGCCAGGCCATCAATGCGTAGACCGCGCCTTCTCCCATCTGCCCCTCGGTCACGGCGTGGACCACGTTCCCGTCTTCGACGAAGATCTCCCCCATGCCGGCAGCGTCTGTCAGACGCAGGACGCCCGTCTGTCTACCAGAGGCCAGCAACTTCAGAACGTCGACCAGTGACACTTGTGCAAGGTTGCCCACAAGCATCTCAGGCATCGTTCGACTCCTTTCTCTGCAGTGCCTTCAATAACTGCCAGGAGATCTCATCCAACTCGCTCTCCAATACTTCCTTGACTTTGAGGCTGTCCCGCAAGCGGCTCTCCAGCTCCTCGTCGTCCCTCAACTGCATCGCTGCAACGTTCAGCGTCATCCTGAGCATGGGGATGTCTACCCGAGGGTCGCACAACACCACGAGCACACTATCGTCCAGATCTCGCGCCACCAGTCGGCTGCGCGCGTACGCAAAGTTCAACTCCCCCACAGGCTCCCGCACCGCGCTCAGGACCGCCGCTGTCTGTACCATTTCGCGGGCGACGTCCCGGATCGAGGTCATGTCGAGGTCGCCACTGAAGGAACTGGCGATCACGCGTCCACTGTTGTCGCAGACGAAAGAGCCAGTGACACCAGCTACCATGTTAATCTCTGCCAGCCTCTCGTCGATCACCACTCATTCCCCAGCAAACAGATTGGGCATGGCATCCCTCAACCCATACCTCTGGATGGCGTCGGCGTGTCCCGCGGCGACCGGGGCGAGTCCATCCCTGACCTCCGCCACCAGGTCGATCCGCGAGAGGCTCTCCGCCATCCTATCCACGGTTGCACTCAGAGACTTACCCAGTGCCTGGCTGAACTCCCCCGAGGTCGGTCCAGTATATGTGATCAGTCCTTCCCTGTAGTCAAACTCGCCAGCAAAGGGATCCAGAAAGGGATACTCTTCCGCGTTATCGATCAGCGAGTCCTTGAAGGCTTTGAGAAAGCTTCCCTCCCCGGCTCGGCCATCGGCGATGCGCTCGACCGTGGCGACGACGTCCTGCCACACCCCTAGAAACCTGGCCGAAAAGTGTCATGATGAACCACTTCCTGTGATATAATAGGTGTGGAGTTCGTAGGCTGGGGAGGGACGGCATGCTGGGAAAGCGATCGGGGCAGCGGGGGCTGTTTGAGGCGGACCA
>Ga0315549_1005182_pt1 | contig 10727 bp, 10 predicted proteins | sample SalMarSW160200MG_FD_203101 | JGI IMG/M metagenome (GOLD analysis project Ga0315549, IMG submission 203101) | Salt marsh sediment microbial communities from the Plum Island Ecosystem LTER, Massachusetts, United States - Salt Marsh Sediment SW1601-200 ... | reverse complement strand
CGAAGAATATCCTAAAATTCTTATAGTTACTGACATGCTCCTCACAGGTTTTGATGCTCCAATACTTCAGGTAATGTATCTTGATAAGCCTCTAAAGGAACACCGCCTGCTCCAGGCGGTTGCTCGAACGAATAGACCATATCATGATATTAAAGAAGCAGGAATTATAATTGACTATGTAGGAGTCCTTAAGGAATTCAAACGAGCTCTTGAGATGTATAACGAAGAAGATCTAAAGGGAGCCCTCTTCAATTATGATAGTGTAAGGGAAGAATTTAGAAGGATTATTGCAGAATTAGTGAAACTCCTCTCTGATATACCCCAATCCTTTGAAAGAGAAACACTTCTTAGAGCAGTGGAGGTTCTTACTGGCGATGCAGAAAAAGAGAGGGAGTTTGTTGAGAAGTTCAGAAAGCTAAGAAAAATATTTGAAATCCTTGGCCCAGATGAAATAAAACTTGATTACTTTAATGAATATAAATGGCTTACAGGAATATATAACTATTATTATAAAATGGTGCTTCAAAAGGAAGAGAATGTAGCCTTAATTTCAAAATATTATAGCAAAACTGTAGAATATGTGCACAAGACAACAGAGATAGAAGGGATTGAAGAGAGCCTACCTATAATGGAGATTGATGATGAATATATGCAAAAAATAGAAGAAAAAGTGGAAAATAAAAAAGAGAAGGCGGCAAATATCCTCTTTGCTCTTAATAAACTCGTTTTAGTTGATAAACAAAGGAATCCCATCTATGAATCTCTTGTAGAAAGGGTTGAAAGGCTTATGGAGATGTGGAGGGAGAGAGTAAAAGATTACGAGAGGATATATCAAGAAGAAACCGAGATTATGAATGATATGAGTTCCCTCACCAGCAGGCAAAAAGAACTTCATTTTGATGATATGGAATATGCTATGCTTCTGAGCGTGGAACGGAGTACCGGGGAAGCAGAGAAGATAGAAAGGGATATAAAGGAATTATCACTTCAATTAAGGAAATCTATGTTCCCGGGATGGATAAACCAGACAACCATAAGAAAGCAGGTTGAGAGGGAACTCAGAAGGTATACAAGAAGGTTAAAAACAAAGTATAACCTGTCTATGGAAGAGATGAATAATCTTTTCGAAAGGCTTGTAAAGAATGTTGAAAACTATAGTGCCTGAAATTTCAAATTACAGAGTGTCCTATAGGAAAGTGAAATATCCGAGAATTGAATTCACAACCGGTGAACTTGTACTTATTCTACCTTATGGGACCAAGCCTGAAGAAATTTACGAAAAACACAGTAAGTGGATTGAGAGAAAAAGGGCATTCATAGATGAATGTATAAAGGAAGCAGAGGGAAAGGAACTTGCAGAAAGGAAAAACGGAGATTTTAGACAATTAGTTCAAGATTTTATAGAAGAGATATCAAAGGGCTTAAATGTAAAAGCAAATAGAATCTTCTTCAGGAAGATGAAAACCAAGTGGGCAAGCTTAAGTGGTAGGAATAACATAACAGCGAACACCCTTATGAAATTTCTACCTGAGGATATGATTGAATATATAATTTTCCACGAAGTTGCTCATCTTATTGAAAGGAAACATAACGAAAGATTCTGGAAAATAATTGAGTCCCGATATCAAAATCACAACCATTACGAAAAATCATTGTTCGGTTATTGGGTGAAGATAAATGAAAAAATTGCAAATTGAATTTGAAACAGATATGAAAAATGATAAGTATAAGTCATGGTAATAAAATATAAATTTTACCCTTGACATTATTTAACCTATAGGTTAAATATATGTTTAGAAAAGAAATATTCTATCAAGGTGATTGCTTAGTTATAAAAGCATTGGTAAAAGTAACTTCGAGTAATAGGATTAAACATCAGGTTGTTGATTTTGTTGAAGTAAGAAGTGAAAAGGAACAAAAGAAAATAATTAGGCTGATTAAATTCATAGGAGATAAATGGCCTATTAGAAATGACCAGAAATTTAAAAAAATTAAAGGATGTGATTATATTTATGAACTTAAACCTTCTAAACAAATTAGGATATTTTCATGCTTTTCAAAACCAAAGAGCGAACTTATCTTACTTGAAGGTATTATAAAAGGGAGGAGTTCTTTACCACAAAGTGTTTATGAAAGGATCTGTAAAAAATATAAGGAGGTATGCAATGAATCTTGAAGGGTGGTTTAAAAAAAAGGTAAAGAAATTTGAGAAAGACCCTGAGTATATACTTGAAGGGTTAATGCTCGAATTAAACGAACAGATTCTTGAATTATTATACAAGAAAGGAATGACCAGAAAGCAATTGGCCAAAGAACTAGGAGTATCTCCAGCATATATAACAAAACTCTTAAACGGCAATCCAAACCTTACGCTGAAATCTCTTGTGAAAATTGCTACTGTAATGGATGTCAGTCTTAGTATCAATATAGGCGAGGAAAAGAAAGTTAAATACCAAATCCCATTAGAAAATGAATATTTCGAATTTCTCGAAGTCACCCAGACTAGAAAGGTCTTTAAAAATGAAGCCCTCGCCGCTTAATTTATTAGAGTTTGCAATAAAAGGATATGGATACAAATTAAAAAAGAACTATAAACCATGTAGATTTTTCCCAGAGTCGGAAATGATAGATTTTTCTGCGATTCCAAAGCAACATAAGGAAAGAAAAAGTAGATTTATGTGTGAATTTAATTTAAAATTGAAGGGTAAAAGAACTCCAGTTACATTAAACGTTGAGGGTTTTGCAGTAGTTGAATTTCCAGAAAATTTTAAAGAAAAAAAGGTTAAGGAGATGATCTTTTTTGCAGTTTTTCCTATGATATATTCAACACTAAGAGGATATGTTCTTTCTGCAACATTAAGTGCACCGGTAAGTGTAGTTCTCCCACTTGTAAATATAATAGATAGTTTAAAAGAAGAAGAGAATAGAGAATAAGGAATTTGAATATAGGCTTAGTACCTGGATTTTTGAAATTTTTTATTTTCTTTTGGACTTTTTCTTCTGGTTTCATATTAACCCGTTAAATATCCAAGCCCTTTTTCATATTCAAATAATTTTGATTATATTTCTCAATAAGACCATCATCAGCGAAACTAAAATATTTGCCATCACCTATAATAATATGGTCAAGTACTTCTATTCGCATTAATTTGCCTGCAAAAATGAGTTCTTTCGTTATATCTTTATCACTTTCTGAGGGTTCTGGATCACCAGATGGATGATTATGAACAAAAATTAGACCAACAGCATCAAATTTTATTGCCTTTTTGATTATCTCTCGGGGATAAACAGCGCTGGTGGTTAAACTTCCTTTAAATAAATCCTCTGTCTCAATGAGTTTATTCTTTCCATCCAGAAACATTACTTTAAAAATCTCTTTCTTATTCTTCTGCATTGATTGGTACAAATAATCAAAGACCGCTTTTGAAGATTTCAGTTGAATCTTTTCGCCAATAATTCTTTCCTTCAGGTATTGCTCTGATATCTCCCGGATGAGCTTTATTCCAAAAACATTATGAGGTCCAATTCCTTTGATCTCTTGAAGTTCCTCTACTGGTGCTTCAAGAACGCCTTTCAGTGATTTAAATTTTTTTATTGCCTCTTTCGCCCGTTGCTTGCAGTCCTTTCGAGGGGTCCCAAGGGTCAAGAGTAATTCGACTATCTCATATTCATGAAGTCCCGAAACACCTGATTTTAAGAATTTCTCTCTTAATCTCTTCCGATGACCTTTCCCTTTATCTTTTGAATTCCCCATTCTCTATTACCTTATTGAGATATTAACCTAATTCTTTTCCCTTGTAAATTTGTGAACCTTATGATCAGCATGCTTATAAACCTCTATTTTTAGTGTTTTCATCAAAATATGTCAAAAACAATCTGAAGTCAAGGGATTTTACCCCGGATGTGATTATCATAAATAGATGTCACATACAAAAAAGTCCATACCGAATAGAAGAATATGAATTCTATAATTGAATTTATGAGGATTTCCTATTCAGGAAAGCGTCTCGGAGGATTTACCCCGTGTAATAAGAAATTCACTTCGTTGCTGTCTATTACACGGGGCAGGCGGCCATGGTTCGTGAGATGTTTTTTCGAACGAGAGCTCGCCCCGTGGAATAAGAAATCTGGCTTCAATGCACTCTATTCCACGGGGTAGATCCGAGAGCGAGCTGCGATTTTCACGGTGGGAAAATTGACAGCGTCTTTGTCTAACAGGAAGGTCGAAGTTATAAACTTTTATTATATCTAATTTTCTAAATATATCTGAGCGCCAAGTGGCAATTTCCTCTGCTTTCGGAAATTGACCGCGTCTTTATCGAATAGGAAGTCCGAATAAGATATGTAAATATGACATAAATTTGCATTAGAATGTGACATCTATTTTAGTAATAAAAAATATTACTCATAAACTATTTAAGAAACGCTTAATCTTATCAACATAAAGGTCTTTTGAATCATTAAATGAGGTGAGATGAGAACCATGTATTCTTAAGAACTCCTTTGGAGAAGAGGCAGATTCAAAAAGCTTTTTCCCATGATAGAAGGGTACTAATTCATCTTCTATACTATGAATAATCAGTTTGGGTATTTTTATATTCTTTATTCTCTCTATTGACTCATAATGGTTGGATATCAAGTAGCGAGGAAAATGAAACCCAAATACGTCATAACTTAAGTCATACATGGATGTAAAGCTACTATCCACGATTAATCCTCTTACTTCTACCTTCCCCGCTATATATATAGCAACAGCCCCTCCAAGGGAACGACCAAACAGAATTATACTATCTCCTCTATATCCCCTATCCACTAAAAAATCATAAGCACCCAGTGCATCCTGATAGAGCCCCCTTTCTGTTGGAATACCATTGCTCTTACCATATCCTCTATAATCAAAAATGAATACGTTATACCCGAGTTGATTTAACATCTCAATATATGGAAGTGGGTATGATATATTATACTTGTTACCGTGTAAGAACAGGATAACGTTATCCTTTAATCCCTTTATAAACCACCCGTGGAGCAGGACCTTATCTCTTGAAGAAAATTTTATATCCTCAAATTCAATACCAAAATCCTCCGGTGTTGCTATAAAGTCCCTCTCTGGCATATAGATATTTTTGTGTTCGTAATATTTATAAGATAAATAGAGAAAAAGGATTACACTAAAGAATATGATAAGAGGCATAGGAGAATTATCTTACTTCTCGATTAGAACCCGAAGAGCTCCTTTTAGTTGGTCATCAGGAACCTTACCATCCTGCTCTGGAGGGTTAAAGATGAGAATATCAGGATAAATCGGATTATTCTCAAGGTTTTTGCCAGTTACGCGATACCAACCATTAGAAGGCTGCCTGAATGTAGAACCATCCATCAGCGTAAGATCATGGGTTCCTATAACTGCTCCGAATGTAGGCACTCCAACTAATGTACCCAGATTTAATTCCTTGAATCCCATGGGAAATATCTCAGCATCAGAATAACAGTTTTCGTTAATTAGAAGCACTGTGGGTTTATCCCACTTGAATGCAGAAGAAGGAGTCATGTCTTCCTCATCCCTCTCCTTTGAATAGCCATATGTAGTTCTTCTGAGTATATTGAGAAGCTCATCGTGTATATTACCACCACCGTTATACCGGATATCTATAATGAGTCCTTCTTTATCCATCTCCTTATAAAGGTCGGATTCGAATTTCTTAAGATTATAATCACCCATAGAAGAGATATAAAGATATCCAATCCTTCCGTTGCTTTTCCTATCAACCCATTCTCGATTCCTTCGTTCCCAATCCTTCCATATTAATTCTCTAATCCTGCCTGGAGTAACTGGTTTCACTTTAACTTCTTTCTTATTGGTAGTTACCAAAATATCATTACCTGCTGTTCTTCGGAGGAAACTGTAGTAGTTTTCCCTTCCAATCTCCTCACTATTTATTGAAATAATAACTTCACCCTTACTTAGAGATACACTCTCCTGCGTTGCTGGACTCCCGGGGATAACTTCCTTTATTCTCACCCCCTCCCCATTATATCCAGGGTCAGGAATTATCCCAATACGCCCGGTTATTTCTCTATCACGAGGGGTCTTCCATATCCCTAAATGGGAAGCATTCAGTTCACCCAACATCATCTGGACCGCTGAGTGAAACTCCCTTATAGCTCTAGAAGACATAGCTAAATCAATATATTTATCCTTCATCTTTTCCCAGTTTATTCCATGATAATCACTATCATAGAAACCATCATGAATTACCCACCATGCCTCTTTAAAGGTCTCCTCTTGCTCTTTAATTCTATCTATTTTCATTTCAACACCGAAAGAAAGGATTTTCGGATTTGGAGATTCAATAGAAACAACCCCTATATTCCCTCTCTCAGAAAGATAGTACACATTTTCAGCATCTCTTGAGACGTAAATTTGTTTGGGTTTTACATTGCTTTTCGTTAACTGGAGGAGTTCGTCTCCGAATAAATCAACGGTCCAGACATCATCATTACCTAGATTTTCACTTCGGAAAGCAAATCTATCTCCCCCTGGAGATTGTGCTATATAATAATATCCTGCCTGAACCTTTGTGATTGTATGAATCCTGTCTTCTATATCAAGAAAATCTATCTCAATCATCTCAGGGGCTTTAAGTGAATCCAGATTCTCTTCCCAGTATTTCCTATCCTTATCCTCATCTTCCTTATATAAAAACACATATTTTATCCACAGATTACCAATATTATCACGAGAAGCATAGGCAATTCTTCTTCCATCGCTACTCCACATTGGCTTATAATCATCGTTTGGATGGTTACTGATGTTTATGGGTTTTGCTCTATGGTCCAGAGGAACAACAAATATATCCTCTCTCCATTCCAGGGCTGTTCTACTGAAGGCAATCCATCTAGAATCAGGGGCCCAATCTACCCATTGAACATCTCTTTCTTCGGTGATGGGCACTCTTTTCTTTCCATTCTTATTCATCACCCACAGTTGTCCATGGCTCTTAAGATACGATATTTTCTCTCCATCTGGAGAATAGATTGGTCTGTATTCTGTTTCTTCTGTATCCAGAATCTTTTTAGTTTCAAAGGATAAACCCTTATAGAATTTTTCTTCCCTTTGCGGTTTTGTTATATAAATATCAAAATCACCATCACGAAGGGAAGAAAAAATGAGCTTCTCTTTCTCTGGATGCCATGAGATATCCTTTTCCAATGCAGGTGTATGTGTAATCTGCTTTATGTTGTCTATTTTTCCATTATCCTTCAATTCTCCAACAAATATCTCTCCATGTATTACAAAGGCAATTTCTTTCTCATCTGGAGAAATTGCAAATTCGCTTACTTCTCCACTAAATTTTTGAAATTCCTCATTTGCATTTTTATAAGCCATTGGTATTTTTACAGGAACCTTCTTTACATCCTCTACTTCAAGGTTTAACGTATATAGAATTCCCAGGGAGGTAAAAGCAATAATTCGTCCGTCTTCGGATATGGATGGAAAGTGTATCTCCTCTTCAAACCGAGTCACCTGTTCTGAAGCCTTACCATCGATGTTCATCTTCCATATATTATTTATATTATTCGGACCCCTGTTGGAGAGGAAATATATCTTCCGAGTAAAAGGAGAAAACATAGGATATGCGTCTCGTCCTTCAAACTCGACTAACCTCCTTGAATCTCCATCAGGGAGTATTTTTATCCATATATCCCGGCTGGCAGGACCCTTATATTTTTTTCTCCACCAATTAGTTGCCCCCCTTGAATATAAAAGCGTATCTCGTGATATGAAATCAATCGAGATTAGGTCGAAATCCAGGAATTTACGAGGAGTTTCTCCTGAAAGGCTTACACCGTATACAACACCCAGTGGTGTATTTCTCTGCGACCTGAAGAGGACTTTTCTACTGTCAGGCGTCCAGCCTAAGAGGCGATCATAGGTAGAATAATAGGCGAGTCTCTTTGGTGGAAGGCTCTCAATTACAGGAACGACAAAGATGTCATCATTACCCCACTCATCGCTCTCAAATGCTATCCACTCTCCATCAGGTGACCACCTGGAGATACTCTCATAACTGTTTGAAACAGTAAGACGGTTAGCTCTTCCACCATCAGAATCAACAATCCAGATATCTCCAAAACAGGAAAATGATATCTCGCTGCCAGTAGGGGATAATGCAGGATAAGAAATATTATATATTTGTGTACCAACAAGAAAGATAAAAAGGTTAACTATTATCATCAATTCATATTATATTACACTGTTTAAAGGATCTAAAGTTAACCTTTTAGATCTCATTCATCCTTTCCTTTATTATCTTCTTTCTTATCTACTTTTTTATCATCCTTTTTATTCTCACGCAATTTATAATCTGTATGATAGAAACCTTTACCCTTAAATATTATACCCGTTCCTGTTCCTATGAGCCTCTTAACCTTACCTCCACATTTCGGACACTTCTTTAAGGGTTCATCTTTTATTCCCTGGGATTCCTCGAATCTATAACTACACTTCAAACATTCATATTCATAAGTGGGCATTAATCCTCCCCATTCTTAATGAAATATAATATGTTACTTGAAGTTGTCAAGAGATTTGGGTTTGATCTTAAAACCCAGAACATATCTGGCTATTAGACTTCATCACTCTGTTCATCTAAAGAATTTCTATGCCCTTCAGTATTAAATACAATACTTCCATTACTGTCCGTACCTGCAAATAACTTTGAGAGTGCAACACCCCCCACAATAATTCCAATGTAACCTGTAAAGAATCGCCAGAGTATCACATATATCCCTAAGACTGCCCTCGGCATTAAATGATAGAACAATGTATAGGCCCCACCTTCTGCAAAACCACTCGCTCCAGGTGTGGGCATAAAGTTCAGCGCGTAGGTAAGAATAACCTGGAGAATAGTTGTCTCAAGAAATGGTGCATCTATACCTAAACCACGCAAAAGGAGTGGTGCTGTTAAAAAATAAAAGATGAGAGAAAGCCAGGTAATACCATAGGCTTTGAGGAACGGAATCTTTCTTTTCACAAATTCCCTCCTGAAAATTTCCTTAAACCTGACAATCCCTTCTACAAATTTACCCTTGAAGTGTTCTGTTATCCAGGGGGTCTTCGTAAGAATAATAAGAAGGAAAATGGCCATCAAACCATAAAGTATACTGAGATACTTAACGACTCCCTGAATCCAGCCTGAGGTCAGGAGGGTACGATAATAAAACATAAAAGGAATAAGAAATGGCAATACAAATGCTGATAACATACCACGGGTAAATATTGCAGCACTACCCTCTGGAAATGGTATGTTTTCACGTCTGCAAATATATAACTGAAGAGGTATACCTCCAAGTTGCATGGGGGTAATACCCCCAAGGAATAAACCACCAAAGGTAAAATAGAAAGCTCCCATCCAGCTTAGCTCCATACCCATAGCCTTTACGATATACCTGAGTCTCCATATATCAAAAAGAAAACGAAGAAAAACACTTAGGAGTGTTAGAATAAGAAATAATGGAGAGATCAATTTCAATTCTTCTTTAGTCTCTTTGCTTATTGTAAAAATAAGAACCACTGTAATGGTTATAAATGAAATAAAAAGGAAAAGACGAATGCCTTTTTTAAGACTCTTCCTGTTGAACTTGCTTTTTTTCAAATTCCATTCCTCCCAATTTTAAAACCTTGAGAGTAACAACTCCACCGATAATTGCTGTCAGGTAAAAGGTGAAAAATCTCCATAGTATTGTAAAAACTCCGAGTAGATGCTTTGCCACGATGGGTGAAAAGAGTATTGCAAATCCCCCCTCGGAGACACCGGTTGCTCCCGGAGTCGGCGAAAAGAAAGTGAAGAGAGTTACAACTAACTGGAGGAAAGCAGCTTTTGGGAAGGAAATGTTGAGTCCTAAACCCCGTAGCAAGAAAGGAGCAATAAAATAATATGGTGCATATGTAATAAAAGTCAGGAAAAAGCTTGCTATAGAATGCCATTTCTTCTCAACAGAAAAACGCCAGAATCCATCTTTCATCTCCTCGATTTCCTTAAACACCTTGTATGTCCATCTGGTTGTTTTCGTCCTTTTCCCCCTTCGTAGTGTTATCCTATAGATAAAACGCTTGATTAATTCCGGCTTGATTAATATAAATGCAAATATGGCAATCATTACGATATAAATAACCATACTGTATCTGGAAAGAATCCGAATAGATGTAACACTTGACTCTCTTGCAAGTATTGGAAGAAGTATAGGCAGCAGGGTTATCATCATGATGGCAAAGAAAACACCTCTGAGGAGGATAATGAGGGTCCCTTTACCCCATGGTATTCCTTCTCTTTTCAATATATAAAGCTGAACAGGAAGTCCTCCTGTCTGAAAAGGTGTTACTGCTGCAAGGAAAGTACCCGTAAGGAGCACTTCAAACCCTGTTTTTATGCTTCTCCATTCTCCTGTTACCCCATGTGTTAAAAGGGAAATTCGGAAAGCATCAAATAAAAGATAAATAGCCCAGAAGGCCAAAGCAATAATTAGATAAAATGGGTTTATTTTGCCCAGAGCCTCAACAGTTTCTCTGCTGGCGGTGAATATAAGAAGTGCAACCATTGTCACAACTACAAAAGCAATGGCTAGTTTTAGTCCTCCTTTTATTCTATTGTTCAGAGTAGCCATCTTAAGCACTCCCCTTAATATTTTTTAGCATAACGAAATAATAAGAAAAAAGAAAAAAA
>Ga0315549_1005178_pt1 | contig 10735 bp, 3 predicted proteins | sample SalMarSW160200MG_FD_203101 | JGI IMG/M metagenome (GOLD analysis project Ga0315549, IMG submission 203101) | Salt marsh sediment microbial communities from the Plum Island Ecosystem LTER, Massachusetts, United States - Salt Marsh Sediment SW1601-200 ... | reverse complement strand
GACTTACATTTCTTGCTGCAAAGAATCTTCATCAACTTAAAAAAATTAGAGGGAAAAATAGATGAGTAAAAATAAGGGAAAATTTGATTTCCGTCCTTCTGGGGTAATTCCTGCGCTAGTTACACCATTCAATAAGGAGGATGAATCGATTAATGAAGAGAATTTACGCAATCTAGTAGATCATCTGATTGAACAAGGAGTAACAGGTCTCGTTCCATGTGGCACAACCGGTGAATTCGTGAATATGACGTTTGAAGAGCGACTGAAAGTAATCGAGATTGTTGTGGATGAGGCGAATGGGAGAGTCCCAGTTATTGCAGGAACAGGAGAATCGGGAACTAAACTCGTCATCGATGCTACTAGGGCAGCTACTGATATTGGTGCAGATGCAGCTATCATAGTTACACCTTATTATCTTAAGCCTAAAGCAAAGGGTTTATATGATCATTATTTCACGATAACTGAAAAGACAGATATTCCTCTTGTGTTGTATAATATTCCTCCTTGCACAGGGGTTAATTTACCTTGGACAGTGGTAGAGGATCTTGCCGATATTGACAATATTGTAGCTATTAAAGATTCAAGTGGTGATTACAAATATTTTTCCGCATTATTGGAAAAAGTAAGTGATCGAATCTCAGTCATTATTGGATGGGATGAGAATGTCTTGGCAGCGCTGGCTGGTGGAGCTGCAGGGATGATTCTTGCCTCAGCTAATGTAATTCCAAAGATTTGGCTCGAACTTTATAATCATGTGAAAAACAACCGTCTTGAGGAAGCTCAGGTTCTTCAGAAAAAGATTCAAAAATTTACTCGAATGATAGTAAGTTCTGGTGCATTAGGACCTAAAGAGTGTTTGAATATGATGAATATTCCTGTTGGTGTTACTCGACAGCCGGTAATAATGGGTGATACACTTTCCTATGAGCTTTGGGATGAATTTAGAATAGAATTGGAGAAGTTAGGTTTGCTCAAAAAGAAGGAAATTAAAATTGAAGTTGCCGAGAAAGAACTTACGAGTCGTTTTTATTCTATTGATATTACTCCTCAAATAATTTCAGACTTTAGTTTAAGGGTTGGTGAATCACTCGTAGGAAATAGAGCCGAACTTGCTCATGTAGACCTTCTTATTGGTGATAAGAAAGGTCCTGTTGGTGAAGCATATGCTCGTTCCCTAACACATCCTGCGAAAGGACGGGAAGGTCTTCAAGTGATTCTTGAACCTAACATGCAAGTCAAACCGGCAACAGTAATGATTCCTACAGTTAAGGTCCAGTCGCTACGTCAAGCAAGTCTCGTTTATGGACCTGCACAAGCAGCCGTAGGGAAAGCGGTAATGAAATGTGTGGAAGATGGTATTCTTCCTAAAGATGCTTCAGAAGATTTAGTGATTATTGCAAATGTTTTTGTGCATCCTAGTGCAAGTAGTCGCAAAAGAATTTTTATTAACAACTATAAAGCAACCCGAAACGCTATTCGAAAGGCGATGGAAGGTTTACCAACAGCAGATGATGGTATAAAGAATGCAGAGAGTGCTCGACACCCATTTAGAAATGATCCATAAGGAAATGAATTAATTATATTATAAATGAATAAAAAAAAGGGATAAATTATAATCGATCAATAATCGATATAACTAACCAAAATTAATTTATTATTTTTTTTCTTTTCTTCCGAATTCTTATTACAACAATAGATATAACGACTCCACTAGTAATTCCTCCAGCAATCAGTACGATAAATAGCATCGGAAAATCTCCTTCTCCGTGTGAACTAGCACCTACATATGCCTGAAAACAAGGATCATTATATACCTCGTAACCATCCCATTTTGAAAATCCAACACTCATAAAATAAAGTTCTGCATCGAAATTGAAAGATGTACATGATTGTTCACTGTCGCTCATAAAAGCACCTGAAAAGGTACTTATAGGTGTCGTAAAAACTGCCACTTTTAGATTTTTTGATGTATTAAAACTCCACGTATAGGGTGATCCTAATTCTGCTTTAGCAAAAGTATTTTCAGTATCGTTTAATACCATAGAAAATGATTCTGACATTGTCTGATTATCATTATTTATTGTTTGATTATTGTCATCAATTATTTGCGTTTCTTCGCCATTATCGTATTTATCTTCATAATACATACTAGCTTTTCCACTAAACACATAATAAGTTAAACTAAGTGAGTAGTTCTCAAGATTATTCATGCCCCCGGGACAATGAGGAGTCCAATCTCCAACCCATTGGTCAATTTTAAACTCTGTGTTATAATATAAGCCATTAACAGTATCATTTCCTTTGAAATGTACCATAAAATCTAATTTATCAATCGTAACTTCTACTGGTTTATCTGCAAATCCCTTGAAATCTGATCCATCGACAACACCGTCATACCAATCCCACATTGACCTAAAATTCTGATTATTGAAGGGATAAGTTGTCCCATTAATAGTAGAGAATTTTACTCCCCAATCAATATTAGCAGCACCTATGAAAGTATAAACATCAACTGATTTAGTTATGGGTTCATCGTATATCCAATATTCTCTTGTTTCTTGATAATGATCGGTAGCATTGGAAATATCAGGTGTAATGAATGAAACGTTATCCACATTTGATGGGACAAAGAAATGTGTTATTTCAGAATCCAATCCAATATCCATGAATCCATCATTATCACCATCTTTATAGAGCATCATACCAGCGTATTCATATCGGTTTGTAACATAAGCTGATTTAATTTCTTGCTTACTGCTATCCGCATAGAAATCCGCCCAGTAATTTTGGTCTAGGTTAAATTCTATCCATGTCCATTCATGACTATTATCATTTACCCAATCCCAGTTGTATTTCTCCGCTTCAGCAATAACATCTTCCCAAGTACGGTTCTTTACCATACGGTCAAGTTCCCAATAACCTGGACGTCCAAAGCCGTTCTCATCAAGAACCGTGTTAATTATTCCATCCATTTCAGCGGAAGTCAACGTCGAGTATGTACCATCTGCTTTAAGCCAAGTATACTCTTCTGACCATTCATAGGTCCAATTCATATTATTGATACCCATTGAAGAATGTATTTGCATTTCATTACCAAAAACAGATGTTATTGGATTATATTCGATTTCTAACTCTAAAACATTTCTTGTATGTGAAAATGTATCTTTAGATTCATATGTTCGATATATATAATACTGATCATCTGTAGTGGACAAATCTCCATCAAGATCAAGGGCACCTTCATCTGTAGTTGTAAACATTCTATATCCCCACATGTTATTTGTTGGAGTCCCAAAAATTAAATTATAAGTATCCTTAATTTGTAAGATATCTTGTCTTTGTAAAAACAAACCATATTGATGACCCCAAATTGTTTGATATAACTGTATAAAGCTGTTCTCCATTTGAACAAGATAATTTTCTGAATCAATCGTAATATTGTATATATTTTTCCAGCTATAAGCTTCCTTTGTCGTCCAATCATAATTAGGGTTCTTGATCACTTTCCAAGTTCCAGGTACGATTTCAGCTTCAAGAATTGCCATATAATTATTACGCATGAAATTTTCTATGCCCCCCCATTCGTTATAAAATGTAAAATTATTGTAGAAATAAGTATCGCTTCTAAATGTAAAATTTATTGTGTTTTGACCATCAACTGACCAAAAATCTGGCTCGCTCCAGTTAATTGGGTGGGAGTAATACATTCCACTCGTTTCATTATAAAGATTCAAATAATATTCTGTGTTTTGAGGTATATATTCTAAAATAGCTTGATATTCATCAACCAATTCGATAAAAGCATTATCCGGGATCTCTAGAAAACTACCATTTAATAAAAGTAGGATTTTCTTTGAATGGTTCCAATATTCCCAACAATTAATTGACAGGATATCCTTCATCCAGATTTCGTCATATCCAGTAACATGATTATAAGTTTTTACTGTTAAATTGAAAATTGGAATATAATAGCTTACAACGACATTGATTTGAGTACCGTTTATCAGTGTTAAGAAAAAGCTTCCGTTTTCAGCATAAAAGTTATCAATTCCAAAATGTTCTAAATCATATTTCTGAGTTACAAGTATTTGCTCTGATAAAACTTCTATAGCACCTTCCTTTTTGAATGAGTTATAAGAATGAACACCATAAGGTATAGATTCACCGATAACAGTAAGGTTAAAATTCGGTGTTCCATTAATCATTGTAACCAAACCTTTATGAATTTCTAAATCTTTAATGATTTCGCTACCTATAACGATATCTCCATTAATTGGTTCTTGATTGCTAAATGTTAAATTCTCCATCAAGTATAACTCACCATTAATATTTACAAAATATAAAACAGGAATGACACCATAATGCACCCAATCTCCTTCAGATAAACCGCTAACTGTCGCTTCCATTTCATAGCGTTCATTTACATTAGCGTTTGGATAAGGTAAAATATACTCTTGATTATCTTTAATCGTATAATAATATGGTCTGATAATATTATCCCAGTTATGATGATATCCATTGTATCTGAGAGGTATTAAAATCTCTGATTCATTATAATTTACTCTATATGCTTCCATATAATCCGAGAGATAATGCTCTACTCCATCAATAATAACCTTGTTGTTGGTTCCATATTGTTCATTCCAATCACTTGTAACCACAGTATATTTGGTGCCGTCAGTAGCAATTATATACTGTTCTCCATTAAACCATTGAATCCCTTGTGAAGATATTTCCAATCGAGTAATTCCATCTAAAACAACAAAATATACGCGGTTCTCCCAAGCTCGAGCTTCTTCTGAAAGAGTTAATTGATCAACATTTTCAATTGTTCTAAGATGGGTGTTTTCAGCAAGCCAATAATTATTAGGATCTCCATAACTATGTATAATATCTCCTCCAGTTTCATTCCATTCGGTATATTCCGATATATAATGAAGAGTTCCTTCAATATCAACAAAATAATAAACCGAATCATACACTGCATCATCCCAGTATTGACTTGGTTTATTCATAAATGTTTGGAATGTGTCAATCGTACTACTATCATTTAAGGTCACTGTATAAATATTAACTTTCTCCCCTTCATAAAATATAATCCTCTCATCGGTTGTGGCATCTTTATAATAGAAAAATTCCTGGTTAGTTTGCCAATCCCAATCGTAGTACATTATTAACTCATGAATTTTATTATCCCCATCGGTATACTGACTGACATCTAAGGGTCTGGTTTCACCATCAATTTCCACATATGGCATTTCATACATTATATATGAAGAACCATTGATTACTACAAAATTTCCCAACTTTGGATCCTCAATATAATTTTTTTCTCCACCATTTTCATAGTAAAAGATATCTTTATTGATCCACTGGAGTGATTTGTACTCACCCCAAGGCTTATCATAATCATATCCCCATGCTTCTTTAAGAAATTCAACATCCCAATTATAAGAAGCTTCTGGTGCTCCTTCTAGGATGGTGATATTTAAATCTATAAATGTCCCCTGAGATGATGTATAATTTGATACATCATTAATTACTAGAAACTCTATTTCTGAAGAAATTTCAGTTTCTTTACCTCTCCAAGGAAGCCAACCTTTTACCCATTCGCCTTCTTCTTGATTGAATTGATATTCCTGCCAATGCCAATCTGTCACTTCACACCATTCCCAAGAATCATAAGTTCCATTAACCCATATATCGATCCCAAGAGTTTCATCATATTCCCAATGCCATCCTTCCTTCTCTACTTTAACCCAGTCTTGGTAAGTGGAATTCTCCCAAACTTGTTTATTAGTACGATTATAAGCTTCAAATGTAGTTTCCTTTGACTTAAGATTATAGGTGACATAAATTTCTATCTCTGACCACATATCTATTTCAGTAGTCCATTTTGATTCCCAACAATTAAGTCGAAAGCCCAATCCATCAATCGAATTGAAAAAATCACTTGAACCTTCTAATTTATTGCGAATTACGAATGGTTCACCTGGTTTCATGTTATAGAATGGTTTATCCCATTTAACATTGGAATTATCTACAATCCATGTATTAACTTGAGGCTGATTGACCCCAATCTGACCACTTGTCATATCGCTATTCCAATGTTCGTTTCCATCAACATCAATTAATCCAGTGTCATACCAAATTTGAGTTTCTGATGCTAACAGAATATCCGTGAAATATCCTGTAAATTCAACAATAGTACGTTGTTCTGTATCTAAATATTTATTAGTACTATATAATTTGAAGAAATTTTCAATTTTATTGCTTATATTCAAATTATTTAAATTAAACACTCTTGCCCCTCCCATATATGGATCATTTGGATTTTCAGCCCAATATTCAAAACCGACTTTTAAGGAAAACTCATCGGTATTTTCATTGTAAATCAAAAAGAATTGATTACTCACCCATTCTTGCCATAAATTTTCAACCCAAACAGGACTTCCACTACTCCAATCCCATCCAGATCTATTTATCATCTGAGAACTTTGCTGCCAACAATCTATCCATGTTTTTACTTCATAAAATCCATAAACTTGTTGAGTTGTTGTGAGATTTACGGTAGAATCATAGAGATATGTTCCAGAACTTTCATTGTAAACCCATCCTCCCATATGAGTCACTTTCTCTTCATGCCATCCTTCAACAATGGAAGTGTTTGTATATCCATTAGGAATGTTAAGTTTTACAAAAATAAATCCTGGTGAAATGCTCTTAGATATATTAAAACGAAAAGTCAATAGTTCTTCGATACCTACAGTGTTTGTTTCCTTACCAGCTGAGTCTATCGTTTTTACTCCCCATTTGCCACCAAAACCCCACCAAGGATCAAATTCTGTAGGCTCTCCAACACCAATCCATTTTTCGGGGCTATCATTTGATTCAAAATCCCATGAAGAAAAGCCCCACATGTTAATTCTTTCACCTCTATTTGAATATACGCCCATTTCCACCCTATAAGTTCCTAAATAGACCCGTTCGTTGAATTTTCCGTTCCATTTAACTTCCCAAGTTTTAGTGAAGTTATTATAAATAGCTTCACATTGATTCCAATTAATGGTATAAAAACTTTCAGGTTCTTCCCATTTCTGAGCAGAATTTGGTTCTTCGGCTGACATTTTTAATCTTATTGGCAAAGATTCATATTCATTAGTTTCACTACTAGAAAGTGTACCCTCAAAACCCTCACCCATAGTATTATTCTGTTGCCATGAATGAACTTCCCATTGCCAACCTTCCTCATATACAATTTCTTCTGAAGAGCTATAATACCAATCCCAAATTATGCTTGGATGGACAACATAAAACATTAGGTTTAAATCTGCCGTAAGAAGTGCATCTCCAAAAAAATTCGGATTATTATTTGTTTCATCATTATATTTATCCATATGCCAGTGAATTTCAACAGCTCCTAGACTCCTATTGAATTTACCTTTAAAAATTGCTTCAGGTATAAATCCACGTACTATAAATTCTTCATTAATATTTACGTACTCAGCGTTTTGATTGATTTCTGTTCCATTTAAATGTTCTATTCGAAATTGTGCTTTGGGTCCAAATTCCCAAGATGAGTCGTCCCAAGTCCAATTATTAGTATATGTTTCATCTATAATATCCCAATTCAACTTAGACTCCGTAATTCCAGGACTTTGAGCAAGAGAAAAACTAGGTAGAAAGTAACTTATTAAAAGCACTGTGCAAAAAATACTTCCCTTTGTGTATTTATTTAATTTCATTTTTTTTTGCCTTTTGTAATATTATTTTTTATGTAAATTTTTTAGAAAAAAAAGTTTTTTCTGTACATTATTGTGAATAGAAAATATTTATATATATCTTTTTTACACAAATACTTTCTATTATTGTTTTTTGTTATAAAAAAACATAAAAGTCGATCACAATCGCTTTGAAGTTATTGATAAAAATCCTTTTACGATTGATTGCATTCCTGAAACGCAATTCGAAAAGCAATGGAAGGTTTATCAACTATACAAGATGTTATAAAGAATGTAAAGAGTACTCAACACCTATTTAGAAATAATCTATGAGGAAATATGGTGATTTTTCTATACTGACAAATTTAAATGCATAATATGATGAAATTATTCTTTTAATATTGGATTTCGGGCTGCTAGGACTGCGTCAAGACGTTTTACTGGAGTGTTGAGAGGAGCATTTTTAAGAAGCTCGGGATTTGTTTTTGCCTCATTATATATATTATTCATCACATCAATGAAATTATCCAATGAAGCTTTTGACTCAGTTTCGGTCGGTTCAATCATCATAGCACCTTTTACTATTAATGGAAAATAAATTGTTGGGGCGTATAATCCATAATCAAGAATACGTTTTGCAATATCTTCAGTAGTTACATTATTTTCTATTCCCCGGTCTGAAAGTACAAATTCATGTTGACAGATTCGATCGTATGGAAGGTGGTATTTTTCTTTTAAAAAAACTCGCAAATAATTTGCGTTTAGAACAGAAATTTGACCCACGCGTTTTAGACCTTCGGCACCTAAGGCGAGAATATATGCATAAGCTCGTATAATAACTCCAAAATTACCCCAAAAGCACTTAATACGACCAATAGAATTGTTGGTTTTTTCTCGACATACAAATCCCTGTTCTGTGGCGATAATGGAGGGGTCAGGGAGATATGAAATGAGTTCTTTAGTAACTCCCACAGGTCCAGAACCGGGTCCGCCCCCACCATGTGGGGTTGAAAAAGTTTTATGTAAATTCAGATGGACGATATCAAATCCCATATCCTTCGGACGGCAGATACCTAACATGGGATTCAAATTAGCGCCATCATAGTAGCATAAACCTCCATATTTATGTATGATATTCGTGATATCCTTAATTTGACGGTCAAATATACCCAAAGTATTGGGATTAGTTAACATTATACCCGCTACATCGCCCTGCTGCATTGCAAATTCAATATGATCAAGTGGAACTTCTCCCATATCATTTGAGCGTACTTCGATTATTGAAAAACCTGCCATTTTTGCAGATGATGGGTTAGTTCCATGGGCGGAATCTGGTACCAAAATTTTATTTTTTTTAAGATTTTTATTCTCGAAATATTTTTTCATTATTAAAATTCCGGTTAATTCTCCATGAGCTCCCGCAGCAGGTTGAAAGGTAAATCCATCCATACCGGTAATTTCTCTGAGCATCTCTGAGAGATGGTGCATTAGTTCAAGAGCTCCTTGATTTTCTTCTTGAAGAGGATGTATTTGGGAAAAAGCTGGAAGTCGAGCGATCACCTCATTAATCTTTGGATTATATTTCATAGTGCACGAACCAAGCGGATAAATTCCTGAATCTATCCCATAATTTCTCCTACTCAACTCGGTATAATGGCGGACAATTTCTACCTCTGGAATATCGGGTAAGGGTAAATCTTCTCGTTGAAAAAATGAGGGTATTATTTCGAGTAAATCAACTTTATCTATATCCATTTCAGGAATGAAATTATGTTGAGAGCGTTTAGTACCTTTGTTAAAAATCAAAGTCAGGTTTGAAGTCATTGTTTAATTCCCTCCTATGTTTTTGTTAGAAGCTTTTTCAGCTGCATGAATGAATTTTTCTATATCCTCCCGAGAATTGCTCTCAGTCACACATACAAGTATAATATCTTTCATATCAGGAAAATACTTCGATATCATTAGAGGTGGAAGCAGATTTTCCTGTTTGCATTGTTCAATTAGTTCATGAACATTTGGACATTTAACTAAAAATTCATTATATGTTGGTTTCTTATTTAATATTTGATAGCCTGGAATGGTTGCTAATTTTTGCTTAACATAATGAGATTTTTGAAAATTTTGAAGAGCAATCTCTTGAAGACCTGTTTTTCCTAATGAAACGAGATAAATTAACGAGGCTAAAGCACACAGTGCTTGGTTCGTACAAATATTTGAAGTGGCTTTCTCACGACGTATATGTTGTTCGCGGGTTTGTAAAGTTAATATGAATCCCTCCCGTTCTCCATTGATTTCATTAGTTTTACCAATCAACCGACCCGGCATTTTACGCAAATATTTTTGCTTAGATGCAAAAATTCCTAACCCTGGACCACCAAATGATGGTGAAATACCAAAAGATTGTCCTTCAGCAACAAAAATATCAATATCGGATTTTCCTGGAGGTTTTAACACGCCTAGGCAAGTAGGATCGGTCATTACTTGAATAATTAAACATTTGGGAGCTTTATCTCTAATTTTTTGAACTAATTCTGTGATATTTTCGATGCCACCAAAAAAATTTGGACTCTGGAATAGAACAGCTGCAACACTTTCATCTAATTTTGAGATGAGTGCATCCTCCATAACAACTTCAAAATGGATGTCTTGCCCCCAGCAATAGGTCTTAACAACTTCTACATATTCCGGATGAATTCCTTCAAGTAAAATAATTTTTTTTTTCTTTGCTGCTACAGTTGCCATAATTGCAGCTTCAGCTAGAGCAGTGGAGCCGTCATACATACTCGCATTAGCAACATCCATCTGGGTAAGCCGTGTAATTGCTGTTTGATACTCATAAATGGCTTGTAAATACCCTTGACTGGCTTCTGCTTGGTAGGGGGTATAGGCAGTATAAAATCCCGAAAGGTTGATTACGAAGTCCACCAATGAAGGAATATAATGGTAATAGCAACCGGCTCCTAGAAAAGAACTTGAATAAATTTTATTTTTACGTGAAAGTTCTTCTAATCGCC
>Ga0315549_1005173_pt1 | contig 10742 bp, 7 predicted proteins | sample SalMarSW160200MG_FD_203101 | JGI IMG/M metagenome (GOLD analysis project Ga0315549, IMG submission 203101) | Salt marsh sediment microbial communities from the Plum Island Ecosystem LTER, Massachusetts, United States - Salt Marsh Sediment SW1601-200 ... | reverse complement strand
TTCCCTATTCATGAGGAATATTTTGAAAGGGCAAAGAAAGACGTATCGATGTGGGAACAGTTAGAAAATGCTGCTGCATACCAGAAATATTGGGCTGATAATCAAGTGTCTATCACAGTTACTTTTAAAGAAAAAGAAGCAAAAGAGATTAAAGTTGCTTTAGAAATATTCGAAGATAAGTTGAAAGGAGTTACATTCCTTCCTTTGAATGAACACGGTTATGAACAAGCTCCTTATGAAGAAATTACACAAGAACAGTATCATGACATGAAATCGAAATTAAGACCATTCAACCTGAGTACAGTTAAAAGTGAAGCACTGGGTGAAAGATTTTGTGATGCAGATTTCTGTGAGATTAAATTCAAATGAAAAATCAAACCAATTCGTATTATTTTACAATGATTTTTATATAGAATTAATATTAATAAATCTCTAATTCATGAAATTATCTTTTACACGCATAAAGCTTACACATTGTACGCTTTTATTAAGCATATTAAGCTGATAAAATTAAAAAATATCGAAAAAAATAACCCCTTAAAATATTGAAGGAAAGAAAGAACTAATGTTAGAGCCTAAATTTACTCAATTTTTCTCAATTTCATTATTTTAAAAATTTTCATCTTTACCTGAATATCTATGACCAATTTGATATATTCTATGTTCACTGCTATTATCTTTTATTTTAGTAAAAAACTAAATTATGAGATTTAATAAATGAAGAAAAAGCAACTAAAATTATGAATAATTATGAAGTAACTGATAAAGAAAATAAGAAATTCTCTGGATTTTGTATAGATTGTGGAAAAACAATCAAATCAATCTACGAAAGATGTTTTGATTGCTATGTAAGATATATGAGAGTAGAGAAAGGAATACTTGAGAACTTTTGCATAGATTGCAGGCAAGTCATTCCACACCATAGGAAATATCTACGATGTTATAGATGCAACCAAAAATATTGGGAAGAAAAAAATTACTATAAGAGTGAATAAAGAAAATATTTATATTATTATTTATGAATAATTTATTTGCCATTTGAAAAAGACTAATAGAAAAGGTTATAAAAATTGAAAATTGTTTTCCATTTTAATTCAAAATCATCTGGACAAGGAGTCCACGACGCTGTTTCAATTGCTCAAAAATATAATGGAATTCTTGACGGCAAATTTTATAAGATTCAATTTGACTCCCCAGAAGATAAGAATTTAGATAAACTACTCGAATTAGTAGGCCATCTTAAGGGTTCTTTAATTTTTATTGATAATGAAGAAGGCGTAGTCGCTTCGAAATTCATGAACACTTTTAATTGTCCCGATAAATTACTTTGTAAAGGTATATGCAATCACACCCATTTAGGTTATTATCCATTAAAAGAGTTTAAAATTTATTATGGCCGTAATATTAAAAATAATGTTTTAACAACCGATGAAAGTCATTTAATAGGTAGCGTATCTGATTTTTTAGAAGAAATTGAAGAAAATCACTTCAAATTAAATAAAGAGTTGTTGTATCAGTATTTTGTAGAATCTACAGAATTTGAAAGGAAATATTGTTCAAAATATAACGAGGAAAAAACTAAGATGGAGGTTGATAAACTTCCCGATGAAATTTGTTTTATAACTCCTGAGGAATACGAGGGCGAAATATACAGGGAGGAATATGAGGGAGAAGAAAAGGAAATAAATAAAATCTTACGAGGTATATTAACTAATTGTGTAATTAATTCTAAACTTTCGATTGAAGATATCCTAAATTGCTCTAATGCAATTTCACTCTTATCTTTTCCCTCTCAAGGTAATATGATTCAAGATACGGATGTTTGGGTATATTCATACCCCCATATAGACAAGTTTATTTTGATGAAATTAAATATACAAGAACTTGTTCCAGAGACAACTGATGACCAAGAAAGAATAGATATCATCACTAAGGAAAAGGATTTGTTTTATTTAAAAAATCCTTATATTGAATTATACTTTCAAGTTTTCGATTCTAATGACCCTGTTGCGAAAGATTACTATAAAATATTAAAAAATCTTTAAGATTATCAATCTCTAAAATATTTCATCTCATAACTAATTTTCTAAATTCTTTTGAGTCCTTAATGTAATCTAAATCAGAATCATCCATTGCTTGTTTTTTATATACTTTAGGCTCCAGGTCAATAGCCTTTTTAAGATTTGTTAATGCAGGTACAAGTCTTTTTTGTAAGCTAAAGATACATGCGAGGTTATAATAAGCACTACAATATTTTGGTTTTTCAAATATAATATAATAAAAAAGTTTTATTGATTTCAAATATAATTTCTGTTTTATATAAACGATTCCAATATTATTTAGAATATCTAATATGCCCTCCTCATCGTTGATTGTTTCAAATATTTTTAAGGCTTGCCGATAGAAATACAAACATTTTTCAAATCTTTCAAATGTGTAATAAAAATTTCCGATTCCTTGAAAGCAATCCCCAATAGAAGATTTAGATTTTTTATCACTTTTTTTTAATTTCATTAAGAGATATTCTTCTAGATTTAATTTCGAATTGATTAATAAAGCCTCAAATTCTTCCAAAGCCAAATATTTTAAGAATCCTTCAGTTATTAGAAAGATTGTAACTGTTAAATAACCGCCCTCGATTCTTTTTGCAATTTCTTCTTTGAACACTTTTTGAGCCATTGAATCTCCTGCTTTGGTAAGCTCTTCAAGAAGATAAAATGTCATACTTCTATGAAGCAAATATGTATCGTAGTCATGTTCAGCCCATACTTGTATATTTGAACAGTGACCCCAGAACTCGGCTTCGGGCGGTATTTTATTGACTCGACCGTTATGAGGTTCTAAAGAATCGTCTAACTTTTCTGCTACTTCATCAATTGATTCAATTTTATCGAATTCTTCAATATCATCAACAAGGATTTCTAATAAAAGAAATTTACATTGTCTAAATGGATTATCTTTTATATAAATTATAGTTATATCATTTACAAGCTTAAGCGTAATATATTCAGTTTAATTTGCTTTTTTCTACTTTAAATTTGTTACCTTCATACACTACATATTCCGTCGTAATTTATCACCTTAATTTATATTAATCAGTTATATATTTTAGATTTACCTTGCTCATCCCTTCCAATTCTAATACGGTTCGGAAATTGCACGGCAACATCCTCCAAATGGGTAATAAGTATTATTTTTTTGAACATTTTTTCTAATTCAAGAATTTTGTCAATAAATCGTTTTCGAGCAACATCATCGTCTAATGTTCCTAAATCTCCCTCGTCAATAAAAAGGGTGTTTGACTTCCTAAAAATTGCTCCGGCGGTATCTGGAATTTCGGCAATCCTTTCCATTATAGCAAACCGAATAGCCGCATTAATTTGAGTCTTCTCACCTCCAGAGAAACTGGTCGCTTCTCTTTCCTGTGTCCCATCATGTACATAAATATCAAATCCAACTCGGCTTACCGTCTCAAATTCTTTAAATGTAATTTGGCTCAATTGGGCGTCCGTAAGGTCGGATAAAATTTCACTCGCCCTAATTTCTATTGCAGGTAAAATTTTTTTCATTGCAAACATAGGAACTCCGTTTTGATGGAAGATATTCTTTCTGAATTCCGAATAAATTTCCTGATCCTTCTTAATAATTTCTAGTTGTTTTTGAATTTCTTTTATTTCTCTTTTAAATTTTTCCGCTTTTTCGATTTGCACTTTTAAATCCTTAACTTTAGTGAAAGCACTGCCTTTTATTTCCGCAATCTCAGAAAGTTCCTTATCTACACTGATTTTTACATCATTAGTTTCCCTATATTTATCATAATAATCTTTTAATTCTTTGCCCTTTTCTTGTTTTTCCGTAAGACCAACTTTCATATCATTTAAATCACTGTTTAAGCTTTGAATTAAAGCAGATAAATCTTGTAAATCTCTAAGTTGATTTTCTAATTTAATTTTCTCTTCTTCTTTGTTCTTTAGATCTTGAAGTTGTTGATCGATTTGTTCGAGTTCTTCATCAAAATTTTCGGTTAATTTCTTCTTAAGGATTTCTTTATTTAAAGAGTCAACTTTTAATTCAATTTTGTTAATTTTATCTCTGAATTCAGTTGAAATTTGATTAAGCTCTTTTTCAAGACGTTTTTGCTCGGTCTGTAATTCATCTCCAATAAAAATATCTTTATTTACGAGCTTTTGCCTCGGTATATTAACTTTTAAAGCTTTTTGTGTCTTTTCTTGCGAGATTTGAAATTCCTTAACTCTTTTCTCATCTTTATACTCTTTAGCTAGAGGAATTTCAATATTTTGAAGTCTATCAAGCCTTTCGGTTAACACCCCACCAGTTTTAAGAATATTAAATGCATCATCTTTTGAGATTTCCGGATTAATCTCTTTTAATCGATTCATTTTTCCTTTTAATTGTGTTTGAATATTATCTAACTGACTTTTAGACTGTTCTTTATAGCTATTTAGGATTTCTTTATTGGACTTTATTACGTTTTCTATGTCTGCTTTTTGCCGTCTTTTTTCTTCAGCAGTTGCTCGGTGTATCTCAAGTCTATCTCTAATTTCCTTAATATCCTTATATTCTTTCAGTCTTTTCTGAATTCCTTCGACATTTTGTTGCTCTTCCTTATTTTCTTCAATCTTTACTTTTATATTTTGTATATTTTCTTCTATCTCTCGTATCGAATGTTGAATTCTTTCGTATTCGGATGCTTTAGGGATTAAATCATTTAATAGTTTAGTTATATCTTTCGATTTATTATCAAGTTCATTCCATTGCTTTTCAATCGTTTTGTAAGTTTTATTTTCCTGGTTTAGTTTATTTTTGAGTTCAGGTAATTCCTCAATAATTCTCTCTACGCCTTTTATTTCGCCTATTAAATTACTCTCCGTTAAATTGAGTTTATCTAACTTAGTTTTTGAGACTTTATCAGCTTTATCGAAAATATCCAGCTTAAAAAGATTGGAGAGCCTTTTTTGTCTTTCTGCAGACGTGAGCATTGAAAATATCTGTAATTCCTGTTGTCTTATAAAGAAAGAGGAGGTAAATCCTTTATAATCATAACCGATCATATTGGCGATATTTCTTTCTTTTTCAGTAATTGAAAGCCCCTTATACAAGTCAGCGCCGTTTAATTTTGTTGTTAATTTAGGATTTCTCTTGCTTCTCTTTATATATAATAAGTTATCACCCACTTCCATCTCAATTGCTACAAAGCCACCTTCATATAAGATATTATCCATTGTTAATTTAACATCTGTTCTGGTGCTACTTTTAAATATAGCAAAGGTAATTGCATCAAGAATGGAAGATTTACCCGAACCCGTCGGACCGGTTATTACATAAAGATTGTCATCGAATACAACTTTATTGGAAGTAGATCCATAATTATTGAAATTTCTCATTTCGACTGATTTAATCGATATTGGTCCAGTTGCTGGGAGGTCAACCATACTGAATTCGTTTTTGAGGATATCTACTCCAACCTCCTTTAATTCCTTATAATATTTATAATCGGAATACTTTTGTTCCAGAAAATTTTCTAATAAACTGATGGGATTTAAGTCTACTTCTCTTAAATATTGAAGCTGTGCTTCTGCTTTTTCTGAATAGTGAATATTCGCATAAAAACAATCTTTTAAGTAATCTTCAATTTCTATTTTATCAATTTTAACTTCCTTTCCTTTAAGATGTTTTATTGATATTTTACACAAAGCATCAACAATTTCACCCTTATCAGGTAATTGGTCCAGAATATATTGAGTATAATTTTCTTCTTTATCAGGAATGTCAATATTTATTTTAAGTAGTTTTCTACAATCGATTTCATGAAATTGCAGGTCATCTTCTCCCACACTATATACAGTATAATATTTATCCGAATCTCTCTCATCCATATCAATTCGATCAATTGACCCTGGAATTATAATTCGTTTATCACCCCATAACTCTTGGCGTAAATGAACATGTCCAAAAATTACCAAGTCAAATTTTTCTTTCTGGACCATCTGTCTATTAAATTTAAATTCCCCATAGATCATAAGAGGATTGTTAGTTTCCCTAATTTTGGCACCTTCTAAATAGTAATGCCCTATTAAAATTCTTTTATTACAATTTTTAAGCGAACCTTCGCATACTTGGGATACATAAGATTCAATAATATTTTGAGCGATAATATAATTATGCTGGTCTTTTGGAATTTCCATTCCTCTACTTAAAGCCATTTCGCAGAGTACATCAAAATGAATGAACGGCATTAAAACTAATCCAATTTTTTCCCCATTAGAACCGTCAATAATTTTTGTAGTAAATTCAGTAAATACACTAACATTTGGAAAATTTGATAGCTCCTGTATATCGGCTCCTCTCTTCGGATTTCTTATTGAATCATGATTTCCACCAATAATAATTACTGGTATATTATTTTCGTGAAGAGGTCTGAATATACGTTCTCTGACAATTCTTCTAATAGTTGCCGAAATAGTTTGACGCTCGTACAAGTCTCCTAAAAATATTACATAATCAGCATTATTTTTAATTGCATCCTTAATTATTTTTTCACAATTATCAATTACATCATAATTTCTTTTCGAGATATTAAGCTCATAATCCTTCAAAAACGGGTAAGACTTTCCGAAATGGGTATCTCCTATAAAATAAATTTTTGTCATTTTTCTTATTTTTTATTCTTGAATATAAAATTTTATTATTTTAGGTAATTATTTTTTATTTGGACACTAAATCCAAAAGTTCATGAAAAGAGCGCCAATGTTTGCCTTTTTTATAATATTAGAAAATTTTTACTTTATTTTTTTTTCTTTATATTTTAGATGCTCCAATAATCTCATTTAAAAATAATAAATCATATCAAACTCTCAAATATTTTTTTTTATTCTCTATCAGGAAAGATTTTTGTTACATCAGTATTTTTAATTTTTTCTATAGTTTCTGTTAAGGTTTCTTTCATTCCCAACTTCTTTTTTATAATATCAACTTTATTATAGTTCATTACTTCAATAATGGTTGGAACCGCAATTGCATCGCCGAATATGAAGCATTCTCTTTGTTGCAAACCCGCAATAACCTGCCTCCATTTTTTAGGGTTCGGTAAAATTCCAACGACGCAATCCATATCTTTAGGGTCCGTTAATCCTAAAGTAAAACGATTGGCAACTTGAGAGAACACTTCCTCATCAATTTGAGAGGGTCGTTGATCAATAAATGCAAGTGTTAATTGGAATTTTCGCATTTCACGGGCTATACGATCAAATATGGTATGTTGAATGACTCTAGGTTGTAAAAATTTATGCGCTTCCTCGAGAACTACAACTAAAGGCGGTAAGTCTTCATCTGAAAATTCTCTATTGGAATATTCTCTATATAATCGTCTTGTTATCATATTAGCTATAAAAAAATAGAGATGTCTATTAATACCATATTTTCCAAAGTCTATAATAATTGATTTTCCATCCACTAATTGCGTAAATATGTCTTGAATACTATCTTCTCTTTTTCTTTCGCCTTTATTTTGCAGAAATTCATAGCGATTAAATGGAATAATTCTATTTTTCAGTGCTCTTAATGAATTTCGGTTAAGATCTAAGGCATCGGCATCCGCATTGTTGATTCCGTCCAATAAGTTCTTATCTTTTCCTAAATTGCCCTCAATTTTTAACAATTCATTAATAGTCGGTTCTCTTAAAGTTTGTGAACTTGCAATGATATCACCTGAATCAATATTTTCTTTATAGATTATAAAAGGCTCAGCATCATCAATGGTTTTTTTCTTACTTTCTAATTCACCTAACCTATATATCTTCACTTTATCGGGATAATAGAACTTTAACCCTTTTGTATTATCGGCTCTTGATGTTAGTCCATATTCGCCTTGCATATCAAATAAAAGTATTTGAGAGACATCATGCTTCAGGATATTTAAACACAAAAATTTATTCAGAATGGATTTTCCGAGTCCGGTTTTTCCGAAGATTCCATAGGGCTTTTTTACAAGAAGTTCAATATCTATAGGTATATCATACTCGGGAAAACCTCTTAAAAACCCTACGGATTCAGAAGCCTTTTTCTTTTGATATATAGTATTTATTTCATTTTTTCCGACATTTCTTCCAGTCGAAAATATAGGAGGAATCGTATCAAACTCTCTTAATGAACTTTGTTCTTTTCCTTTCTTCATTTTCCTTAATTCAATGATTTTGACACAGCTTAAATCCGCAAGTGCGTAAAATTCTTTTCCGCGGACTCCTTCAATGTCTGAAGGTGGGACTAAATCAATAAAAGGAGAATTTGCGAACCTTTCTGCAACTGATACGGGATTTTTAGGATAGTAGAGGACTTGGATTATACAATAATAAAGCATTTGATCCGTTTCCATTATCATTGGCTGCCCGAGCTTTAACGTATCTGGACAGTCAATAATTTTTATTGTAATACCCTCATCGGTGGAAGCAGCAATAATCTCACCCAACTTTTCTGCCTCTGTTCCCGAAATGTTAGTTTCAATTCTTAATTCTTCTAATTTAATTTCAATATCCTTATTATTTTCTTTTTCTGACATAATTCTTCATTATTTTATTTTATTATTATTTTATTTGGATACTAAATCTAATAATTCATGAAAAGATCGCAAATGTTCTCCGTCAATATCTACAGCTCCATCTAATATTTCATCTGCATTTAACCCAATATTCTTCAATGATTCAATTAACTCTAATTCATAAACTTCCTTAAAATTTCTTACGCTTTTGGCGATTTTATGAGTTTCGATTAAACCAATCGGATAACCGGGCACTAAATGGACCATAGAATATGCTGCAATTTGTGAGAAGAAATTTTCTTTATTCCCCCCATCAACTCCAATATCAATACGAAACCATTTGGTCGCATTTTCATTTAATTTTGTAAAGAAAACTTCCCCATGTAGAAAAAATTTCTTCAATTCAGCCTCATATTCTTTAATTGGTACTCGAATATAGGTCAAACCAGAATATTTTTTATCATAAAATTTCTTCAAGTAATAATCATCAGAATAAAATTTATTAAAGAAATGTGTAGATGTAGTCTTTGAGATTCCTGCAAATAAGATATTATTCCTTTTACAATTTTCAATGATTCTATTGAAAAGTTCCACCCTTCTTAATTTTTTTATGGAAACCAAGGCTCCATCAGCAAATAAAATACAATCTTTATAAGTTTCAGAAATTTTCTCTAATGTCTTATGTTCTAAATAAGTCATAATATTCGAAGCAAATAATACCTGTTTTCGAGTCTGGAATCTTTCAGCCACTCTTTCCGCAAGTAAAAATGGCTCAGGTTGTTGGGAAAGAACCTTTTCACTAAAACTTAGTAAATTGAGATGGTCGAATACTTTTAGAGGATTTCTTAAGGTATAATGAATTTCTCCATTTTTTTCTTCAAGTTGATAATCTGTAACTGCAATCCTAAATAATACTATCCAAGTATCAGCTCCTAAAAAAGAAAAAAGGAAACTAAATGAACCATCAACCGATACAATAGGTCTTACTTTTTGCATATTCTCAGGCAAGTTGAAACTGATAGCTGGTAATTCTCTTAAGCCTTTTCTTTCCTTTTCTTCTCTTTCTAAAGCTCCACTTTTTGCTATCTTTAATAATTCAACGATATTGTCTATATCTTCCTTTTTCATGATATCAATAATCTACATTGGTTTAATCAATAATATAAAATGTAATAAATATAAATTCTAATTGGCTTCAATTGTAAATTAATTATGATCAATTTAATTTTTATTGGTCAAATATAATTTATTAATTTTTATTACTTAATATACTTAATAAAAAATCAAAATAATAATAATAGCAGGTTCACCCTTTTTTTGTAATATTTCTGAAAGTATTTCATTATCAGAAAGACTGGATTCGAATATCTCTTGTATTCGTTCATTAAATGGATACTTAGCTTTTTTAAGCAAGTTCATAATTTTTGTTAAATTTTCTTCATTATCAAATTGATATTTGGTAAACTCAAATATCTGTAATAAATTTTTTATGTTTCTTTCCGTTAAATCAAATTTTTTTAAGAATAACTGAGATTTCAATCTGAAAACTCATTTCAATCTACTAATTTTTATCGTTATAAAATTTGTTTTAATCTGAATTTTAATAACTTTAAGAGAGAGAAAATTTATTAAATTTTTTTGCATCAATTAATCCCACGATTATAATAAAACAAGATTTTTTTTTTGTATTTTTTAATCTTTCAAAATAAGAATCCTTTTAAGATTGTTCTATAGAGATTAAATATGATAAAAATTATCCTTTTTCAAGCTCATCCCGATGATTTAGAGTTTAATTATGCTTAATTAATGCATTTTCTTGTTATAAAGAGCAAACATAAAAACAATATTAAAATTGTTTTAATTACAAAAGGAGAACTTGGACTCCCAGGGGCGAAATAAGAAAAATTTAAAGGAAAATTTCTAGCAAAAATCAGAACAAGGGAATTATATAATGCACAAAGAATTCACGGAGTATCTCCTAAAAATTTTTTTTCTGGATAATAAATACACCTAATTTTTATAAACAATAAAAACTTCCATGAACTATCCAATATTCTGATCTATTAAAGGAAAATTATTATGTCTGAAACCAAAATATTAATTCCCCGAAGTTCAGGAGGTTCTTTAAGTGCAATTCATTTTATTACCTCGAACAATTTATTTAAGGATTCAAATAAAAAAGCTCCAT
>Ga0315549_1005172_pt1 | contig 10743 bp, 9 predicted proteins | sample SalMarSW160200MG_FD_203101 | JGI IMG/M metagenome (GOLD analysis project Ga0315549, IMG submission 203101) | Salt marsh sediment microbial communities from the Plum Island Ecosystem LTER, Massachusetts, United States - Salt Marsh Sediment SW1601-200 ... | reverse complement strand
CTGCAAGAAACCAAAACCAGTCAGAAGAAAAATTAGTATAACCAAAAATTTTAATTAAAGTTCCAAAAACTATTAAGATACCAACTATGATAAATCCTTCATATCTTAGAATTCTTTTAAAACTTTTCATTTGATTCTTAACCAAAAATAGCGGGAGTGGGATTTGAACCGCACGATCTCTGGGTTATGGGCCCAGCGAGGACTCCAGACTCCTCCATCCCGCTTTAATAATTTCTGTAATAAAAACTAATGAAATTTGCTTATAAAGTTTTCTTATACTCTCATTTCACTAGAATATATTAACAAATCTTTAAAAATGAATCTTTGTTTTTTTATTGATGGAAATAAAATCAGGAACTTCCAAAACACTTCTTTTAGGCATTGACGATGCAGGTCGCGGGCCTGTGATTGGTCCGATGGTTTTAGCAGGATGTCTTATTGATCCTAAAACAGGAGATGAATTTAAAAAAGTTGGCGTGAGAGATAGCAAACAACTAACACAAAAAAGACGCGAGTTTCTTGAAGGCATAATAAAAGAAAAATCAAAAGCTTTTGAAGTTGTTGTCCTAAATCCTGAAGAGATAGATAAGAAAAACAGCGAAGGCTTAAAACTAAATGAATTGGAAGGATTGGCTGCTGTAAAGATAATCAATAAAATAAATGACGGAAAAGAGAAGATAAAGATAGTAATAGACTGCCCTTCTCCAAACAGGACCAAATGGAGAAACTTTTTGATTATGAAAATAGAAAATCTTTCAAATCTGGAAATCTCTTGCGAGCATAAAGCAGATAGAAATCATGTTGTTGTAGGGGCTGCTTCTATCTTGGCAAAAAGTGAGCGTGAGAGGCAGATGAATAAATTAAAGGAGATGTATGGAAAGGACATGGGTTCAGGCTACACTTCTGACCCTACGACTAAGAAATTCCTTGAAAAAAATATAAAAAATCACAATAACAAAGGAATATTCAGAAAAACTTGGAGCACGTGGAAAAAGGCAGCTCACAAATCCAAGCAGAAAAAACTGTTTGAGTGATTATAAATCTTTAAAAATCTCTTTGCGTTTAATTTTTCATGTATATTAAAAAACTGGTAATGAAAGGTTTCAAAAGCTTTCCAAAAAAAACAGAGATTCCTTTCATGCTTGGGATAAACGTAATTCTTGGACCTAATGGCAGCGGCAAATCAAATATCTCAGATGCAATATGTTTTGTTCTCGGTAGGCTCAGCTTTAAATCAATGCGTGTTGCAAAAGCCGGAAATTTAATTTTTATGGGAACAAAGGCAGCAGGCCCCTCAAAAGAAGCAAGTGTTGAACTTGTTTTTGACAACTCTAACAGAGAATTTTCCATAGAAAAAGATGAGGTTTCAATAAAAAGGATTGTAAGAAAAAACGGACAAGGCATCTACAAAATAAACGAAGAAACAAAGACACGGCAGGAAGTTTTGGCATTGCTGGCTCAGGCAGGGATAGATCCTCAGGGATTTAATATTGTTCTCCAGGGAGAAATCCAAAATTTCGTAAGAATGCATTCAGAGGAAAGAAGAAAAGTAATTGAGGAGGTTTCAGGGATATCTATCTATGAATCAAGAAAGGAAAAATCACAAAGAGAACTGGACAAAACAGAAGAAAAGCTGAAGTCAGTTCATTCAGTTCTAAGAGAAAGAACTTCTTATCTTAATAATCTTGAAAAAGAAAGACAGCAGGCTCTGAAGTACAAAAAAATGAAAGAAGAGGTACAAAGATTAAAAGCAAGCATAATTTACTATGACCTTAACAAAAAAAAGAAAGAATCTGAATCAATTGAAAAAAATATACAAAATAAGACTTCTGGGTTTGAAAAAACAAAGAAATTCCTAACAAATATTGAAACAGAAATAAAAAACCTCAAGACAAAAACTGATAAAATAAATTCACAAATTCAGAGTTCTACAGGTATTGAGCAGGAAAAACTAAATCAGGAAATTGCTAATATCCGGGCAGAACTTTCAGGAATAAATGTAAAGCTTGAAAATCAGGAATCCAAACATACTAATTTGTTAAAGCAAAAAGAAGAACTCCAGGAATCAATAAAAGAAGCAGAAAAATCTATTCTTGAATTGCAAAAAGAGAAGGGGGTTCTAACAGATGAAAAAAAAGCAAGAGAAGTGGAAGAAAAAAAGAGAGTTCTAGAACAACTTGATGAACAGCGTAAAAAGTTTTATATGGCTAAGTCTGACCTTTTATCTTTAAAAGAAAGAATTCAAGATAAGGATACGACTCTTAAAAACTACAATAATGAGGCTGATTCTCTTATTAGACAGTCAGAAGCAATCTCACTGGAGATTTTTGATCCAAAATCAAACCAGCAAAGACTTGACAAACTCAAGACTTTTTTTTCTGAGAAAAAAGAGGCTTTAAGCAGGCTTTTAAAAAGAGAAATTGAACTTGAAAAAATTACATCAGTTAATGAATCAGAAATAGAAAATCATAGGAAAATTCTCGGGAAAGTTTCAAAGCTTGACATATGCCCTGTCTGTAAAAGTAAGATAACGCCAGAACATCTAAAGGAAATAAAAGAGGAATTTTTGCCAAAAATAAAAAAACTTGAAAGGGAGATAGAAGATTCTGACAGAGAGCTAAAAACAATTTATCAGAAAAAGGAAATACTTTCTAAAGATGTTGAACAACTAATTGAAAAGATATCCAGAACAGAGTCTGATATAAGTAGAATAAAAAACATAAATGAAAAAAAGTTACAGATAAAAAGTCTTAATGAAAAATCAGAGAAACTTAAACAGGAATTACTCCAACTAATTAAAAAAAGAAAAAAGCTTGAGCAGATTATTGAAGCTAACCCAAATATTGAGCAAAAGTATGAGACTTTAAAGATTGAGATTCAGGAGATTTCTCTAAGAACCAAGAAAAATTTAAGTTCAGAAGTTGATTTCAAGGAAAGAGAGCTTGAAAGACTGAAGATCTCCCTGAAACAGTCTGTTAGGGATGATTCTGATGTAAAAGAAGAGATAAGCTCTCTGAAAAAGATTATAGGAGAGAATGAAAAAATCCTCTCAGAAAAAAGACAGCAGGAAGAACGACTCAGCCAAAAATTTAGGAAATTTATCGCAGAAAGAGATGCTATTTATTCTCAGATAAGAAAAAAAGAATCAGAAATCTTGGAGCAGCAGCATAAGATTCGCGTGATAGAAGATGAAATCAATGAGTTAAAAATAGAAAGAGCAAGAGTTAATGCTGAAATGGAAAACCTTGAGACAGAGATGCTTGAGTTTGATGTTGTTAAGGAGAAGCTAATCAGGCCAAAAGCAGGCAAAGAATCTCTATCTAACAGGCTTGCTAGAGTCCAGGAAATCCTTTCCAGAATAGGGAGTGTGAATCTTCGTTCTCTGGAAGTTTATGATTCCATAAAAAGAGAGTATGATTCTATAAAAGAGAAAGCAGAAATTATCTCCAAAGAAAAAGAAGGAATCTTAAAAGTAATCCAGGAAATTGACACAAAGAAAAAAAGAACATTTCTTAAAACACTAAAAATTCTGAACGAGCTTTTCTCAAGGAATTTTTCACAATTGAGTATTAAAGGGCATGTCTTTCTTGAGCTTGAAAATCCGAAAAATCCTTTTGAACTAGGCTCCGGCGTTCAGATAATAGTTAAAACAGGCCATGGCAAATACTTTGATGTGAAATCTCTTTCAGGCGGTGAGCAAACGCTTGTAGCTCTCTCATTGATTTTTGCAATTCAGGAATACAGTCCTTATTATTTCTATCTTCTTGATGAGATTGATGCAGCTCTTGACAAGAAAAACTCAGAGCGGCTTGCAGGACTTCTGAACAAATACATGCAAAAAGGCCAGTATATAGTTATTACACACAACGATGAAGTTATATCAAGAGCAACAAGTCTTTATGGGATAAGCATGCATGACGGAATTAGTAAGATAGTAAGCTTGAAGGTTTAATTCTCTAGCAGTTCTTAAATTATTTAAATTCCAATATCTTTAGTTTGTTATGGACAAAGCAGGACTTCTTCAAAAATTAAAGAAAATGGGTTTTTCAAAGAAAATTATAAATGCTTTTTCTGATGTAAATAGAGGGGATTTTGTTCCAGAGGAGTTTAAGAACCAGGCATATGATGATACTGCTCTTCCAATCGGGCAGGGACAGACAATTTCCCAGCCTTATACAATTGCTGTGATGCTTTCTGAGCTTAATTTAAAGTCAGGGCAAAATGTTCTAGAAATTGGCTCTGGTTCAGGCTATGTTCTGGCTTTGATTTCAAAAATTATCGGAAAAAAAGGAAGGGTCTTTGGCTTGGAAGTGGTCAAGGATTTAGCAAAAAAATCAAGAGAATCTTTAGCATCAGGAAACCATAGGAATGTTGAAATTCATGCCATAAACGGATTTAACGGCTTTCCTGAAAAAGCACCTTTTGACAGGATTCTAATAAGTGCTGCTGTTCGTGAAATTCCAAAGCCTCTTTTAGAACAATTAAAAGATAATGGAATCCTTGTAGCCCCAATAGGTCCAAGATTTCAGCAAGATGTTGTGGTAATTCAGAAGCAAGGAAAAGAATTCACCACAAAAAGCAAGATACCTGGATTTATCTTTGTGCCTTTTGTTGATAGTGGGGAGGGTTGATTTCTATTTTATACTCGGATTAATTACTTTAAATTCCTTTATATTTTTACTATGAATTTTATATGTTTTTAGGAATAGATAAGCACCTCCATTTGAATCTGGCTCCTGAATAGTATAATTTAGTTCAACACCATGTTCAAAACCATTATTTTTGTAACAAATCCTATGAATAAACCCGCAATATAAATCTCCTTGCTTATTGGGTGAACTAGATTCTCCAGAATATTTCCCAGTTCTTCTAAATAAAAGAATCTTACCAACTTTGGCCTCATCCAATAACCTTTTTTCTAATTCTTCTTGTTCTTTTGATTCTCTATCAATTTCCATTTTTCTTTCTCCTCTTTATCCTTATTTTTGATTATGAAAGCGAAAGTTAAAAATAAAAAAATAAAAACAAAAATTAAAATTAGTAGTAACTTTCGCTGAATTCTTCAGTTTTTTCTGGTTTCTTTCCGAGCAAGACAATCAATACAACTAGCAATACAATAAAGATTATTGCCAGAACAATTGTCAAGACAACGATTGGACTTGTAACTTCTCTTCCTTTAACAGTTTCTGTGAAGCTTACTGTGTCAATGAGATTTCCATCCATGCTGAATACACTTATAGAATAAGTATATGTCCCAGCAGTATTGGATTCAGCATCTATAATCACAGTCTTACTTGATCCTGCAGTAACTGAAACAAGAGTTTCAGATACACTTACAGATACATCATCTGTTGACTGAGGAACAAGCCTGTAAACCACAATTTTGTTTGTAGGGTTCACAATAAGAAGCTTTCCGTCAGAAACAATGAAGTTTCCATTAGGGAAAGAGTTCTTTGTGACAAGCTGAACAGCCTTACTTGAAACAGTGTCGTCATTTTCTACTTCAACTTCAAGAGCATATATACCTGGTTCAACATCATAGGGCATTTGAAGGAAGATTCTTCCTGTTATAGTATCTCTTTCATCTTCAAAGCACTTTCTTGTAATGTTAATACCCAAGTTCTCTTCAGATTCCATTTCTTCATCACATCTAAGGGAGACAATATCTCCGAAGAAAGATGTTCTTTCAATTCCTAAAGCAGAAACTTTTGCTGTTACAAACAAATCATCAATGTCATTGTAACCAAGGTTCTTCAGAACAATGTCAACTGGGATAAGTTCTCCAGCACTAACTTTCTGAGGAACTTCTACAGACAAGATTTTCACACTGTATGGTTCTCTCTGAACTCTCAGAGATTTTTCAAAAGTGTCTTTCAATCCGTCTCCAGAAATCTTTATGTTAAGCTCTGCATAGCCGCTAATGGAGTCTTTAAGGTCAAAAGGAACCTCAAGAGCAAGTGTCTTGTGGTATCTGTTTCCTGCTTCAACATCAAAAGAAGATGTCTCTGCATCTACGTCCTTTTTGTTACCTTCAAGCTCTATTTCCACTGTAATATCTTGCGCATTAACAACTGCGTCAAATTCAACTCTTACAAAAATTGTCTCTCCAACAACTATTGAAGGGTTGTCATCAGCATCAATTCCGTTAACTTCAATAGTAAGTGTGGAATCGTTTGCAATTTCATTAGTAGCGCTTACAGTGCTAGCTATAAGAAATACGCTCACAAGTGCCACGAAAAAAACCAAAAGTTTTTTCATGTTCATTTTTTTCTTTTGTAATTTATTTTTTAATTGAAGACTAGGTCTTCTTGTAATTATCTTATTAAAGCCCCTTATAAACTTTATTGTGATAACATAAAAGGTTCATTGTACAGTACTAACTGTTAGTAACATTTAGTTAATTCCTTAATAATCCTTAAAAAATTCCCCACCGAAATAAATTTTCTAAAATCCAATCAGATCAATCTTTGTGTTAGTGCTTGTGAAATTTCTTGCTGCAATTGCCTTAACTCCTGATTCTTCTGCAGAACTTATTGTGGTCTTGGTTGCTGCTCCATCAATGATTATTATAAATGGTTTTTCACTTGATTTTTTTAATGTAATTGTGATAGCTCTTGCAGAAATTCTCTTTACTTCTTCCAAATTATTGTTTAGAAATAATGCCTTTCCTTTTCCTTTGTTTTTTTCTGCGATTTCTTTTATTTTTGATTTGGTTTCTTCATTAATGGATGTAGGAGAACCAGAACTTTTAGCTGTTCTGGCTCTTGTTTCCCTTTTGTATCCATTTCTTTTCTTTTCATACTTGCTTCTTTCAAGAAATTCATCCACAGGAATTTTCTTCCTCAATGTCTGAAGAACTTCTTTTCCTGAAAGCTCTTCAACTTCTTTGCCATCAGGGGCAACGCAAATATTCTTTATCTTAGCATTGTCAAGCACATTCTGAATAATTAATTTTCCACCCCTGTCTCCATCAACAAAAAGAGTTATTTCCTTTTCCTCAGACAAATCCTTAATGCTGTCAGGCAGCTTGGTTCCGTTCATAGATATTACGTTTTTCACGCCTGTTCTTAAAAGGTTTAGAACATCAGCACGACCTTCAACAACAACTATTTCTTTTTCAGAAATGTCCCCACAAGGGAGTTTTTCTTTTCCATATTCTTTAACATCTGCAGTTCTTGCAGATTCTTTTACTGTTTTTGAAATCTCTCTTGAGTCAGTCCTGCTTCCGAAATCTGCCATGAGTTTCTTAGCTCTTTCAATAATATAGTCTCTTTTGCTGCCGCGGACATCTTCAATCCTTTCAACCTCAACCTGAGCATCGCAAGGACCAATCTTCTCTATAGTTTCAACTGCAGCAGCGATTAAAGTAGTTTCTGACTGGTCAAGGGCTGTTGGTATCCTAATTTCGCCTAAAGTTATCCTGTTTTTTCTTTCTAATTCAACTTCAATTCTGCCAATTTTTCCTTCTTTCTGCAAATCTCTCATTTCAAGGTCTGCACCGAGAAGCCCTTCTGTCTGTCCAAAAATAGCTCCGATTATGTCAGACTTTTCCAGAGCTCCTTCTACACGAAAGTTTGCATGTATCATGTATTTAATCGATACTGGACTTATTTTTGCCATTTTTACTCCTATTTATTTTAATTAATTGAAATCATAATGATCTCATGAGAAATATTTGAAAACTTTCTTCTACGCTTTTGCAAAAATTAATGCAAATGAGTGTGATGATCTTGTGAAAGTGAATTAATACTAATATACTATTATCAATACTTCTCAGATATTTAAAAATAAGGCTGTTTTTAAGGTTTTCTATGGGTTGGGCTTTGCACGAAAATAAGATCTAATTCCGTGCATTTAATTCTTTAAAAGTTATTAAAACAAGAAGGATTATGATTAAAGAAAAAGTTAAAGTTAAAGCTGGGACTATTTGAATAAAATTTAGAAGGATGATAACCCCTGTAAGTGAACCTATCAATTTTGTAAAGATGTTTGTTTCTTTGGCATATTTTTCAATCTTTTCACTATAGTCTAAATTAATCATAGAAATAGCTAAATCTACTCCTTTTGCAGAAAGACGATATACATTATTCCCTTTTATTTCAAATACATCAAGTATACCATGATCCTTTAAAGTTTGAACTATATCTTTTCCATATTTTTCTTCATAATATTCAAAAATCTTTTGATAGAATCTTTTGGGATAGCCCTTAAGAAGTTTAAGCATTATTTTCTTAAAGAGTTTAAAATCTTCTATGTTCTCTATATCCCATCCTGGAACCCATTCTTCATTTTTGTATTTATCCATTTTAATTTCCAATATAAGCCTCTTGGCATTTATTAAAGTTTATTGTGATTTTTCTCTATTAACTAAATCTTTTTATATCTGCTATATCTATTATTTAAGATTAAGATGTCCATAGATAAAAAAGTAAAATCGGAAAAAGAGAGATTAATCCTTCCCCAAGATGTAGATCCTAAAAATACGGATCAGGTTATAGCTTTCTTCAAACAAAATTATGAAAAATATACCCCTGAAGAAGAAGCAGAAATTGATAAATTGACTGATGAGTATATGAGGTATGTGCTTGATAGGTTTGGAATGAGAAAACCTTTATTCTTTAAAGAATTAGATTATTTAAAAGAACGTTTAAGTTCTGATGAGTATGAAATTGTACTTATCGGTTTTATGAAACAGGAGACAGATTTTGCAAAATCAATTGCAGAAGGTCCTTGTTCTCCATTCAGAAAGCTGGATTATGGTCGTATTGTCCATCAACCTTATTGGTTAGAACAGAGAATGAAATATTTACGAGAAACAGGTAAATTTACAAAAAAGAAATAAAACCCTAATTCTTCTTCTTCACGATCTCAGTGCAAATCCCAGCCGCAACTGTTAAACCAGCGTCTCTTACTGCAAATCTGCTCATATATGGGTTGTCTTTCTGGGTTTCAAGACAAAGATTCCCCTGAGGCTTGATCCTTACCCTTGCACTGTCGCCATTTTTCAAGAATTCTGGATTTTGTTTTATAACCTCACCTGTTTTTGGGTTAATCTGTTCAATAATTTCTACGAATTGGCAAGGAACTTGGGCTGTATGGATATGGAACACAGGTGTATAACTCTTTGCCAAAACAGTAGGGTGGTTTATAACTGTGATTGTAGCAATAAATTCTTCAACAACGCTTAATGGCTTTGCCGCATCGCAGATAACATCTCCTCGTGCAATGTCTTTTTTACCGACACCACGAATGTTCAATCCAATATTATCACCTGCAATAGCTTCCTTCATTTGCTCATGATGCATTTCAATTGTTCTTACTTCGCCATCAATTCCCTTTCCTGTTCTTCCAGGCAATACTATAACTTTCTGTCCTACTTTCAGAATACCTGTTTCAACTTTTCCTACAGGAACTGTTCCAATACCTGTAATCTCATAAACATCCTGGACAGGCATTCTCATTGGCAAGTCAGTCGGAAGCTTTGGCTCTGCAAACTGGTCAAACTGCTCAAGAACTGTTGGTCCTTTATACCATTTCATTTCTTCAGATTTCTTAGCAATATTATCTCCTTTTAATCCAGAGCATGCAATGAAAGGCGTTGTTTCAGGATTAATTCCAACACCTTGAAGCAACTTGCTTACATCTTCTTTAACTTTATTGAATTTATCTTCACCATATCCTGCAGAATCCATTTTGTTAATTGCAACAGCAATATTTTTGACACCCATTGTTCTTAGAAGCCATAAGTGTTCTGTTGTTTGAGGCTGTACACCTGCCGGAGCAGCAATAACAAGGAAAGCAGCGTCTGCCTGGCTTGCTCCTGTAATCATGTTTTTGACAAAGTCTCTGTGTCCTGGTGCGTCAATTATTGTAATCTGATATTTTTGAGTAAGAATTTTCTTGTAAGCAAGATCAATAGTCACACCACGCTCTCTTTCTTCTTTAATTTTGTCCATAATATATGCAAATTCAAAACCTGCTTTTCCGTGCTTTTCAGCTTCTTGTCTAAGTTTTGTTATCTCCTGTTCAGAAACAACTCCTGTATCAAAAAGAAGTCTTCCTACTATTGTTGACTTTCCTGCGTCAACATGACCCACAAAGACCGCGTTCATGTTTGGTTTTTCTTTAGCCATTTTGGTCGAAAATTCTTTAAGAATTTTTTAATAATTGTTAATAAAAAATTAGGTTTATAAAGTTTTTGTTTTATTTTTTTCTTAATGAGTTATTAGAAACTTTTTTATACATCTTTGATTTGATTTATTATAATGGAAGATTATAGATACAATAGACCTTACAATCAAGTAGAACCGACACAAAAGAGGAGTCCGGGATTTTATAATCAAATAGAACCTATAAAAAAACCAAAAAAGAAAATTTGGCTATGGATGTTAGTACCTATTTTAATTATAGTTATTGCAGCAGCCTTTTTTTATTTTAATTTTTCTTCAAAAACAATATCAGATAGCGAATTTTCTCAAGGAGTTAATTTTCAATTGAAAGAAAACAGAGAGGCAAAATTCACATTAGATGGCCAAAGACATACTATAACAATAAATTCTATTGGTAGTGATTCGGTCACTTTAACCATCCAAAGTAACCCAATTCAAATTAATATGGGGGTAGGAGAAATAAAAAAATTTGATTTAGATGATGATAATTTTTATGACATTCAGGTTAAACTAAATAAAATAGAAGAAGGAATTCCTGAGATTTATATTAAGAAAATTCATGAAAGCATAAATC
>Ga0315549_1005171_pt1 | contig 10746 bp, 9 predicted proteins | sample SalMarSW160200MG_FD_203101 | JGI IMG/M metagenome (GOLD analysis project Ga0315549, IMG submission 203101) | Salt marsh sediment microbial communities from the Plum Island Ecosystem LTER, Massachusetts, United States - Salt Marsh Sediment SW1601-200 ... | reverse complement strand
TGACTGGGGCGCAGGACTTCAGATTATAGATATCAGCGATCCTAACAATCCGGCCATTGTACCTCCAGGCTGCGATACGCCTGGAGATGCCAAAGGTGTTTATGTTGTCGGCTCCTATGCGTATGTGGCTGACTGGGGCGAAGGACTTCAGATTATAGATATCAGCGATCCTAACAATCCGGCCATTGCGGGTTCATGCGATACAGACGGATATGCCCGTGGTGTTTATGTTTTCGAATCTCATACCTATGTAGCCGACTATTCGTGTGGGCTTCAGGTTATAGATGTGATTATACCTGATAATCCCTTAGTTGTTGATAATGTGCCAACGACTGACTATGCCTATGATGTTTATATTTCTGCTTCCCATGCTTATGTAGCCGACTATTCGAGTGGAGTTCAGGTTATCCATAATAATGATTCTGCAGAGGAGGGCTTTGAATCAGGTAATTTGCATGAGTTAGCATGGATTACCGGAGGAGATGGTTACTGGCAGGTAGCAAATGACTATGCTTACAACGGGTCATATGCAGCTAAGGCTCCTGTCTCTATTGGTGATGATCAGTCGAGCTATCTTGAAATAACACTCGATTATCAATCAGATGCAAATATATCTTTTTCGTTCAAGGTGTCTTCTGAAGAAGACCATGATTATCTTAGATTCACAATAGATCGAATACTACAAGATGCTTGGTCTGGGGAATTAGATGAACCACCAGGTTGGGCACAAGTAACCTTTTCTGTTACCTCGGGAGCTCATACTTTCAGGTGGGAGTACACAAAGGATGGCGGTGCTTCGAGTGGAAGCGATAGTGCCTGGATAGACGATATTATGTTTCATTAACTGCCGGATGCCATGACATAGATTATCAAATCTTCATAATGAGTTGCAAAGGAACGCTATTGAACATTCTCCGCACTGTTATTTCTCTAGCATGTAAGACAGAGGGCTTCACTATGAAATGCAAGATTCTCACTCTAATAATAATTACTATTTTATTCACATCCCTTTCCTCTGCACAAGATAGGAGACTTCACGAGAAAATGAAGGACATATTCGAAGAGATGGACTATAAGAACCTCACCCTAAGGTTTTTTAATGCAATTAATGGAAAAGAAATTCCAGGTGCTCAAGTTTCGATAGAGAAAATCGGAATATTCAAAACGGACCATGAAGGTAAGCTTCTGTTTCCTATCCCATCGGATGGAACCTACCAGGTGTCTTTTAGAAAAAAAGGCTACATCAACTCTGATTTCAAGATAAAAATAGTGGTTGGTACGATTTTTTTCAACCGGTTCTCAGTCTCACCGGAACTTGATATAAGCTATCTCAGGGTTGTGCTCGATTGGGATATAAATCCTCTGGACCTTGATGCTCATCTTTCAAAGGAAGGGGACTACCATATTTCTTACAGGAACATGCATGCCGCAGCAGACGGAAACGCCAATCTCGATAGGGACGATATGGACAGCTATGGTCCGGAGACGATTACGGTAAAACGAGTAGACTCACGTTCACATTACAACTTTTTCGTGCATGATTATACCAACAGGTCAAGAAGTTTAAGTAAAGCGCTCTCAAAATCAAAGGCCTGCATAAAGGTTTATGGTAAAGGGAGGCTTCTATATATATTTAATGTACCCGAGAATGTAAACGGTAATATATGGAAAGTATTCAAAGTAGAGTATGGCAGGATTATGGAGGTGAATGAGGTCACAGAGAAGGCTTTAACCTACCATTAATTTTGGGGGCAATGGCAACAGAGCTCAGGCAAAAGGAATGCTAATATTGAGATATTCCCAATGACAAGAGATGAGAGATGGCGATATCAAAGGGAACATTTCACTATTTAATTGAGATTAGTATTGCAGCACTCCTCGTGTTAAACCTCGGTTGCAGTTCTACTCTTTCACAAATTGGGCCTTGTCTGAAGTGGATGGAGGCCATCCTATGCGATTAAACATACTACTATGCCCTAGGGATTTCTGGTCCTAGGCCACAAGTACCAAAGATATCTAAGCAGGCAATTGAGCTTGCCCGAATTATTGTCTCTCATGAATATAGAGAACTGGATGAGTGGGTGACGAACTTCGTGATGGGTAATGTCGCGAGGATGCACAGCTAGCTTGAGGAAATGGAGCAGAAGAAGTAATTCCACTATTCGTCTGGCTAGCCTGTAAAAAGGTATATGTCTAGGCTTTACCTTAATATTAGAAATACTTTTTTGATAACGGTGAAGGTGATTTAAGAGACCTTCTGATTGATCACCGAGCATAGCGATTTGAAGCTAATACGATGAGGATAAGTAGGTATGTGCATGTCGGAAAGGCGTACATTTGAAAAAACCGGAAGCAGAGGGGTACAAGGAGTAGCCACGAGGAATATGAGCAAATACTCCCCCACTGCTTTAAGGGTAAGCCGCTGAAAGAGATTGTATCTAGTTACGTTACTCTCTCTGGATGAGATTGAGGATAAACTGAGGGACTTTTGGTCCCGCGATGTAAATGCTACGGGGTGGTGATTTGTTGTTCCGGATTTCCTTTCTGAACGCCAAGGTGACCCGAACGATGAACCGAGTGATCCTTTTGAGAAACACTACGATAACAGCCATTTGGGCAAGGACACCAGCGTTTTTCAGGCCTCGAACCTTGGGCTTGGCAAGGATACAGAAGTCATCCTTGGCCGTGGAATTGGTTCTCTCTGAGGCAGGGCGCAAGGCCTTGAGTTTTCGATACCGGTAGGTACCTCTGATGACCTCTGTAATGAGCCGAGGAAACTGCCTGATAGACATGTGCTTGGTAAAGCCATGGTAGTTCATCCAGTACGGGCAGTCTTTTGCATAGGCAATGATTGTTGGATCTTTTGCTGATACACACTGCCTCCGGCAGCTGAAACTTGCTCTTTGATAACTGAAGTCAAAGCCATTGGGCCTGGTTACAATCCCACAGGGTGCATAGGGCCATCCATTCTGGTCATAGCCCCGCTCCCTCAAGGCGTCTGGGGTGAGATGTTCGTTTCTGGGGTTGTAGTCAATGATGGGGATGGCGCCATGTGATCGGGAGAACTCGTAGTTGTGGTGCTCATCGTATTTTGCATCACCAAGATCTATCTTTGAGGTCGTGCCGTGATACGCAAGGATCTGCTCTCTGTTCGTGATATAGTGTTTTCCTTCTTCTGCATTCCCGGCGATGGTGGAGCAGGCCACAGGGAGTTCGATTCCCAGGGTTAGCTCTACAGAGGTATCGATGATGGCATCAAAGCCGAAGATCTTCTGCTTCTTGTCCGGGTTCTGGGGATTTCTCCTCACCCCAATCCTCGCATCCCTATCCGAAGGCCTCCAGCTCGGAGAGGAGCTTGGGACACCGGAAAAAGAAGGAATCGGTGGTAGTATCATCACCCATCACGATCTTGGTGAAGATGCCTCGTGTGACGACAAGATCAAGGTTGGCATTTGTAAGCTCATCTTCAAGCCCGAAGATCTGATTAAAGATGCTAGGGTTTTCCGGGTTAGCCTCCTCAAGGGAAAGGGTTAACACTTCCACGTTAGGCCGTTTTACATTCTCTGGGAAGGTATCAGAGGGGCACTCCACTCTGATACGGATCTCCTTTCCTGGGACGATCTTCTCTGGATTGGTGACTCGGTAGAGGATCCTCCGGCGGATGTTTTCGATGATTCCCTTGAACTCGATGAACTCGCACTCACTACAGAAATACGCACAGCCCTTGTACCTGGCATTGGTGGGGAAAAGGGTTCCGTCGGTGGCAATGATCCTATAGGAGAGAAACCCCAGGAGTTCCGCGATCTCTACCAGCACGTGGAAGATCTGGTTGTAGAGTTCTTCTCCTAATCGGTTTCTTAGGTTGGTGAAGGTGGCCTCACAGGGCACGTGATAAGGATTGATACCTGCGTAGAGTCGGTAGTGTTTCCCCCTTTCCCTATCATGGACTACCTGGAGGAAGGCTTTCATATAGGGATATTTTTCGAGGTATCGAAACAGCTCGAGCAGGAAAAGGCTCACGGGGTCATAGGCAAATCCCGTAGGTGAGTATTTATGCGCGACGATGGATCGAATGAAGGAGAAATCGATCAGGGAGGAGACGAATCGAGACAGCCCGCCACCAATGCGTCCATCGGGATAGATTTTGATGTATCTTCGTTGGTAGGTGTACTCTGATAGCAAGAAGGTTCGAGGTTTACTGAAGGGCCGATTGTACTTGCTGTTTATGTGGACATGGATGCGGTTGAGTTTTTTGATAACACTGGCAATGTTGAAGGATGCTAGATTTCTCAATCCAACCGCGTCTGTGTGAAGGGTTGCGTGATGTTAGTGGTTTCTCTCTGAAGCTGGCTCCAATATGGTGAACGTATTTGGTCCGACTCTCTTGAACATGAGGCCACTTTTAACCTTTTTGCTCATGGCAGAGACGGCGCTCTCGCGATCTAAGTCCACGTGAAACTCGTCTTTCGCACGAGCGATAATCTCGGAGACGTGAAGTGGGGCGGGCGAGCTATGGAGTATGTCATATATGATACTCATCTGTGATCGACCTTTCTTGCGAGGTTTGAAGGTAGGCTCTTCTCCCCGTCGCAAGAATTCTCGAATAATTGTTAGCTGTGATTTGAGGAGTGACTCTTGAAGTTTGGCCCATTCTTTGACATCCATACTAACCCCCTTTTCCGTAAAGTGAAGGATACCAGAACCAATACAGTATGTCAAGTATAAAATAACCTACATTTTAAAAAGTTTGGCTTTTCTAAGGGATATTATAAGGTAGGTAATAAGATTAAGGAAGTAACATAGGTAGGATAATTGGGTTGATCGAGTTTTTGGGAGCCAATGATTTGGTGAACCAAAGCCGATCTTGCTTACTTAAATTGGCTAAACGGTGCTAAGTCTTGCAGACTATTACTAGGGCCATACATAAAGCTGAAGAAGGAGATAAGTGGAGAATATATCCAGACTGAGCCGGAAGAAAAAAGGAAAAAAAATTATGTTCAGGAGATTTTGCAAATCAATATTCTTAATGGGTATACTGGTGATCTACTCAATAGGAAGCAGAGGGTCTGTATGTGCAGATATGTTTATAAGCTATCCAGGAACAAGGGCTCGGGCAATGGGAGGTACCTTCATCGCTGTTGCAGATGATTCTTCAGCGGTGTGGTATAATCCAGCTGGTATAGCTATTCCGGGAAATGATATAACATTCGAGTATTCTCAGGCCGTTAGCGCCACTTATAAAACAACTGATTCAAATACTTGGTCAAATATTTGGACGGGTATTCAAAACCAGGTCGAGTATAGTAATGATGAAACTTCTTATTTTATCTCCCTTAAATTTGGTCGTAGTCTAGAGAAACCAAGAGGTTGGGGTTTGGGTTTATTTTCTTATAAACCCTATAATATGACATATAATGTAAATTATACTACAACAAATGGCACACATGTAGTGGGTAGTGTGAAGGAGGAACTCTATATCTCTGGCTTGGTTTTTAGTTATGATTGGGGGAAATTTAAATTTGGATTCACTGGTGAGGTAACCGATGTTGATTGTTCAGATTCGAACCTCTACTCTGATTACTATGGATATTATGACAAATATGATACTAGAAAGATAACTGAGACACATTATTTTACGAGTTCCCTGGGAGTCTTGTGGGAGGTATTTAAAGGCGAAGGGGGCTTTAAGTTAATGAGTGGATGTGTTTATCGCCATGAGAATGTAGGATCGCAGGAAGACTTCGTCTTTGACAAACCAAGAAGCTACGGTATTGGACTGTCGACTGAGATACCTTTTACTTGGGGAGCCCTTATTTTGAGCACCCAGTGGGGAGGAACAGATTACAGATCTATATCAGATTATGAATTGTTCGACGTGAAATACGATAATATATCTGCGGGTGGAGAGCTTCGAATACCCCTTAAATCTCTAAAGGCGATTTCACTTCGAACAGGATGGAATAACTCAAGTAGTAATGCCAAGCCAGATTCACACTGGGCTGATGTTTCAGCTGTTGCGGGAGGTATAGGCCTGCAACTTGCGAGAGTGTTGTTTTTTGAGTCAACCTATGAGTGGCGGAGGATAGAGAAAACCCCCTTTAATGAAGATTCTGATGTATCTCTTATCTCTGCTTCGCTCAGTTTTTCATGGTGACATCTGTAAATATTTACAGGCATTCTTTTAGCTGAAGTAAGACTAAACTAATTATGTACTAAACATTTCTAGGGGCTTAAGAATAACTTAATAGGGTAGAATGACTTGTTTAAGAAATGCCTAAAAATTATCTTAACCACTTTTTTAATGTTATTATTAGCAAGCACGCATCTTGCCGCGGATTCTTATGAGGAAAAACAGGCTATAGAATATTGGATAGAGGCAAAGAAGCTGTTGGATGAGGCACAAAAATTATTGGATGGAAAGAGACCCAAAATAGCTAAAAATAAATTCGAGAAAGCTGATCGCAAATTGTCTAAGGCTCTTTATTATGTTGGAGAAGATAGAAAGGTCTGTTTAAAAGAAAAGAAAATGATAATGATTCCTAAAGGCCGTGGTCTTAAAAAGGAAGCTGTTTATATAACAAAATGCTATGATTATGATGCTAAAAGGCTCCTAAAGGAAGTTCGTAGACGCGATCCTCCCAAGATAATAGTTATAGCCCAATTGATAAATCAACAGGGCAGGGAATACCTTAGTGCCGGTGAAAGGGCTATAATCAAACTTGGGTTTCAAAATTTAGGAGGCTCGAGATCATCTAGACTTATATCCAGCTGTTACTCGGATAACCAACGCTGCATTTCAATCAGACCTTCCAGAGGTGAGATAGATGAGATTGAGCCTAATACGGATAATGATACAGATAAGAATCATGCGAGCTTGATTTTCCATTTAAAGGCGTCTTTCAATTGCCACAGAGGAAAGGTATATATATCGCTAAACTTTGAAGAGGAATTTGGGTTTTCTCCCAATCCAATCATTTTACCTTTGGATATCTTATAGTTGAGGGCCAGAATATCCATAAAATAAAGGCTTGACGAAATCCATCTATGGATTTTGAATCACCCTAAGTAACTAAAAGGACGGGAATTATGAATAAAACCTATCTGTAGGTTGAATAAGTTTTGGAGGCATAGAATGTGTGAAAAAAAAACCACAAGCCTAAAGTCTTTCTTTGTAGTATTTGTCATTTTGCTATGCTTATGTATATCGAATATAGATACTTTTGGCTTCTGGGGAAGTAATAAAGATATTCTTAAGGGGATTAAAAAGTTTACGCTCAATTATGAAGTAAAGGAAAACTTGGAAAAAAAAGGCGAGTTTCATGCCAGGATTAGGAGAGAGGAAGCACTAACATCTGTAGAGATTCAATTAATTAAAAGTAATAGCTTGAAATATTTTCCATATGATTTAGAGAAAATGAATTTTAAAATGGGAAATGAGGAAAGAGAAGGAATGAGGCAGGCATGTTATTTGCCAACATTACTGGTATCGTTATTTTTAAAAGGGAGTGATGAGCAGTTAGTTGATTTTAAATATCACCCATCTCGATCCTCGTATAAAATTAGAGTAAGTAAAATAATAGAGCGTGAGAAACCGCTTTCTAAGATTCCAGTACAATGCCAGTCTAGCCATTATATATTAGTCAGGCGAGCCGATGATCCAAATCAAAAAGTGATGGAGATTTATCTTTTCTCAAAGGATAGCCGAATTCCGGTGTATGTAAAAGATCCCAACAGAAAATGGGAACTTTGCCTGGCAAATATCTATGAACATAAGAAGGTTGTTATCAGTGATGAAGATTTATTAGCCTTGGCAAAGGAGTATGATGTTTTAAAGAAAAAAAGAGGTGTCATTCAAGATATTAAGATTGTTACAAAGGAGTCCTCAAATTATCCGTTATTGCAATATACAAAACGATGTTCAATAGAGGATGATCTCAAGAAGAAAGTTGCCATGGAGATTATAAAGAGCAGATTAAGTTCAATCGATCAGGGAAGGACTCCTAGCAATAAAATTATTCAAGATACTTATGAGGGATATTATATTGAGGTTACAGATTCCGATATTATTCATGCAATCGAAAGAAAAGTGAAGCATAAAAAAGGGACAGATATCGGATTATATGATCTAAAAAAGAATACTAGCGCGATTATTTACTATTGCCAGATACATCTTACAGGTAAAAAATTAGCAGAGAAGAAACTGAGCTTTAAGGACGACAAACTATACAAATGGGTCAAAGAGTCAAAGTTAAATGATCTATGCAAGGAGTAGCAACGGCATATTAAGAGTTTTTATTTTAGGAGGTTCAATATGCGCAATTTTCCTCGATTTTTTGGAACTATAGTCATCATGATTTTAATAATAATTTTAAAAGATATGCCGATATGTTATGCCCTTTCTGTAACTGATATAGATGATACATTTCTATATGAATTATATATAGAGAATGATATTGAACCTATTGGGTACTATTTTATCAGAATATCGGGAAGAGAAATAATCACAGAATATCACGGGAGAAATGTGATTAATATTCCTTTCCTGTTCGATACAGAAAAAAAGGTTATCATGCATGAAAAATTAGATCAGGGCCTGAAAGAAATGAAGGTTGGAGGTGACAAATATACTATAAAAAATGAAAATGGAATAATGATATATAAAAATAATCTTAAATTTACCAATCTTTTAGAAAAAATACCTATATTATCCATAGAGGGGCTGATAATTTCATTTATTCAATCTGATATTGCAAAAGAAAGATTATGTTTTTGGTTTGAGGGAGAGAATGAACAAAAACGTTTGTTGATTCAAAGGCTCTCTGAATCTTCAAAGCTCATTAATAATGAAAAAATGTGCCCAGTCGATGTTGTTCAGGTCAATTGGAAAGGGTTCCTTGGGCGAAGAGATGAACCAATGTTTAAATTTTTTCTTAGTCAGCGAGATCATATACCATTAAAGATTCAAATGATTTCCGGAAGGTGGTCACTTATTTTGCATAGCATTGGGAAAAAGATACGATTCAAGAAGGAGTTGGAAGAATTAAAGGATATAATTATAACTTGGAAAAGAAAAGAAGGACCAGTTGCAAACATAATTCCGGAACAGAGTTTCCAAGTTCACCGGAACGAAAATGATTTAAACTTGATGTATAAAGAAAGAGTTGCCTTGAAACAGGATCAAATATATGGGGCAGTAAAAGATGTTATTCTTGAGAAAATTTCTAAAAAACCAAAAATGTCAATCCAAAAAGGTGAAGGAAGATATCGTGTTTTTGTTGAAGAAAGTGAGGTTGAAACTATGCTTCGGGAACTTGCAAATAGAGAGAATAAAGGACTTATAAGATCAGAAAATAGTTACTATTTTGAAGAGTATCATTCAGAAACAATTAAATCGTCTCAACTGATAGATATCTATGCCTCGCAAAAAGATGAAGAATTGGCAAAACTCTTTAAAAGTTCATTTAATATTGCAAATGGTGTTTTTACCGGTATCGCTTGGAAACAGACTCATTTAATCTCATGCAAATAGTTGTAAGAGGAAATTATGGGCAATATACATAAAAAAATAGTAATATTTTCGATTTCTTTATTTGTAGCAATAGCCTTTACTCAAGACGCATTGGCTCAAAGTGCGATGATAGAAAATGCAAATATAGGTAAGGTTTCGATAGATTGTGCACCATTTTTTCATATAAATGATTTCTTTATTCGTCGATTACCTCGATTTCTTCACTATTCAATTGATATAGGCGTTATGGCTATGTTGGAGGAGCAACATATTTCACTAGATAATGTCATATTTGTAAATGTCCGCTATCAGAATGCCCCCCTAGTTCCAGCAGAAAGAAATACTCCAGTTATAAAATCCTTTTATAAAAGATTTGAGGAAGAGCAAAATACCTTTCTTAAGGAGTTCTGTATAGGAGAAAATGACCTTGATATTGTTATCTTCTGGGATCCTGGCGTTTTAATAGATCAAAATAATAAGGTTATTGCTGCTATTGCGGCATATGATAGAACGAATAATAGCATTAATTTTGAGCAGCTCGAGATAGCGTATGAAATGATGAAAGACGCCAATCAAGTAAAGACACTAATAACCGAATATATAAAGAAATTTGGAGATAAAATAATTAGATTTGCCCTTAGAAGAACACCTTATAAATAACAATCCCTTAATGAAACCTATCCTAAAGTACTATATCTTAGTTTTTTTTAAACCACACAGAAACTGGTATGGCTTCCTCGCTGTCCTTTTATTAACTTTGACTTTAACATTATCCATTATTATTGTGTATATTTATAATATTTATCATAAGAAAATAGTTGAGCAAATAAAAGGAATATACCCGAGCATATACTGGTACGGGAGATTAAATCCAGACGATACATTTAAAGATGTTAAACTGAGTCCAGAGGTTTTCTTATTAAAGAAGATAATCAGATGTTCTCATGGGAACAGCGAGCGCATGATAGAGATAATGACAGGCGTCCGTGCTATCAATTTAGAGTTTATAGATAAGAATAACAAAAATATTTTAAGAGAAACTTCCAAGGAGAATTTTGGCTCTGAATCCGTCTGGCTGAGCGAAAGGCTATATCAAAGCATATTTGAAGCAAATAAAGATAAGTATGTCGTAAACAGCAGGATATTTTTAAAAACCTGGAATGAGAGATGGGAGGAAGTCAAGATAATGGGCTATCCTTTTCCTCTAGAAACTGGTGAGAAATGGATTATTATGCCCA
>Ga0315549_1005167_pt1 | contig 10751 bp, 11 predicted proteins | sample SalMarSW160200MG_FD_203101 | JGI IMG/M metagenome (GOLD analysis project Ga0315549, IMG submission 203101) | Salt marsh sediment microbial communities from the Plum Island Ecosystem LTER, Massachusetts, United States - Salt Marsh Sediment SW1601-200 ... | reverse complement strand
AACAAAAAAGCCTATCGTTGTCACACCAAAAATTATCAACATAATACCTGCTGCTTTTCTCATTCTAGCCCTCTCCTGACTTGATACTAACCGCTGAAACCTCAATGGGCTGTGATATACCAGTAACTCTTACATCTTCGTCGATACCAATTCAAATTGAAACTGGGAGTCAGTGTAGTTTCTTAATCTCAGAGCAGAGCCAGATTTTCCCTCTTCTCGTCTGGACCATATAGGAGTCCCGCATTTTCCCTTTATAGATTCCTCTTACAATGGCTGGACCCCTACGAAAAGTCCACTCGCCTACACCTATTGCTCTCAACCCTACTACATATTCACCTTTTTTTATTCGTCCGAACATTTGCACCTCCCTGTGCAAGAGCCAATTCCCCAAATCCGCTGGCTGGGCCAGTCCGCTGTAAAACACTTTTTGTCAATTTCCCCGCACAGGAATTTGTTGTTTCCTTCTACTTACCCTTTTCAAGTCGGTCTATTAGCTTCCTTATTTTCTTATCGGAAAGCCAGAGTCCAATACCACCAGCAATCATTACTACTCCCCCTGATATTTGTATCACTGACCAAAAGAGATTCCACTGCAACGCACCTGTCGTCTCGAACTCCAAAATGATCTTTACGGATGACGCTATAATTGCTATTGCCCCCATTACAGTAAATATTGTAGGGAACAAGTTCTGTTGCCTAGCATATTTTATCCTTTCTTGCATGGCAGCAATCCAAGCTGGGTTAGATGCCTTCTCAATAAGCTCCTGACCACATTCGGGACAGAACTTGGTCCCTTTCTCCACCTTATTCCCACAATTAGGACAAAATGGCATAGCTCTACCTCCTGTCACTTTGATACATCATATGGGAATTAAGAGGAGTTGTCAATACGCCTCTTTACGGTGTTTGATTTCTTGGCATCACCCACTCTATCAGGATAGTGGACTTTCAAAATCCATGCCTGGGTAGCAGGTATTCAAAGCCAAGTTGTTCACAAGGAGGGAGGTGTACCCCAGGGACATTGATGCCACCTACGACTAGCGAGGATACGATTGGCTCGTATAGAAAATCCAGTCATGGTTAGATTTCTTCAAACTCAGCTTTACTCTTCATGCCTTCCGCTACTTCATCTTGTTTGCTAAATTTTCTAGAGTTCTCTTAATCTCATGTAAGTCGGAATACTGCCCTATGATTTTCCTACCTTCTTCCTTCAAATCAGAAAAATCTATCGAGAGCGACTCACTGAGAGGCTGATTGTATCCATCCCTGAATTCCATATGAACTCTTATAACTCCAGTTTGGTCTTGGGCCTTCGCAACTTCCCCCAAGTAAACCCAATGCTGTGCATCTATAGCAGGAATTAATAGTGATTTACTTGATTCGGGCTTGGTTATTTCAATATCTACCTTCACATCTTTGGCAACACCACCTGAGTTAACAAGGTATAGTTCGTTAAAACCACCACCGAGAATGAAGCCCCCTGGCTGTAATGAAAGACTAGGCTTGACTGCATCCAGCCGAGACTGCTTCATCTCCTCTATGGTTCGTTTGTTTTCCCCTGCAATCCTTATTGTTGCCCAAGCATATACGGCTGTGAGAGCAACAAGTCCATACCAAGCCATGTATTGAAAACGCACAGGGTCAATCTTCATTGCGACACCAAGCAAGGCTAGAGCTATGATAATAGGTAGAGTTGGCCAATAGTCCTTAAACCACTTTCTCACTTTGATTTTCACCTTACCCTCCTTAAAGATGACTGAGCTTGTCCTACTATTTTATCTCACAACCTGACCGCTGAAACCTCAATAGGCTGTGATGTACCTGTAACCGTTGTATTTTGACCAACAGCTAGTTCAAACTGCTGTTCACCTTCAGGTGAATTGACAAAAACAAAACAATCAACAGTACCCACATTCTCAATCATGACTCCGTTATCCAGTTCAGTTACGGAAATCTCCAATGTAGTCTGTGGAGTACAAGATAAGCCAATTAAGGCAAGGACAAGAATACAGCTTAGGAGTAACCTTTTCATCGGTTGGCTGGTCTCCGATGGTATTTTAGCATGATAGTAGCAATTTTAGGTTTCTAGCGTGAGCATTTGCTCTGGAGTGAGATTACCTCAATGCCTGAACCAATGAATTCAAGTTCAAGGAGAACGGGCTGCAATAAAATCTTCTGTCAGTTCTGTTGCCTCATTGAGATACTCACCAGCCAGTTCAAGTTCTGATGTTGCCTGGTCCATCAAATCGGCATCCAATGTATCTATCCCTTCAGTCATTAAGTCCACATAACTATTAAGATGAGACATAGCCTGTGTATATTTGTAGTTAATAGCAGCCATAGAACTAGGGGGCTCCATTTCCAGTGCTTCATCATATAGGAGTTTTATTACGGTAAACTCAATAGCTACATCTAGTATCCACTCATCATCGAGAATCTGTGGATTCCCCATCAAGTCGCTGAGGTTACCCAGTGCTTCACTAACCCTGCTACTATGGTCCGACATGGTCGCAGCGTAGTTCTGCTCGCTGACCGTTAGAGACGGAGTTTCAGAAGGAATGCAGGTAGATATGGCAGCAATGATTATGATGATAGCTACAATTGAGCCTACGATGCCTCCTGCCAACTGGCTCTTTGTTCTCTTCGGTTTCTCAGCTGGCTTCTCCTTCTCAACGGATGCTTCAAGTTCCTGAATATACTTTTCTTTCTCTTCAGGAGTAAACTCCTTCTTGAGCCTCTCGCCACATTCAGGGCAAAACTTGATTCCTTCGCTTACTTCTTCCCCACAATGAGAACAAACTGGCATAGCCTCACCTTCTTCCCTTTTGATACATCATATGGGAATTAAGAAGCGCTGTCAATACGCCCTCTTACGCTGTTTGACTTCATGGTATAACCCACTCTATCAGCATATTAAACTTTCAAAATCCATGCCTAGGTAGCAGGCATTCAAAGCTAGATTGTTCACATAATGACAGGGAATGTACCCTAGGGACACTGGTGCTACCTACGACTGGCCACGAAGATGTTGGCTCGTAGAAAAATCCAGTCAAACCTCAAGTCTACATCACCGTTTAACTGAGTCAGTGAAGTTTGAGGATAGCTTGAGGCTTTACTGAGACATAAGCAACGGTTAGAGCGAGTCCATCACCCAATCCAAAGGGCATACCCCCTTGTTTGATATTCAGATACGTGTCGCTGACCAATTTGGGGTTCGGGGGTACTTGAGCATTGCCAGGAGTCACCAGCTAGCTCAATATTGATATGAACGCCCGAAGCGGTGAAGCCCTCTATGGCTGAAGCTTCATGTGCACCGATAGTCTTAATCGCCATTATCCTTCCATTATGCCTAACTGACTGTAGGTTTTTGCCGTGCTTCCGCCTATGCCTGGTGGTCCTTCATAAATTCCTAGAAGACCAAACCATAAGCCATCAATTTTCTTGAAGCTAGGGTCTCCATGAATATGGGGAAGTCTGGCAAGTTCGCCCCATCCAGGCCAGCAATCAGGGTCAGTCCAGAGTTCATCAGCCCCTACCATCTGAATGACAAGCCCCTGAAATATCTCGCCGTCAATAGGAATACCCCGCATATCTGAATCCTCGTAATGATACGGCCTAGTAGCAGAAATCCACGTAACACATCCTTCGTCATAGATGATTCTGCTGGGATTTCGTCGCTGACTTTGCCCTGTGTCATAAGGACCAGCCCATATAAATAAGTCTGTAGATTTGAATAATGGGGTAATGATTGGTTCTGTTCCTAATTCTACACGGAGCATCATTATCCATTTATCTTCATCGCCAAGCCTTTGAACTATTGGCTCGTCCGTAACATCGTAATCATCCATCAAGCCACCAATATCATGTATTACCTTGGTCATATTCCACGAATTGCCATTATCAACTGTATAGACTGCATAGATGTCTTTCTTGGGTTCAGCTAAACGAGACTGATGCAGGAATCCTATCCACCCACCATCATCATCTCCTCCCACAGAAGCAGGGTATCTCAGCCAATCGTAGCTGATATTGCCCTCTTCGTGCCCTGAGCCTGTGATATTCAAAACACTGAACTGCCAGGTATTTCCGTTGTCGTCGGAATAGATGAAAACAGGATAGTCAGCCTTGCCATTTTGCATAGCTGGGAATCTTTCAGCCATAAGCCCTATTCGCCCATCATCCATCATCCAAGCCCTCACATCTGTAACATCGCAATTGGCTTCAGCATAGACTTCTCTTTCATTCTCTAGCGTCTGCCCGTCGCCATAGGTATCTGCACATCTGATGGTCGAGTTGTAACCTCCTACATCATGCACAGCAGCATCCCGCCAGAATATAACCCACTTGTCTTCAAGGGCAACGAATCCACTACCCCTACTGCGATGCCTTGTATCGTCAGTGATTACCGTAAAGCTACAGCCTGAAGAGAATGGGGGTTCGCTGGTATTGACCTGACAAGCAACAGAACTAATAATACTGGCTATCAGTATTAGACACGCTAACGCCGTTAGGAGAACATGATGTTTGTTCACCTTATCATACAGCTCACTCTTAACTAGACACTATCGATTTGTCACCATGTCCTCTGTTGAAACAGTTGGCTTAGCTACTAATCGTCCACTGCATACATCGTAATTGTAGCACTTGCAGAGGAATTGCCCGCCTTGCTTACACTGCTGGCTAACTCATTATCGGGGATGCTGGTATCAGCAATAGAAATGCGAGTATCACTTAAGCCAAGTAGGACTAACCCTATTAGAAGGATTGTAAGGGTGACTACAATGACCAGACTCTTCACTCCAACCCCATCTTAAATCAATTATACCACCAGCCAACCTTAGAGAGAAGACATGAACAAATAGAGCAAAGGAGAGCGCCGTAATTGACACCCTGCCCGGAAGGTAGCAACTCTACCACTGAGTTACTCCCGCAAGGCCGAACCTATTTTACCTCAAATCTTAGTTGGCAAACTCATGTTCTCCATACTACCGCCTTATTTGCAAAGCGGGAGTATGAACGATTGAGTAAAGGGGAGCACCGCAAAATGGATTAGCGTAGGGATTCCCTTATTGACTCTTCAAGCTCTGTTGAAAAGTCATAGTGTTCAAATGTCTCAGCTTGTTGTTCAGTATGTCCCAGGTGATACGTGATACTCTGTTTAACGACCCCAGGTTCACCGTAGTCACACTTCTGAACCTCAAGCAATACCCATCCCACATCTAATAGCTTGTTAACGCGGAGGCGACATCTATCAATTCTCTCATGCGAGTAGCCAGTAGATACAGTAATAACCTTCTTGATATTGCTGAAACTCAGCTCATTAGATTTCTCCATAGTATGTTAATTATACCAAGAAATTATAAATATTACTGCCTTATTTGAGAGGGAAGCGTACTAATGTAGGAATAAGGTAAACACACACTACTCTGCATTCAGAGCACCTAACAAGCGCTCAATCTGTTCAATCTCACTTTTATTCAGATCATAGAGCTCATAAACGAGGCTGTCCATTTCGTTTTTTAACTTCAATATATCGGCTTCTAGCTTCTTTGTCTTTTCACCCAAAATGTCTGAGCCACTCTTTCTAATAGATTCTAGCTCTTTTCTTTGATTTGCAATCCGTTTTGAAAGTTTTGAAACCTCCTCAACAATAGCCTTGTTCTTGGCAATTAACAAGTCTTTAGGGAAAGGAAAATGCAGCAACACTTCTTTATCTACCTGGAGCTGATTCCCTTGTCTCTTCTGCTGGAATAGATAGAAGTGAGCAACCTTGCTATTCAATATGGCAGTGAGTACATACGGTGACACGTGTTTGGTCTCTTTTAATCTTATGATTAGGACAGCTTGATCGCCATACCAAGCTTCAGGCACCACCACAAATTTCGGATACCTCGTTTTTCGTACACACACGATTTTCTTTGTATCTTCAAACCATTCTTGTTGTCTGGCACGGTGAATACCGTAAGGTTTACGGTCCGAGGTGATAATTGACTGATATTTGTCAAGGTGGGACGTTATGTTTGGGTATTTTTTTGGATTGGACTCAATATCCTTTGCTGTCTCTAAGGGCGTGTATATCAAGTAATGAATGATTTCAGGATCGTAATAATAAGCGTCAATCTCCTCGGCATAATGAAATGGACGCATAAGAGCTTTCTCGTTCTCAGTCAGCTTGAATCTGCCTAACTCCAGTTTGCTCAGAACAAAAATTCCTTCCCCCGCTTTATGATTATTAGGGTTATCCAAACTCAAAAGAGCTTGGTGTGTAAGAAAATGCTGTGGAGTCACTAATCCTTGTTGAATTTCTTTGTTATCTATGTTAAAGCTATTCTCAGAAAGCTTATTCAAAATTTGGGAGATTGTATCTTCAATTACATAAACTTTGTCAGTATCTGAATGATATAGCTGAGAAGTCTCTGTAGTCCTAACAGAAAATATATTTTGCTCTTGAATCTCAGAAGCCAAAGCTTTGGTAATATCCTGCTCACTTACGTTAGTGTCTTTTAGTTGCAATATCGTTGAATGAGCATCTTTAGCTTTGGATTTTTTTAGAACGGTAATCATATTGTGTTGTCCAGGAGCATCCTGAAAAACTTGATATTCATTTAAGTCAACCAGAGTCAAGGGGGTAGTCTCTTCAAAGATTTTCTTTCGTAGCTTTGAAGCGTGGGCTCTGGATACCCAATACTGTTGAACAATAAACCCAAGATAGCTGTCAGGCTTGAGTAAATCAATCCCAAGCTCAATGAAAAAATAGAAAATATCCATTTTGGGTTCATAATATTTGTTTCCGAATGGGGTTACTTTCAGTTGTCTGAAAATCTCTTTATTGTCTCTCAATTCCATTACATACGGCGGATTTCCAATGACAATATCAAACCCGCCCGACTTAATAATATCGGCGAACTCGTATTCCCAATTGAACGGCTTATAGGCTTTATAGTCCTTTCCAAGCGATGCCTCAAGCTCCTTATCCTTACCGAATATTAATGAGTTACCGCATCGGATATTGTTTTCAAGCGAAGGTAGTAGATCTCTTTGAGCTAATGCCCTGATTAGCAAGTTAAGCCGAGCTATCTCAACTGCTTGTGGGTCTAGGTCTACTCCAAAAATATTCCGAGTAAGAATTCCTATTCTCTCCTGCCAGTTTAGTTCAGCTACTGGTTTACCTTTAACCTTGGCATGGTACAATAGAAGCTCATCATACGCTCTTATAAGAAACGAACCAGAACCGCAAGCAGGGTCTATTACCTTCATATTCAAGATTTCATTATGAGTGTGCTCGTTAAAGAAACGGTTAATGGTCTGTTTTACGATATAGTCAGTAACCCATTTGGGAGTATAGTAAATGCCGCCTCTCTTCCGCTTCTCTTTCTTAGCGGTTATTTCAATCTGGACTTCCGTTTCGGGCAAAAATGATTGCTGAACCTTTGGTTTGGGTTTCACACTTTTCGCCACGAATCCCAGATATTGTTCGTAAACCTGCCCCAACACATCAGGTTCAATAACATCAAAGTAATATTGTGCGTAATCGCCTGGGACTTTATACAAACCTTCAAGGACTTCAGCGAGAAGGTAGTCGTTTACCCAAATCTGTTGCCACGGATCCATAATTTGCGGGAAGATATCACTATCAAAAGTGTGAGCAAAATCTCGGAAAATCTCCCTTACTCTACCCAACAAGTCCTCTTTATCAGAATCCCACTGGTGCAAGGCAGCTACGAGTGGATGATTACCCGCTAATCCTCTGTCCTCAGCGGTTCGTATGAAAATAAGTCGGCTAAACAACTTCTGAATTAGTTGGTCAGTTTGGTCTAATGTTATTCCCTTGCTTTTGTTGAATCCATAGACTTCGTTAAACAATTCACCACGCCATTTAGTCATTTGCTCATATAGCTTCTTTTCTACGGGTAATCGGCGTGCTAGCTTTCCATACTTCTCTGCTTTTTTATCCAAATCACTGTTTATAGCTGATTCTTTTGAGATTAACCGAAGGTCTTCAAATTCAGTTACATAGTCCTGACATTGCAGATTCAAAAACAGAATGCTTTTAAGGTCTGAGCCTTTTATCTCAGCATTATAAACCTGTGTTCTGGCGAAATTCGTAAGGATAGCCCAGGTTACACCCTTGTTGTAAGCATAACTAATGGCTTGTTCTCTATCTTCATTGTTCAGCTCGTGGCGGATAGATTTTACCTCCACACAAAATTTAGAGACTTGCTTGATTTTAAAGACATAATCTACCCTTCCTTTGGCAATAAGCTTTTCGGCTTCAACCTCACCAATATTTGAAAAATCCCACCCCAAAGCTTCAAACAGTGGACGTATGAACACATTTACCGTGTTAGCTTCGTTATAGCTACTCTTTTCCTTTGGTGTGAGACTCTGGTAATTCTGTACCAAGTCCTCAATCAGACCTTTTTCGGATTTCAGCATTAATAACTCCGCCAGTAACTACCTTGACGTAATACTACTACCTTTCACGCTGTCCATTCAAGTATGAGTAGGGAAATTTACTACAAGTAACGATTGACACCCACTACTGCGGGGGTTAGAAAATGGTCTTAGACACCTTATCAACTCCATTTATGAGGTCTTCAATTTCCTCTGGCTTTGGCTCTCGTGTCCTCTTGTGGTCGCACAAATTGCGTAGGTCAGCCAAATGCTGTATAAACCTCCATGTTGGTATTTCTATTGTTTGGGTATCTTTCAATGCTTGGTTATAATCAGATATGCTCGGTTTTTTCTTTTTAATTACCACACTGTGACTGACACAAACTTGCTCTAAATGTTTTTCTAGCACAACCCCTGCAACAGCACCAGCAGCACGAATATATCCATTTTTTAACAATTCGCGTGCTGCATCAAGCTCACTATCAAAAATATCGGCTTGAAGAAGCTGCTTTATTTCAAACAGAGAACTATCAAAGCGTTTCTCAGCGGCTTCAAGTATCTTCACTTGCTGTTGAAATTTAGGGAAAGCAGATTTTGAATCCACAACAATTTCTGACCCTCTTGTTGCTCGAAGTCCTAGCATATAGTCAGATATAGTGTAAGTAAGGCGGTCAAAAGTTTTTCGCTTGTCATCTCTGTAGAGATGCTTAAAATCATCATAACGACTTGGGAGAATTTGCTTTACAACCTCAAGTGCCTCTGAATACCATTTCTCATACTCATTATTGAAATCAGGAACCTTTATATTGCTTTCCTTGAGTTGCCTCTTTGCCCCTCCTTCCAGTAATCCTAAATCATTTGCAAGAGAGTATTGCAGTAATACGGCTTCTGTAGTGAGCCTTTGCAAATCGTCTTTATATTTTTGGAGCTTCGTCATTTGGTAGCAATATAAGACAACTTAGTTAAGCAAGTCAAATGAAAACGGGAGAACGTCTCCGCTCTCCCTCTTCGTTTAATCCCGTTCCCCTTTCCTTTGAAATATTGTGAGGGTGGAGACAAATCTACATTATCAAGGGGTATTCTGAAGCTAAATGACGTTGTGAAGAGCAATCAAGAGGTGTTATTTCGGGCTATTTCTTGAATGGGCGATGCGCTATGAGCTTACCCTCAGCAGCGCGGCTTTACGTTATCTTTTACCCAACCCACTATTTTATCGAGAGAGGTACCCGGCAAAAATATTTCTTTGATTCCAAGTTTCTTGAGTTTGGGAATGTCCTCTTCAGGAATGATGCCTCCACCGATGACCATTACATCATCCGCTTTGTTGGCTTTTAGCAACTCGAGCACCCGCTTAAATAAGTACATATGAGCCCCGGAGAGAGCGCTCAGCCCGATGAGGTCAACATCCTCCTGTAACGCTGCAGCGACAATTTGCTCCGGCGTCTGATGCAAGCCGGTATATACCACCTCAAACCCGGCATCCCGGTAAGCCCTGGCTATGACCCTTGCCCCCCGGTCATGTCCGTCCAGGCCGGGCTTGGCCACTAAAATCCGTATCTTTCTTCCTGAGTTCACCATATTATCTTTTCCTTTAGCTAGTCTCCTTTTAGGCGGGGACAAGACCCGCCACTACAGAGCGGGGACGACCCCCCATTTCTTCATAACTCCCCTGACCCCTCTTAACTTAAGAGGGGAATTTTAAGCTTTCCTTCACCCCTTATTCCCCCTTTGGCGGGGACAAGCCCCGCCACTACGGAACGGGGATGAACCCCGCCACTCTCTCATAACTCCCCTGGCCCCTCTTAACTTAAGAGGGGGATTTTAAGCTTTCCTTCCCTTCTCATTCCCCCTTTGGCGGGGACAAGCCCCGCCACTACAGGGCGAGGACGAGCCTCGCCACTACTTCATAACTCCCCTGCCCCCTCTTATCTTAAGAGGGGAAATCTTCGGCTGTTCGTCCCTTCTCATCCCCACCTTGGCGGGGACAAGTCCCGCCACTACATAGTATTTCTCAAATTGCACCCTCACCGTACCTCACCCTAACCCTCTCCCTTCGAGGGAGAGGGAAGACTATTCATGGGAGAGGGAAATTTCGGGAGTGGAGTTCAATAGAATCCCGGGTCTCGATACTCCCCGAAAACATCTCTCCAGACATCGCAGATTTCCTGCTCGGTAGTGTATTCCTTTACCGCCTCTATCACGTAGGGCATCAAGTTCTTGTCGGTTTTGGAAGCAGCGCGAAGGTCGCTCAAAATTTGAGTCACCCTGCGGTTATCCCTCTCTTTTTTTACTTCCTGCAACCTGGCAATCTGCTTTTCTTCGACCGCTTCATCTATTCTTAGTATCTCGGGAGGAGT
>Ga0315549_1005161_pt1 | contig 10757 bp, 10 predicted proteins | sample SalMarSW160200MG_FD_203101 | JGI IMG/M metagenome (GOLD analysis project Ga0315549, IMG submission 203101) | Salt marsh sediment microbial communities from the Plum Island Ecosystem LTER, Massachusetts, United States - Salt Marsh Sediment SW1601-200 ... | reverse complement strand
ACCAAATTATTCATTTGGCTTTACCATCCCTAGACTTCCGACCAAGGCACTCTCGGCTAGACCTTTCGGCGGGGCAAAGATTCGGGTACTCACGCTTAGCGTCTTATTCCGCCACCCCAAGCCTTCTTATAATAAACTAAGCCCGTTGAATATTCAACACCCCAACCTCACCCGGGGTGTCCCCCTCTCCTTTGAAGGAGAGGCAGAGGTAGAATACTATTCAAAATCCTAGAAAAGCGCCCAGATTTTGACTACAGAGCGTCTCTCATTGTAAGGTAGGGGCTCTCCCAAGTATTCAGTGGGAGAGCCCCTACCTTTTTCGTGTATGGGGCTGCACAAATCAAGCTATTGTATGACCTCAGATTGGTATTCTAACATCACGCAAAGGAAACCCTAGCCCCCTGCCTGTTCTATGAGCTTGAGAAGAGGCAACGACTTTTCCATTTCGTCACGGTGTTGAGAATGCTCTTACGACGTCGGAGCTTCCTCCGCCGGTCCGGTAAGGAAGGGCTCAAATAAAATACGCCCCAAGCGGAAGTCCTGGGGTTGGTGATAAAATCCTCTCTCAATGGTGTTTAGTGCTGTTGTACCCCACCAGTTACCCGTCAAATCAAAGTCTACGCTGGTAGATTCCAAATATACATTGTATTCACCATTGTCATGAATGCTATTCGAACGGATTGTGGGCAGTACTAAGTTAGGATCAGAAATTTCCTCTATTCTGATGCCGTGGTAATAGTTACTCACAATTGTGTTCTCAATCAAAGCTCCGAAAACTGTGGAGTCATTTCGATGAGATGGTAAGTACCGCAATTGGATTCCTGTACCATTGTCTCGAATAAGATTTTGCTTAACTTGGCAGCGAAACTCTCCCCTAATAATGAGCCCACGTGCGGCACCCTTTATCACATTACCTATGATACGGGCTTCACTGTGTTCTATCTGTATTCCAATTTGATCGGCTTCCAATGTGTTGCGCTCAATAATTGGGCTGCCCCCGGAGACAATAATGGCTGACCCTAAGTCGCTCAAATTCAGGATGGAGCTATTGGCAATCCGTGGCGACGCTCCTCTAATCTCGATCGGACCATGTACGCCATATCCTGTGTTGTGTAGACGCAGATTGGCGTATTCAACGATGCAACCACTCGCTTGTTCTTCACTCCAAGGAGTGCTCTTTTCAGTAAACAGGATACGATTCCCTTCGTTAGAACCTACAGAACTAAAGAATTGTATCGGGCTTTCAGGTTCTCCACGTGCCTGCAATGTTCCGTCGACCTGAATGAACTTATCATTCAAGTCTATGATGACCCCCGGCTCAATGACCAAGGTGACCCCGTTTGGTATCAGAACATGCGATGTGAGCAAAAAGGGAGAATTCTCAGGGGTTAGCACAGCGTTACGCGAGATAACGCCCCCAAATTGTTTTTCCACTGGCTCCGGGGGTGTTTCCTCAATGAATGTGGCAACGACCTTTTTGTCCGAGTTCATGGTTATCGTAACTGTTGGAGCTGTGCCGGAAGCATCTCCAGACCATGAAGCAAACTGGTAACCCGATGCTGGTGTAGCCGTCAACGTTACTTGGATTCCAACATCGTAGGTGCCACTGATGGGACTTATGCTACCACTCCCCGGCGAACTAATTGATGTGCTCAGGGTATACCGAATCTTCACAAAGTTAGCAATTACGTTCTTATCTGAGTTCATGGTTATCGTCATTGTTGGACTTGTGCCAGAAGCGTCACCCGACGATGAACCAAAGCGGTAACCTGCCGACGCCGTAGCTATTAAGCTCACCTGAGCTCCTGGCTCATAGGAGCCACTCGAAGGCGATATGACCCCCGCTCCTACAGGGCTTATAGTTGTGTTGAGAGTAAAGGTAACTGGTGATGGGGTGGGTGTCGGTGACGGCTGGGAAGGTGGTGCTGGTGGTGGAGTCGGCATCGGTGTTGGCGTTGGCAGAGTGGGTGTAGGTGTTTCTGTCTGTGTGCCGCACCCTCCTACAGCACCAATAACGGCAAGCAACAAGAGAATAATCCCTACCCTTTTGAGCATTACCTTGTGCCTCTTTTCCAGATGTCTAATGATTCAGGCGTCTCCAGATAAATGGCTGATGTGAAAATGATACAGCCTGACACAAAATAGTGTCAACCCATCCAGCCTAACCACGTCGTCTACTATGAAAATAAGCGGGAACAAAAGGTTAATCCCGTTGAACAATCTGGACTTTTGTTATCTCAATCGCTTGACGGCGTGGGTAATGTGGGCTAGAATCTTTATTGGTGGTAATCGAGGACGTTTGCCATGATTGAGATGAGCATTGATAGCATCCGGGCCAGCCTGATGAATTACCAGCGAGTGGTCATTCTGAAAGAGAAAATGGCCGAGCGATATCTACCAATCTGGATTGGTCCTAGTGAGGCGGATGCCATAGCTGTTAAGTTACAGGGAGTCGAGGTACCCAGACCGTTGACTCACGATTTACTGACCTCAGTTATTGATGCTCTCGGGGCTACAGTGGAGTCGGTTATAGTCAATGACCTCAAGAACGATAACTTTTATGCCAAGATTAACCTGATTGTGAGTGGTGGTCAAATAGAGGTTGACTGTCGCCCCAGCGATGCTCTTGCTCTGGCGATGAGGGTTGGAGCACCAATATTTGTTGACGAGGCAGTCTTGAATGGGGCGGGCATTTTGCTGGACAAGGAAAGTGGCAAACCAGTTCTTCCTGAGGGCGAAGCGACTGAGGCTACTGACAAGAGCCATCAGGTTAATAAACCGGTTACTAAGGAAGAGCTGGACCGCATGTCGGCCTTCACTGAGTTTATTAATACCCTCGATTTTGGGGATCTTGACAAGCGTAAGTCCTGATGCCCGAAATCAATACAGCTGACACCCCAGCATCAAAATGCGTGCATTCTGGGCCTGGCCGCTAGTTCTCACTAACAAAAGAAATGACCCAACAAGACGCCCAATTGTTTAGCATACCTACCTGAGACCGGCCGAATTGGCTGCCCATGCTAACAAGAGAATACTTTTTACTTCAGGTTCTCAATCGGGACTGGTTCTACAGAATCTGCTAACTCGAAGCCAAATATCCTGGAGTAGAAGTACAGCTCGGCGTCCAGAGCACGCTTGGTGTTTTCCGCTTTGCGGAAGCCGTGTTGTTCACCATCGAAAAGGATATATGCCACCGGAACCCCCTTGTCGCGGAGGGCATTCACCATCTTCTCTGCCTGGTCGGACGGCACGACCCTGTCTTCGCTCCCCTGGAAGAAAATAACCGGGCATGAAAGCCGCTGTACGGAGTTTATCGGGGAGCGTTCCAGGTAAATATCGCGCCTTGCGGGATATGGACCGACAATGCTGTCCAGATATCGTGATTCGAATTTGTGCGTATCCTTGGCCAGGGCTTCCAGGTCACTGACGCCGTAGTAGCTTGCCCCGGCTTTGAAAATATCCCGGAATGCCAGTGCGGCAAGAGTTGTATATCCCCCGGCACTCCCACCCCTGATGATGAGCCGTTCAGCGTCGGCCTCACCGGAATCGACCAGATAGCGTGCACAGTTCATACAGTCATCCACATCGACAATTCCCCACCGGCCTTCCAGCCGTTTACGGTAATCCCTCCCGTAGCCGGTACTGCCTCCGTAGTTCACATCCGCTACGGCAAATCCCCGACTTGTCCAGTACTGTATTCCTGGATTTAGCGTACTTAAGGTCGCACTGGTTGGTCCGCCGTGGCTGATTACGATAAGTGGTGGCATCTCACCGGGGGTGGCTCTGAAGTCCCTGTTCTTTGGAGGGTAGAAGAACGCATGCGCAGTCAGGCCGTGCTCTGTAGGGAATTCAATCGCCCGCGGTGAAGAAAGGTAACCCGCATCAATCTCTACATCGGTTGAGCGACGCAATACTTGGGTATCACCACTTCTCAGGTCGTACCGGACGACCGCCGGGGCGTCCACAGTTGACCCCGCCAGGAACACAGCGTGCTCAGAAGATACCTGGAGACTATCGATAAAGGTATAGGGCAGGTCGATGGTTTGCAGTTTCAGACTCATCGTGTCGAGAGAGGCGAGAAAAGAGCGGCCTTCCCTGGTGTAGGTACAAATTATCCGGTCAGACGATTCGAATCCATACGTCGAGGTTCCGAAGGTCCAGTGGGGAACTCCAAACTCCGCTTCCATCTTATGCAGGGGCCGAACATGGCCGTCCCTCCACCGGTAGAGGTTCCACCATCCGGTCTGTTCCCAGACGAAATAAAGCGTACCGTCGGGTGAAAATTGCGGATGACAGACAGACCCATCGTGGCCGCCGGCGACTCGTACTGCCCCGGCGATGGAGCCATCTTTCATGATATCGCCAACCCACAGTTCCGATGAATCCCAGGGCATATCGGGATGGTTCCAGGTCAGCCACGCCAGACGTAATCCATCCGGACTGATGCGTGGTGACGAGTAGAAATCGTTACCGGAAACGAGCCGCTGACTCAGACCGCTGCCTTCCAGTTCTATTCCTACCAGGCTATTGACGGCCTCGCGTCCGGCGTTGGTATGGTCTTCGCATACACAGATGATACGCCGGCGATGACGGTCGACAACTGCATCCGCGTAGCGGAGGGGTGCCGGGGGTGTCATTGCCTTTGGTTCAGCGTCCGGGTCCTGGCGGTACAGGCGCTGGTCCATGAAGTTCGAGAAGTAAACCGTGCCGGATTCTACGGCGAAGGCGCCGCCACCGTATTCGTGTACCCTTGTCCGGGCATTAAACGAGGCTGGTGTTACATCAGCTGTTCCATCTTGCGGTGACCACCGCACGATCACTGATCGACCACCCTCCACAGGACGACTCTCTACCCAGTATATGTTGTCCCTATCGAGCACAATCGGTCTGTCGAATGCTATCCCTCCGGACGCCACCATGCTTGATGAAATTGGCGATTTCCAGGAACCATAGCTGACGGTTTTAGGTGCTGTCATGCCGACCTCCCTAGCGTTCTATCAGCTGGAGACAGGATAAGAATGTAGCGCAGGCTTTGAAAAGGTGAAAGAGAGATTCACTGCTGTGAGCGAAATCTAGCACAAGCTCCCTCTGGAAGTCAACTGTGGTCTTAGAGCTTGGTTATAGCCATGTCCCAATTCGCTATTTTGTTCAGCAGGACGAATTCGGGCAGCCCGACCCGGAGGTCTCCCACGCTCGCCACGCGAGGACAGGGGTGCGCCCACGATGACTAGGTTGCTAAACGGTCTGCCTGCTACGGTCGGCGACCCGCCCTGTATGATGTATGTCTCTGTCCCACTTCCTCCTGCCTACGCAATGCGATTCTTCCAGAAAACGGGCTAACAACTTGTGCGTAGTAAATCCCAACGAGTTCAGCAACGTAAGAACAGGAGAGCTTCCGAATTTTGCTTCTACTAGGCCTTTTTCTTGCAAAACGATTTGATCTGTTATATAAAAACTATGGAAGTGTTCAAAATTGGGATAATCGTATGGCAGATAGAGAATCAGAAGAATATACGTTGCATTTTATTGAGCAACTGGGAATAAAAGCTAAAACATTAATATATGGGAAATACGCTCGTAGATACCCGTCATTTTGATACTTACGAAGTAGAGGGCTATGGAAATTTCGATCAAGACAACCCGGATGGATATGCAACTGGACAGTGCATAGATGTACTAATTACTAAAGGGGTGGCTGATCGTAAACGCAGTTTCTATAGGGGCGAGGTAGTAAAAGATATATGCTCTTATGGCGGGGATGTTGGGATTATTGGCAAGCCTCAAATCGGTGATATAGTCGGTTTCCGCATTGGTTACTATGCTCAAATATGGGAAAAAGTTGATCTTTCTTCTCCAGACATCTGCGAAACTGAACCGGATTCTGAGTTAGAAAAAATCAGTCAAGAAACACTTCTATCTCCAAAAGTAAATCTTCAACTCTATGGGAAAGCATTGAAGCTGGAGGAAACTAACCCCCAAAAAGCATTAAAGCTATATAGTCGATTAGAAAGCGAAAATTCGAAGTTCCATCCAGATATTTTCGCCGCCGGGATAATCGGTTTCGTACTCGGTTTCGTTCTTATTTCTTATGGTTCTGCATACATAGGAATTGAAAAGGATAGCCTAGCTCTTCCTTTAATTTGGTATACAATCGGCTTGACCATTGTTGAATTGAGGTGGCTACCGAAGGTAAGTAGATGGGCTAGAGGAGCACGTCTTCTGTTAGTACCGATAATGGTAATCCCTATAGCTGCTATGAAGATGATCGAAGTTATTTTCTCATTTTTCATTATGATTCTTATTGCGGCCGTCCCTATATTTGCAGTCTATAGCATTATAAGCGTTTTTCACTATTTCATATCTGGGGATCCATTTGTCTGGTTCTGGTCATTAAGTGCGACGGCAACTATCCGCTGGTCAATTGAAGCTCTTTTCTTTACAGCAAGTTTTCTATTCCTTGCAGTATTTGATGTCAGCATACCGAAAGTGCCGTCAATACGGTTAATATTCAGAGTAATGAGACTGAAGAAGAGAGAAGCATTATCCATGCTCGTCCTCTATGCCTCACTCATAATGTTTTCCCTCGGATGGTATACCGATAATGCATTCTACACTGATTTCACTACGGGTATAACCTTGAGCGTCATCATTGGCGGACTAATCGGTTTTTCATTTGCCAGTCTAGAAAGAGACCATCTACTCGCTAATCTATACCGGCTCGCAAAGGCAAGGTGCTTAATACGTATGAATCGCGATTTTGAGACTTACTTTCCTTTGAGATATGCATATGACGACCGCAAGGTCGAGGAACCTGGCGCGAAACATATGACTGAAGAACCAATCTTGAGACGTCTGCTTTACGCCACTTTCTCAATGACCGAAAATAGAGAGTTAAAAAAGAGAAGAACCTTGTTAAAGTGGGCTCCTTGGGGTTTGTTCATCGGTTGGTACTATCTTGGTACGAATCTTTTCTTTGGTATCATTCACCACCGAAATCAGCCCGTATCTCATGAAAAGTTCTTGGAACATACTGATAAAGCGCGCAGATTAATGAAAAACTATAAATATGACAAATACAGAGAGATTATTGAGGGCAGTATAGAAAAGACCGAGAATCTGTGGCTTGTAGCTTAGGTATTAGAACATATAATGCGGGGAGGTTATTCAGCCACGGCGACAGCTGACCAGGATATTGAAAATGAAAGACTAGCCAAGAAATGTAGGCCGCTTCTAGTGCTCTACCCTGAAATCGAGGATGGCAGTCGGCGCCGGGATCATCATCGCCACATCAGTTACAGACCAGGTCGCCCACTACCAAGATGCACTTAAAGTAGTCACCGAAATGAGTTTCCGTCCAGAGATAGCCCTCATCCGGCTCCAGCTCGCCGAGCTACTCCTGGAGCACTACCCGGGGGAGAAAACAGAGGCACTGGAGCACCTGGACTTCGCCATCAACGAGTTCCGCGACATGAAGATGCAACCTTCTCTGGAGCGTACCCTCAGGCACAAGGAGATTCTGGGGGCGTAGGTCTGCCCTTCGCATCAATGGCTTGCGTCAACAACTACCTTACCTATGTGACGAAATGCAAGCTTGTTACTCTTCACTTTATACTAAAATGTTGAGCCTAATCCACGAGTTTGTAAATGTGTCTAAAAAATCTCCCATTTACAGTAGCCTATAAATCGGGGGCTCAAATATAGCTGCTGACCACAGATTAATCCTGAGAGATATTCTGATGGAAAAGCCTGTATTATTCTAATATGATGCCTTGACGACACCCTCTTTCACATACTTGCCAGTCACTGAAAACGTAAGAAAGAGTATCGGCCTGTCAACTTTGACGACTCTTAATGGACAATGCCGCAGTCCCTTGGGAGCGAAGATAAGACAGCTCTTTGTAAGTATATATTTTTCATCCTCCAGCCAGAACTCAACTTCTCCGCCCAAATCGTGAGGGTTTTCCGGGTCACTGCCGATAAAGCCGATGACCTCATCAAAATCATGTAAATGAGACGGCGAACCTTCCTTCTCTGTGGCTTTCCAGTACCAGGAACAAATGATACTGGGAGCCCCTCCTATGACGAAGTCTTCCAACCACAATATCCGGGTTGCCCTTTTAGCATACTCATCGGCCCGGTACTGTACGTCCTCCGGGAGTTTTAAATCGGTAAGGATATATTTCTGGTATTTTAGTTCAGACACTTGGCATCTCCTCCTTATTTGTTATGGTTTTTACTTTTCACTCTACTACTTTGATATCAGGCATTCAATTTGTCGGCTTGCATTGAAGATAGACCTTCTCCTGCAGTCACAGAAGCTGATATCATTTCTGCATAAGTCCTGGAAGCCATAAAGCTATTGCCGGGAAAGCTACTATTAACACTACACGTACCAGGTCCGCCGCTACGAACGGAAATACGGCTTTCGAAATTTCCCCCGTCGTAGCGTCCTTCTGACCTTACCCCGTAATTAGTAGCACCACTGTCTAGAGTCCGATCGCTGTTTCAGCATACTCCTTCGGAGTACTTCCTTTCAATGAGCTGTGTGGCCTAACCTCGTTATAGTCCTTTCGCCAGTCTTCGATGATTTCACGGGCATGCCTCAAGTTCATGAACCAGTTCGTGTTCAAACACTCGTCCCTGAGCCTGCCGATGAAGCTCTCGGCCAAGGCGTTTTCTATCGGCTTTCCCGGTCGGATGAAATTCAGCTTCACGCCGGCACGGTAGGACCACTCGTCCATGGCACGCCCGGCAAACTCCGGTCCATTATCCATCGTTATGACCTCAGGAAGCCCCCTGATCTCAGCTAGTCTCTCCAGCACACCGACTACTCTACGTCCTCCCAGGGAAGTATCCACTTCGATAGCCGGGCATTCCCGGGAATAGTCGTCAATAATCGCCAGGGCACGAAAACGACGCCCGGTAACGATGCTGTCAGTGACAAAGTCCATGGACCAGCGCTCGTTTGTCCGTTGCGGTGACGGCATCAGGACTCTTACTCCAGCGGCGCCTTTCCTGCGTCGCTTTCTCCTGAGCGCCAATCCTTCTTCACGATAAATCCTCTCCGTCCGTTTATGGTTAATCACCAGACCCTCCCTCTTCAGCAAGATGTGCAGCCGGGGACTGCCAAACCGCTTCCTTTGCCCCGCCAGCTCCCGCAGGCGCTGACGCAGGGCATCGTCATTACCCGGTTTCGGCCGGTACCGATAGACCGATGCCGAGATATTGGTCAGCAGACAGGCTTTCCTTTCACTCAGCCCAAGGCTCTCCCTGGCATGAGAGACCGCTAAACGCTTAACCCTGGGCTTTAGAAGTTTTTTAAGAGTAATTCCTTGAGCGCCCGGATATCCAGGGCCTGCTCCCCCACGATCTGCTTCAACCGCCGGTTTTCCTCCTCGAGCGCCTTCAGCCTTTTCAGCTCGCTGACGGTGAGGCCGACGTACTTAGCTTTCCAGTTGTAATAGGTAGCGTCGCTCATCCCGTACTTCCGGCAGAGATCGGAGACTTTGGCGCCGGCCTCTCCCTCCCGGAGCACGGCGATGATCTGTTCCTCGGTGTACTTCCTGACCATGATGAGTCCTCCTCGATACTTCATTATAGCGGAAGACTCTTGTATCTTTGAAAAGTACTAATATAATATCGGGAGACAGATCGACAGACTCCAGGTGGGAAACACCGAGACTTAGCGAGGTCGTCTCCCGGAAAGTTCCTGAAAGCCCGGACAGTTGCGCGGCGCCGCTTGAGAAACGAGCTCGTATCTGCAAGGAAGGGATAAAGGAAGAAGGAGATATATGGGTCATATGAATTTCGTGGGCATTGATATTGCTAAAGACTCGATGGAAGTAACGGTACACGAAGGCAAGGAGCGCTGGGATTTCACGAATGATGAGACTGGCCTTGCCAAACTGGTTGCGAAGATGAAGAGGTTGTCTCCCCGTTTGATAGTGCTGGAAGCTACCGGTGGTTACGAAAACACGGTCGCTGCTGAGCTCCAGTCTAAATGCTTTCCCGTAGCGGTGATTAATCCCCGCCAGATTCGGGATTTTGCCAGGTCGGTAGGCATCCTGGCTAAAACCGACATTCTGGACGCCAGGGTTATCGCTCACTTTGCCGCAAAGATTCAACCTGTTCCTCGGATTATGCCTACTGAAGAAGCCAGAAAACTGGGGGCGATTTTAATGCGCCGCCGGCAAGTAGTAACAATGCTTACCTCAGAAAAGAACCGCCTGCAGCAAGCCGTTCCAGCCGTTAGGAAGCGAGTACAGAACCATATAACCTGGCTGGAGCAAGAATTGAATGATATTAACAAAGTATTGAAACAGATGGTTCAGGATGACCCCGAGTGGAAGGAGAAAGACGAGATTCTCCAAAGCGTGCCAGGCGTCGGACCCAATCTATCTATTACCCTTCTGGCTGACTTCCCTGAATTGGGTCACTTAAACCGTAAGCAGATCGCGGCTCTGGGAGGGGTGGCTCCTTTCAATCGTGATAGCGGCAAAATGCGTGGTAAAAGAACTATCTGGGGTGGCAGAGATATCGTGCGTACGGCAACTTATATGGCCGCTTTTGTCGCAGTACGGTGTAATCCTTTGCTTAAGTCATTTTTCGACCGTCTTGTTGCCGCCGGAAAGCCTCGCAAGGTAGCTCTAGGAGTCTGTCCGAGTAATAGCTTCAGTCAGGCATAACGGGTTATAATTGGGGCGAGTCTATGTAAGGGAGACGCCTATGAGCAAGACCTTTCGCCCCTATGAACCCTA
>Ga0315549_1005158_pt1 | contig 10760 bp, 10 predicted proteins | sample SalMarSW160200MG_FD_203101 | JGI IMG/M metagenome (GOLD analysis project Ga0315549, IMG submission 203101) | Salt marsh sediment microbial communities from the Plum Island Ecosystem LTER, Massachusetts, United States - Salt Marsh Sediment SW1601-200 ... | reverse complement strand
CGGAAAAAACCTCCATATTATTGATGTCGGCACCGGCGCCGGCATACCGGGCATCCCGCTCAAAATCGCCTTCCCCGCCATAAAGCTCACCCTGCTTGAGGCGACGGCTAAAAAGGCCGACTTTTTGAGCCACATTGTGCAGGAACTGGGGCTGGATGGTGTCGAGGTCGTGGCCGGGCGGGCGGAAGAAATCGCCCATCAGGCTCAATACCGGGAGCAATTTGACCTGGTGCTCTCCCGGGCGGTGGCTTCACTGCCCGCGCTGGTGGAGCTGGCACTGCCATTCTGCGCCGTCGGCGGCAGCTTCATCGCCCAGAAGAAGGGGAATATCTCCGAAGAGGTAGACCGGGCGGGTAGGGCAATCAGCCTTCTCGGCGGCAGCCTGCGGGAGGTGAAGAGGGTTGACCTGCCCGCCTTCCCCGATGAGCGCTACCTGGTAATAATAGATAAGCTGTCACCCACCCCGGAGCAGTACCCCCGCCGCCCCGGCATACCGGCTAAAAGACCGCTCGCTTGAGGCAGACTTGACATAACGCTTGAGATAAATATTTGTAGCTACCCAGCTTCGAATTGTTTCCCCAATATTTAAATTGCGTTCTTTTGTCGTTCCTAGCGCTCCCGTGGTCACCAGGGTGCTTGATGTTGCTGCCATCGGGGTTCAGCTTGAATTGATAAATAGATTAAACAATAGTAAAATGTAGGTGTGAAAAGTCGTAGTTCAAACCGTAGTGAGGAGAAAGGTATGGAAACCGGCACTTGGAAGGTCAAAACCGGGCTTGCCCAGATGCTAAAGGGCGGGGTGATTATGGACGTGGTCAACGCCGAGCACGCCAAGATTGCTGAAGCGGCTGGCGCCTGCGCAGTTATGGCGCTGGAAAGAGTACCCGCCGATATCAGGGCGGCCGGGGGTGTAGCCCGTATGGCTGACCCGACTGTTATTGAAGCTATCATGAAGGCGGTCTCTATCCCGGTAATGGCTAAGTGCCGCATCGGTCATTTTGTGGAAGCACAGGCGCTCGAGGCTCTGGGTGTCGATTTCATTGATGAGTCCGAGGTGCTTACCCCGGCTGACGAAAGCCACCATGTCTGGAAGCAAGACTTTAAGGTTCCGTTTGTCTGTGGCTGCCGGGATTTGGGTGAGGCGCTGCGGCGCATCGGGGAGGGGGCGGCTATGATTAGGACCAAGGGCGAGGCCGGTAGCGGCAATATCGTAGAAGCGGTCAGGCATATGCGGGCGGTAACGGACAGTATCCGCAAACTGGTTAATACCCCTCAGGGTGAGCTGATGGCGCAGGCTAAGGAGATGGGCGCCCCCTTTGAGCTGGTAGCTGAGGTGCATAAAGCCGGCAAACTGCCGGTGGTTAACTTTGCCGCTGGTGGGGTAGCTACTCCGGCTGATGCCGCCCTGATGATGCAGCTGGGTGCTGACGGCGTATTTGTCGGCTCAGGTATATTCAAGTCCTCTAACCCCGAGGTCAGAGCCAAGGCTATAGTTGAGGCCACCACCCACTTTCAAGACCCCAAAATCATTGCCGAAGTTTCCAAGAACCTGGGAGAAGCCATGCCCGGGCTGGATATAAAGCAAATCCCTGCCGAAGAACTGCTGGCGTCTAGAGGATGGTAACATGAAAATTGGCGTCCTTGCCGCGCAGGGAGCCTTTGTTGAGCACATAGATATATTGCGTCAACTGAAGGTAGATACTTTGCCCGTCCGCTTACCCCAGGAACTGGCCGGTTTGGACGGGCTAATCATTCCTGGTGGGGAGAGCACTTCTATCAGCAAGTTGATGGTAGCCTATAACTTGATGACCGAGGTGAAGAACCTTGCCCAAAATGGCATGCCTATATTCGGTACATGTGCTGGGATGATACTTCTGGCCGGCAATATTTCGGACTCGGATGTAACGCCCCTGGGGGTTATGGATATAGTTGTTGGCCGCAACGCCTTCGGCCGGCAGAGAGAAAGCTTTGAGGCCGAGCTCTCAATACCGGTGCTGGGGGAAAAGCTGTTTCCGGCCGTGTTCATTCGAGCTCCGGTAATTAAACAGGTGAACGGTAAAGCGGAAATATTAGCCAGGCTGGATGACGGCACTGCCGTCGCTGCCAGGCAGGGCAAGCTACTGGTCTCTGCTTTTCACCCGGAACTAACCAGCGACCTGAGATTTCACCAGTATTTTCTAGATGTTGTCTCCGGAAGCAGTTAATCTGGAGGGTAACTTTGCAGAAGGTAATCACTGACGACCTTGATGCGCTGGTTGATGTTCTGCCGCCGCATATTCGCCAGCCGTTACGTCGGCAGAAGGACATCAGTGAGCTTTTAGAAGTAATCCTTGACCTGGGTCGTCCCCCCGAAGCCCGTTTTCCCCTCCGGGAGGTGATTCTCAACCCCAAAGAGGTTGACCAGGAGGATATTGACTATGTGGCTTCCCGCGTCAGCAGCTTCGGCGATGACAACCGTGCCGGAATTGAGCGTACCCTGCACCGAATCTCGGCCATCCGCAACCGAAAAGGGCGAATCATCGGGCTGACCTGCCGTGTAGGCAGGGCCGTCTTTGGCACGATAAAGGTGATTGAAGACCTTATTCAGCTGGGCAAGAGCGTCCTGCTTTTAGGCCGCCCTGGAGTGGGTAAAACGACCATGTTGCGCGAGGTAGCCAGGGTGCTGGCCGACGACCTTGATAAGCGGGTCATCATCGTGGATACCTCAAATGAGATTGCTGGCGACGGCGATATTCCCCACCCCGCCATAGGCCATGCCCGCCGTATGCAGGTAACCACTCCCACCATGCAGCATGCGGTGATGATTGAAGCCGTGGAAAACCACATGCCCGAGGTAATCGTCATTGATGAGATTGGCACCGAGCTTGAGGCTTTAGCCGCCCGGACTATTGCCGAGCGTGGCGTTCAGCTGGTGGGCACCGCCCACGGCAACACCCTGGAGAACCTGATGATGAACCCTACCCTGGCCGACCTGATTGGTGGCATCCAGGCGGTAACCCTGGGTGATGAAGAGGCCAGGCGCAGGGGTACCCAGAAGTCCATACTGGAGCGTAAGGCGCCGCCTACCTTTGATATTGTCGTTGAAATTCAGGACCGGGACAAGGTAGCCATTCACCCCGATGTCAGCCAGGCGGTTGATGCCCTGCTGCGCAGTCAGCTGGTAGCCACTGAGGTCCGCTGGCTGGATGAGAGTGGGGAGGTCAAAAGCAAAAAAGAGTTGCCTTCGGCCACTACAGAGAGGAACGCCAGGGTCAAGCCGCAGGCCAGGGGAGATAAACCGCCCAAGCTCTATCTCTTCGGGGTGAACCGGGGGCGAATGGAACAGATAGCCAAGGACATGCAACTGAGCCCGGATATAGTAGATAATTTAAAAGAGGCCAATTTGCTGGTAACCCCTAAAAGTCATTATCGCCGCAAACCACAAAAGGTCAAGGATGCCGAAGCGGCTAACCTGCCCATCTACGTGCTCAGAAGTAATACACCGGCCCAGTTCCGGCAGCTTTTAAATACGCTCTATCCCCAAGCCGATACGGGAAAGGCAGACTTGTTTAAATCAGCCATGACTGAGGCAGAAGAAGCGGTTACCCATGTACAGGGCGGGCAGGAAGCGGTGGAGCTCAGCCCGCAGAGCGCCTATATCCGGCGCTTACAACATCTCATCGCCGAACGAAATAAGCTTTCCTCACAGAGCAAGGGCAAAGACCCCAATAGAAGGGTGAGGATTTATAAAGGCTAGGGGACTAAGAGGGGCTTTAGCCCCTTTTATGAATATCCTGCCTTGAAAGTGGGGTGTTTAAGAGGGGCGTCAGCCCCTCTAAGAGAAAAATCTTCCCCTTCCCCTTGTTAAGGGGAAGGGGATAATAAAGGGGATAGGGTTTATAAATGTCTCTATTTATCACCTTTGAGGGAGGGGAGGGGAGCGGCAAAAGCGTCCAGGCTAAAGTGCTGTTCCGAAGGCTGTCGGAGTTAGCTGTACCTGTCCTCCTGACCCATGAGCCGGGTGGCACCCCCTTCGGTGAAAAGCTTGGGCACTGGCTGAAATGGGCTCAAGATGCCAACATATCGCCGCTAACGGAATTGATGCTGTTTAACGCCTCCCGTGCCCAACTGGTAGTTGAGGTAATCCGGCCTAATCTTAAAAGCGGGAAGGTGGTTATCTGTGACCGCTATGCCGACTCTACCACTGCCTATCAGAGCTACGGGCGGGGACTGGATCTGGCAATGGTCAAGGCAACTAATAAGGCAGCCACACAGGGGCTGAAGCCTGATTTGACTATTCTGCTGGATATACCGGTGGAGGAAGGGCTTGCCCGCAAGATGGCCAGAAAGCAAGACCGCTTTGAGCAGGAAACTCTGGTCTTTCATAATAGGGTAAGGGAAGGTTACCTTAAGCTGGCCGCCGCCGAGCCGAGACGATGGTTGGTGGTGGACGCCAGCCAATCCAGGCAGCAGATAGCCGGGATTATCTGGCAGCGGGTGAGCCGGTTGCTTGCAAAGCTATGTTAAAAGGGGAGGGCCGGTAAAGAATGCCTCAAAAGCGGGTGGCGGTAGCCATGAGTGGCGGGGTGGATTCTTCGGTGGCGGCGGCTCTGCTGAAGCAGGCCGGTTATGAGGTCAGCGGAATATACGCTCATCTTTGGCCGGACCCTGAACAGAAAAGCACCATATCTGATTTAGAGCGCACCTGCCAGCTCCTGGATATACCCCTCCACCAGCTTGACCTGGAGAAGGAATTCCGCCGCCTGGTCGTTGACTATTTCAACCAGGAGTACAGCCAGGGGCGGACGCCGAACCCCTGCATCGTCTGCAATCAGCAGATAAAATTCGGCCTGCTTATGGACAGGGCGCTGGAGATGGGCGCAGAATATATGGCTACCGGTCATTATGCCCGAATAGAACCGGCGCCGGAAGGCTGCCGCCTGCTGAAGGCAACTGACGAGAGTAAAGACCAGACCTACTTCATCTATACACTGGGGCAAAGGCAGCTGGAGCACCTGCTGTTGCCCCTGGGAGGCTTGAGCAAAGAAAAGGTCAAAAACATAGCCGGCGAGCTGGGCCTGCCCACGGTAAGCCGGAGTGAAAGCCAGGACATCTGCTTTATCCCCGGTAATGACTACCGTGCGTTTATCTCCCAGCATATCTCTTTCCAGCCGGGGGACATTATTGACATAAAGGGCAAGGTGCTGGGCCAGCACGACGGCCTGGCCAGATATACGGTGGGACAGAGGCAGGGACTGGGACTTACCTCGGAGGAGCCGCTGTATGTGATAGAGCTGGACGCCGCCCATAACCGGCTGGTGGTGGGCAGCAAAGACCAGCTTTTGCACAGCGTGCTCCTGGCCAGCCAGCTGAGCTGGGTATCGGACAAAGCCCCCGCCGGTCCCATAGATATAACGGCTAAAGTCCGCTATAAAGCGCCGGAGGTGGCCGCCGAGCTTTATTTTGATAATGGGGCCGAGGTACGCTTTATCGAGCCTCAGCAGGCAATCGCCCCCGGACAGTCCGTGGTTTTCTACCAGGACGATGCCGTCCTGGGTGGGGGAATAATAGATGCCGTCCTTCATTGAAGAGGAGCTGCTGGAAGCGCAGGGCTACCGGCTCATCGCCGGCGTTGATGAGGCCGGGCGTGGCGCCCTGGCCGGCCCGGTGGTCGCCGCCGCCGTTATCCTGCCCCGTGATTTGAACGTGCCGTGGCTGGCCGAGGTTGATGACAGCAAGCAGCTGACCCCGGCCAAGCGCGAGCTTCTATTTCAACATATCCACGAGGCAGCCGTTGCTATAGGCATCGGCGCCACTCCACATGAGACGGTGGATAAGAAGGGTATAGTTACCGCCACCCGCCTGGCCATGAAACAGGCCGTAGACCAGCTTTCACCGCCGGCTGAGTCCCTGCTTATAGACTATATGCGCCTTCCCGAGGTCGGGCTGCCGCAAAAGGGTATAACCAACGGCGATGGTCTGTGCCTGTCTATAGCCTGCGCCTCAATCATCGCCAAGGTAGCCCGCGACCGGATGATGGTGGCCTTTGATAGAGACTATCCCGGCTACGGGCTGGCCCGGCACAAGGGTTACGGCACCAGTGAGCACTTTGCCTGCCTTTCCCGGCTGGGCCCCTGCCCCATCCACCGCCGGTCGTTCCGACCGGTAAGGGAAATTATGCAGGGATTGTGGTTGGTTAGAGGGCAAAGCCCCTGTGGAGATAATCACGTTCTGGGGTGGGGGGAAAAGGGGAGGCAATAGTCCGGTTTTTAGAGGGGGTATTTTTTCCCACCCTCCCACCCTGACCCACCCTACGGAGGTTAGAACCTCTTTGACACCCCTTAAGGGGGGATAAGGGAGACTAATCTCCCTCCCTGGGGGGTAAAGGGCTTTAGCCCTTTTACATTAAGGGCGGTGGGTGGGAAAAGATAAATAAAGGGGTGGGGAAGAAAGAGAACTTATAAGAATAAGGAAGAAATAGGAAACAAGGAGAATTATTATGGACAAAGCTGAAATAATCGACTTCATGAATGCAACCCACAACTGCTATTTCGCCACCGTGGAGGGGAATAAACCCCACGTGCGCGGCATTCGCATAGTCAAAGCCGATGAGGATGGCATTATAATCCAGACCGGCACGTACAAAGACCTTTATAAGCAGCTATCGGCCAACCCCAACGTGGAGCTGTGTTTCCACGACGCAAAGCAGGGCATACAGGTAAGGGTGAGTGGCACTGTCGAGGTCGTTGATGATTTGAAAATTAAAGAGGAGGTAGTCGCCGAGCGCCCGTTCTTAAAGCCGATAGTGGAAAAAGAAGGCTATGAGGCAATAGCCGTCTACCGGCTAAAAGGAGTGGCCACCGTTTGGACTATGAAGACCAACCTGGACCCCAAGACCTATATCCAGCTATAAGGCGATTTTCTTCCCACCCTTCCACCCTGCAGAAGTGATACTTCTATCAATTTCTTCTTAAGGGGGGTGGGGAAAAGGGGGGAGAGCAGATTAATGGGGTGTTTAAGAGGGGGCGAATACGGGGTCCCCGAAAAAACAAAGTTTTTTTGGGGTGTAAAGCCCCCTCTTCTAAAAAATATTTCCCCTTCCCCTTGGCAAGGGGAAGGGGATAAAGGGGATGGGGTTAATAATTAGGAAATGAGGCGTAAAGACACCGGCATCCTGGGCGAAAAAATAGCCAGTGACTACCTGAAAAAACGCGGCTACCGCATCCTGGAAGCTAACTACCGCTGCCGGGAGGGCGAGATTGACCTTGTCGCCCAGCATAAAGACTACCTTGTCTTTATCGAGGTGAGGACAAAGAGGAGCCTGGCCTTCGGCACACCGGAGGAGTCAATTACGGCGGCCAAGAGGGAAAAATTAAGAACGGTAGCCGCCCACTACCAGCAGAACCATGATAACCTCCCTCAGCTATGGCGCATTGACGTTGTTGCCATAGAGCTTGATTCCAAAGGCAGGCCGTCACGGATTGAGCTGATTGAGAACGCCGTAGACGATACCTGAAGCCTTTTTAGCTTTAACTATAAATCCGGCTGTGCTAGAATTTAGCTGCGATGTTAGAACAGAGGCGGCGCATTATTGACGCCAACCTGAACCGTGCCGGCGAGGGGCTTCACCTTCTGGAAGAGCTGGCCCGGCTGGGCGCTGACGACGCCGAGCTAACCCAACAGCTAAAAACCATGCGTCACGAGATAGTCAGGGGCGACCTGGCCTTTAATAAGGAGCTTATACAGTCCCGAGACTCAGAGGGTGATGTCGGCGCCGAGATTGAGGTTTTGGGGGAGGGAAAGTATAAAGAGCTGCCCTTAATAGTAGTGTCTAACGCCCGCCGGGTCCAGGAGGCACTGCGCATACTGGAGGAGCTGGCCAAGATTCCGGAAACTACCCCAAAACTGGACCCCGATAAGTTCAAAAAAGCCCGTTTTGACCTCTATGATATTGAGCAGAAACTGCTTTCCCGATTGCTGCGGCGGGACAAGGCGGGGCGTTTAACCGGGCTCTATGCCATCATCGACAGCCAGGCATTAGGCAAAAGAAGCCACCTTGAGGTTGCCGGACAGCTAATTCAGGGTGGGGCTAGAACCATCCAGTTGCGGCATAAGCTCGATAATAAGGGCGAGCTATTGGCCATCGCCCAAAAGCTGAAAGACCTGTGCTCTGAGAACGGGGTGCTTTTTATCGTCAATGACCATATAGATATAGCCCTGGCCGTTGGCGCCGACGGGCTGCACCTGGGGCAGAAAGACCTGCCCGCAGCGATAGCCCGCCGGTTGCTGCCTATTGATATGATACTGGGATGCTCGGTGACTACTGTAGAACAGGCAAAAGTGGCGGAGGCGGGCGGGGCCGATTATATCGCCGTTGGCTCTATGTACCCGACTAAATCAAAGGAAACAGCAGTAGTGGTCGGCCCGGAGATGTTGCGGCGGGTGAGGGGGGCGGTAAATATGCCCCTGGTGGCTATCGGGGGGATTAATAGGGATAATGCGGGGGAGGTTGCCGCCGCCGGCGCCAATGGGGTGGCGGTAATCAGTGCTATACTGGGGACGGAGGACGTGGAGGCGGCGGCCCGGCAGGTAATAAAGGCTTTTGAGGCGGGAAAATGAGTGAACTGACAGATAATCTGGAAGCGATTGCCGGTAATATACGGGGGGACTTAGAGGCTAAAGACGCCGCCCGGGAGAAAGTTCTGCCCCTGTGCCGGGAGGCTATCCGGCACTGCGCCAATGCTATACGGGCGGTCCACCGCCAGCAGTTTGACAAGGCTAAAGAGCTGCTTGAGTTAGCCCGCAAGCGGTTGACCGAGGTTGAGCAGAATGCCTCCGGCTACGGCGAGCTCGGCCATGCAGGTTTTGTCAGGGACGCCGGCAAGGAGTTTGCCGAGGGCAGTATCACCCTGGCCCTGGTCACCGGTAAGCGCATGCCCGGCCCCGGTGAGTTGGGCATAGATGCCGCCGCCTATTTGAACGGGATGGGCGAGGCCGCCGGCGAGCTGAGGCGGTATATACTGGATAGCATGAGGAGTGGCAGCCTGTCCCAGGGGGAGGAGTTGCTGGGGGCAATGGATGATATCTATAATGTACTTGTTTCCATGGACTTTCCCGATGCCATAACCGGCGGTCTGCGCCGTACTACCGACATGGTCCGAGGGGTGCTGGAGAGAACGCGCAGCGACCTGACCCTGGTTATGGGACAGAAGGGGCTGGAGAATAAACTGACCGATTTTTCTGCTGAGAAATAGGCGGCCACCCACGTTTTTTCCCGCAGGCGAAATGACGCTTTTTTCTTGACCACGGTAGATGCGTGTGTTAATATAATTTGATTGGGTGAACTGCACCTTTCGACACCCCAACCCCCCACTTAAAGCTAAGAAGGCAAAGGAGGGCAAATGGAGCCGAAAATTGGTGTCTATGTGTGTCACTGTGGAACCAATATCGCGGGTACAGTAGATGTGGAGGCAGTTGCTGAATTTGCGGCTACATTACCCAATGTAGCTGTAGCCCGTCACTACATGTATATGTGCTCCGACCCGGGGCAGGACCTTATCCGGCAGGATATCAAGGAGATGGGGTTAAACCGTGTGGTGGTGGCGTCCTGCTCACCGACACTTCACGAGCGAACTTACCGGCGGGTCTGTCAGGAGTCCGGCTTGAACCCCTATCTATTTGAAATGGCTAATATCAGGGAGCACTGCTCCTGGGTGACCGAGGACAAGGCTGCCGCTACTGAGAAGGCAAAGGCGCTGGTGAGCGCCGCCGTAAGGCGGGTCTACTACCAGGAGCCGCTGGAGACCAGAGAGGTCCCGGTCAACCCCAATACCCTGGTGGTGGGAGCAGGCGTGGCCGGCATTCAGGCCGCCCTGGAGATTGCCGATTCCAAGCATAAGGTCTACCTGGTAGAGAGGGACCCCAGCGTTGGCGGGCATATGATACAGCTGGATAAGACCTTTCCCACCCTGGACTGTTCCGCCTGTATTTTAACCCCTAAAATGAGCTTGGTGGGCTCTCATCCCTATATTGACCTGATGTCCTACAGTGAGGTGGAGAATGTCTCCGGCTACGTGGGCAACTTCAAGGTCAAGATAAATAAGAAGGCCAGGTACGTGGATGTTGACAAGTGTACCGGCTGCGGCGAGTGCTCTGCCGTATGCCCCGTTACCGTGCCTAACGAGTTTGACCTGGGCCTGGGCGACCGCAAAGCCATCTACCGGCCTTTCCCCCAGGCTGTGCCCAACGCCTTTACTATCGATAAGCAGGGCTATCCACCCTGCCGGGTGGCCTGCCCGGCCGGGGTTAACGCCCAGGGGTATGTAGCCCTTATTTCTCAGGGTAAGTTCAAGGAAGCCCTTGAGGTGCTGCGGCGAACCATGCCCTTTGCCGGCGTCTGCGGGCGGGTCTGCACCCACCCCTGTGAGACCGAGTGCGAGCGGGGCAAGGTTGACGAGCCGGTATCCATACGTTCCTTAAAGCGCTTCATGGCTGATTACGAGATGAGCGTGGGCCGGGAGAAGGCAACCCCCATCGAGAGGACTAAAGAGGATAAAATTGCCGTTATAGGCTCCGGCCCGGCGGGACTGGCAGCAGCCTACGATTTGATAAGGGAGGGCTATCCGGTAACCGTTTTCGAAGCCGCCCCTAAACCCGGCGGCCTGATGCGCTATGGGATTCCGGGCTACCGCCTGCCCGAGAAGGCGCTGGACAACGACATCAGTTATATCCAGGAGCTGGGGGTGGAGATAAAGACCAGCAGCCCGGTGAAGAACTTTAAG
>Ga0315549_1005152_pt1 | contig 10767 bp, 8 predicted proteins | sample SalMarSW160200MG_FD_203101 | JGI IMG/M metagenome (GOLD analysis project Ga0315549, IMG submission 203101) | Salt marsh sediment microbial communities from the Plum Island Ecosystem LTER, Massachusetts, United States - Salt Marsh Sediment SW1601-200 ... | reverse complement strand
CAAACTGTCAATTTCAAAAGGATTATCGTCGCGGATAAACTCTATAAAGAATCGAGTGATGCCATAGAGTATAAACATTAAGGCAAAGGTGCTGCCGGGTTTGGCAAAGAGTTTGTTTGCGTTTTGAGACTTACCGGCATTTTGAGACCTTCGCCAGAAAAGGTAAAGTATAAAACATAAAATCGCGGCATTTGCCATTGAATATAACTGAGTCGGGTGAATAGGTAAACAGCGGTATTGGCCATTTCTAACCATGTCCTTCTGCTGTTCAGTCAACTCTTCGTATGATTTTAAGCTATAGAACGTTTTGCTATTACTTTCGTAATAGTGGAAAAACTCATCCGGTAGTTTCAGGTGCGGTTCAAGACGGTTTCTTTTGGTGTCCGGATATACTTGGCTGTAATAATCATCTGAGCCGTACGGAAAACGGACGGCCCAGGGCAAATCCGTTGGTTTTCCGAAGCAACAACCCCTCATAAAACAGCCGATTCTGCCGAAAACCAGTGCCAGCATCAAGCCGATAGCTAAAATATCAAGGTAATGACGAACAGGAAGCTTATGATACAAAAGATACAAAAAGATAATGGGGATAGCCAAAATCACAGCACCGTAAAGCTCAAGACCGCCGCGCCAGATAGCAAAGATAGACAGCAGGCCTCCTTCCAGCTTGTCAAAATGGTGAATGACATATAACAAACGGGCTCCTGCTACTCCGGCTACTAATGAGTAAAGGGCAGCATTAGTAATGAGTTGAGGATCAGGCGTGATGTTGCGACTCAGGCGTCTGATTAGAGACACCGCCGCAATGAAGCCGACAACCATCATAAAGCCAAACGTATTTACAGGCAAGCCGATGAAAGGTATTTTGAAAAGCTCAGGATGCATTTGTTTCGTATCTCGTCGCTCATCGCTCGTGGCCCATTTGAGTCACGAATTCTTATCTGATTTCTTTGATTCTGTTATATTTATCGAGAATAATGACTTTTGGCTTTAGTTTTATTGCCTCTTCGGGCGTGTAATAGCCAAAGCCAAGAATAATGATCAAATCACTTGGCTTTATCAGATGAGCAGCGGCGCCCAGCACAATAATTTGGCCGGAATCAGCTTCTGCCGGAACAGCGTAAGTTTCCAGCCTGTTGCCATTATTGAGATCGGCGATTAAAACAGATTCGTACGGCAAAATACCGACTGCATCCATTAGCTTAGAATCTATCGCAATACTGCCGGCGTAATGCAGCTTCGTTTCGGTAACCGTCGCACGATGTAACTTACTTTTTAATAATTTAACAAGCATAATTCTATTTAGACTTACCGTTTGCCAAAAGTCATTCAGGCATCATTATATACACTTGTCAGTCTGCGTCCACAAGAATGTTGTCGATTAGTCGGGTTGAGCCGATTTTGACTGCAACCGCAGCAAGGACTTTGCCGGCAGCCTGGTCGAGGTTTTCAAGTGTTTCGGCATTAACGATGCTGACATATTCGATCTTGGCCGATGGGATCTGATTAAGTATTTTACGTATTTGGCCAATAATTTCTTGCGTATCGGTGACACCGGCTTCAATCATTTCCCGGCATTTTTGAAGGGATTTATAAATTAAGGTCGCGTCTTTTCTTTGCTTCTCTGTTAGATATTGGTTTCTACTGCTTACAGCTAAGCCGTCCGGCTCGCGAATTGTCGGGCAAATAACGATTTCCAGAGGCATATTCAAATCAGCGACCATTCGCTTGATAACGATGGCCTGCTGAGCGTCCTTTTGGCCGAAAAAGGCGATGTCCGGCGCAACGATGTTAAACAGCTTTGCACAAACAGTCGTTACCCCGCGAAAATGTCCGGGACGGAATTGACCACAAAGCGGCTCAGTCAGCTTCTCTACGTTTACCCAGGTAAGATTCTCACTTGGGTATATATCTTCAGGTGTAGGGGCAAAGACAACAGCTATACCTTTTTTCCTGCAAATCTCCAGATCATCATCGAACGGGCGGGGATATTTTTCAAAGTCTTCAGTGGGTCCAAACTGTGTAGGATTAACAAAGATACTAACTACAACAAAGTCGGTTTGTTGGACTGCCGCTTCGATGAGCGAAACATGGCCGATGTGAAGTGCTCCCATAGTCGGCACAAAGCCGATCTTTTTGCCTTTGGCACAGGCGGCTTTTACGAGCTTTCGAACCGATTTTATTGTTTTCGCTACTTCCATTTTTCAACCTTTTTTTTCAAAACCCTGCAATAAATTGCGCCGAGAACCCCCCAATAAATTGGGGGGCTAAATATATTTGTTATTTAGCCCCCACATTTTGCGTGGGGTCTTTCTCTGCAACGTAATATTTGACCTGATTTGCTAAATGCTCGACATCGCTATCCCGCCTGCAATTGAATTCCGACATTTGTATTCGGATAACCGGACAGATTTTCCACTCAGAAAAAAACTGTTCGTAATCGCCATTCAAGTCTTCCAGGAATTGTAGTTCGATTATCTGCTCGTATGGTCGGTTGCGGTCGTGAATGCGTTCGAGACATTTCTGTGCCGAATCCTGCAAATATATCACAAGCGTCGGCTGAGTGACTTCTGCACTGATTGATTTATAAATCTTATCGTACAAATCCAATTGCTGCGCATTTAACAATCGTTTGGCATAGATACGCTCTTTGTTAAAAACATAATCACTGATGACAATCTGACCTGAAGTCAGGACATTATGGTTTAATTGGCTGATTCTGTGGGTTAGAAAATATAGTTGCGAGTCCAAAGCCAGCTCTTTTTTGCCGGCATAGACGTCCGGCATAAAGGGATTTGTATCATAAGGCTCGAGCAGCACTTTGCAATCGAGTAAGTTCGACAGGCCCTTTGCCAGAGTAGTCTTGCCTACGCCGATAATGCCCGCTATGCTGATAAGCTGTGGCAGATGTGGATTAAGCATAAAATCCTTGCCGACTAATCGAGCAGCCAATTCCTTCATCGGCTCTTTTATTATAGGGTGCAGCAAATCGGGATTGAGCTGGCATAGGCCTTTGAGCACAAACGAGCGTAGTTGCATCTGCGGATGCGGGACCATCAGGTGCGGCTCGTTTACGACCTGCGAGCCGAATAGTAAAAAGTCCAAATCGATAGTCCTCGGCTGCCATCTGCCCTGCCGTTTTCTGCCAAGCAGAGACTCAGTATCAACTAATTTCTCGTATAAATCTTCCGCACTCAGCGTGGTCTTTACTTCAGCTACTCCGTTGACGAATTTAGGTTGGTTGAAATGTCCGAGCGGAGCGGTCTCAATAAGGTCACTGACACCAGTGACTTCGATGTGTTTGTCTTCATCGAGCAACTCAAGAGCACGGCGAATAGAGTTTTTTCTATCGCCTATGTTGCTGCCCAAGCCGATATACGCGATTCTTTCTTCCATCAGGATATAGCTCTAATACGCTCAAGTGCCTCTTTGACGTTTTCCGGCTGACCGAACGCCGTCAGTCTTACGTAGCCTTCCCCGGCTGAGCCGAAGCCGGCTCCGGGAGTGCTTATTACGTTGGCCTTTTTCAACAATGTATCGAAGAAATCCCAGGAGTTTACACCCTTAGGCGTCTTTAGCCAGATATATGGTGCGTTGATTCCGCCATAAACGGTGTAACCGATTTTACTGAGCGTCTCGCGGATGAGCTTGGCATTGCCCATATAAATATCGATAGTCTCTTTAATCTGCTTTGTGCCCTCTTCGGTATAGACGGCTGCTGCTCCTGCCTGGGTGATATACGATACGCCGTTGAACTTTGTGCATTGGCGTCTTTTCCAAATTGGGCCGACCTCGACCGCTCTGCCGTCTTTGGTATAGGCTACAAGCTGCCTCGGCACAACGGTAAAGGCGCATCGCACGCCGGTAAAACCGGCTGTTTTCGAGAAGCTGCGGAATTCTATCGCTACCCCTTTTGCTCCATCGACCTCATAAATCGAATGCGGAATAGCCGGATCGGTTATAAAAGCTTCGTAAGCAGCGTCAAAGAAAATTATCGCTTTATTTTGCCGTGCATAATCGACCCATTCGGAAAGTTGTTTCTTCTTCGCTACCGCACCTGTGGGATTGTTCGGAAAGCACAAATAAATCAAATCCACCTTTTCCTTCGGCGGCTCAGGCACAAAGTTATTGGCCTCGGTGCATGGCATATAGACAATTCCCTCGTATCTGCCCTTCCCCGCCGGCCCGCCGGTTCGGCCAGCCATAACATTTGTATCCACATATACCGGATAGACCGGATCGGATACGGCTACGACATTATTCAGCCCGAAAATTTCCTGTGAATTGGCGGTATCGCATTTTGCTCCATCGCTTATGATTATCTCATCGGTGTCGATATCGGCGCCGCGGATTTTAAAGTCGTTTTCGCTGATAGCTTTTCTTAGAAACTCGTATCCTACACCGCTGTCGTCGTAGCCTCGGAAGGTCTCTATTCGGCCCATTTCATCGACCGCCTTTTTCATAGCTTTGATTACTGCCGGTGCGAGTGGCTGAGTAACATCGCCGATACCCATACTGATTATCTTTGCGCTGGGATTTTGTTCTTTATAAGCGCGAACCCGCCTTCCGACTTCAGGAAATAGATAACCAGCCTGTAGTTTCAGAAAATTCTGGTTAATCAATGTCATTCTCGTACCTCGATTCTTGATGTCCTTCGACCCGGCTCATGACGGGCTCGATTCTTGATAAAGGTAGGGTGGGCTTTAGCCCACAGATCCACCTCAATAGATTTTCAATAATGTAATGGTGGGGCAAGCCCCACCCTACATTTTTTAATTTGCCAATTACCACCAACAGAGTGAGCAATTGTATTGCCGGATAGCGATTGCGTCAACCCCGTTAGAGACGGCAAGTTTAATAAGGATTAAAAATCTCTAACGGGGTCAAGGCCGTGTTTAGCCGGCACATCCTTCGACCTCCCGTAAGGGATGGCTTAGTCCACAGCTCAGGACGGGCTTGTGGTGCCGGTCAATTAGAATGTTGTTTAGCCGTCGCCGGTGTTTATCCTTCGTAGTATCTTATACGAAGAAGGACGGCTACGGGATTACCAAACAGAGCCGCGACCATAAGGGAGCGGTAATCTCATTGTTGAAAACAGAAGACGGAGGACAGAAAACACAACAGGGAAAGCCTGCCATGAGTGAATCCGAAGGGAGCACAAGTTTTTTATCCCTTCGGCAAGCTCAGGTCAGGCCCGGCAAAAGAAGAATAGACCTAATCTTTCTCCGCTGGCATCGCATCAGATAGGCGACTAAGTCGCCCGTAATTAGGTCGGGCATACCCGTGCCCTTTGTGACAATCCTGGCCATGAGCGTTTTTGTTGCAGGGTCCCATTCGAGGTTGATTGCCCCTCGGACTTCCGGGTCGGTGCTATGCAGCTTGGCCCAGCCGGGATTGCGCCCGGACGTCTTCTGCCTCAATACCACCAGATGATACTTTTCCAGACGCTTATCGTTAATGATAGCTTCGCGGAGGCTCCCACCACTGTAACACATCACATGGATGACACTCTGCATTTTCTTGAGTCCTTTTATCTTGCATTCTCGACGAGCCTAATAAAAAACTGAAAAGCCATGTTTCACCATGAATCCAAGGTATGCTCTCCCGAGTCTTTATGTAATTTACACAGCCGACAGGGAATCTACAAGAAAATATTGAGATAACCAGGAAATATCTTATCCCCCTTAGGAAGATAAGGGGTATGACCAACAGTTCAATCGCGCCTGGAGGGATTCGAACCCCCAACCGCCGGTTCCGTAGACCGATGCTCTATCCAATTGAGCTACAGGCGCAAGTTTCTGCAATATCAAATCCAAGTGACTTCACACGTCTGCCAAAGCCAAGTGTTGCTATCCATAATCTCGCAGGTCAACATCCTTGACAGCCATCGCTTCGGTGATAGTATACATCATAACAATAGGTGTATCAATGCTAAAGGTTTGAATATTTAAACAGCACAGCAGCTTGACCTATTATATTTTTTGCAGATTGATCTAACTTAGGTCATAGATGACAAAGGTAGTTGATTTGCACAATTGAAATGTTGAAGGTATCCAAATTTGGCAAAAAGATTGCTGCTGTCTCCGGTATCGGCCAGCTTATGGACGACCTGGGCAATGCCCTTGCCGAGAACGCAAAGAGCCAATATGGCGGAAAGTATGTATCGATGCTCGGCGGAGGGAATCCGGCTCATATTCCCGAAGTTCAAAAGCACCTTCGCCGTAGCATGGTGGAGCTTATGGAGGATAAGGATAAATTTGAGCGAGTCATTGGAAATTATGACCCGCCTCAAGGCAATAAAAGATTTATCGAAGCAGTCTCCACATTACTGAAAAACGAATTGGGCTGGAAGGTAAAATCGGAAAATATTGCCTTAACTAACGGCAGCCAATCCGCATTTTTCATCCTCTTTAACCTGTTTGCCGGTACCTTTGAGGACGCAGCCAATAAAAAGATAGTGTTTCCACTTGCTCCTGAATATATCGGATACAGCGATGTCGGTTTGGTAGAGAACCTGTTCGTAGCCAATAAGCCACATATCCAGCATATAAATGAGCATATCTTCAAGTATCATATTGACTTTAGCCAACTCAAAATTACCGATGAAATCGGCGCTATTTGCGTCTCTCGACCCACTAATCCTACAGGCAATGTATTAACCGACTCTGAAATTGAAAAGCTGAGCGACCTTGCCCGTGCGAACAATGTCCCATTGATTGTTGATAATGCGTACGGCACACCATTCCCGAACATCATTTTTACAGATGCCAAGCCGATCTGGAATGAAAATATTATTGTATGTATGAGTCTTTCCAAGCTCGGCCTGCCGGCAGCCCGCACGGGAATTGTCATCGCCAACGAAGAAATTATCGATATGGTCTCACAGGTCAACGCGATAGTCAGCCTTGCTCCCGGCGGTATAGGAGCAGCTATAACTACAAACTTGGTCAGCAGCGGCCAGATCATTCGTTTGAGCAGGGACATAATTAAGCCATTCTATCAGAAAAAAGCAGCCGATGCCGTAGAGCAATTGTCCAAACTGTTAGACGGCATTGATTTTCACATACACAAACCCGAAGGTGCATTCTTCTTGTGGCTGTGGTTTAGAGACCTGCCCATTACAGATGCAGAACTTTACCAGCGTCTCAAAAAAAGAGGAGTCTTAGTTGTCCCCGGACATTATTTCTTCCCAGGCCTTAAGGAAAAATGGCGGCACAGACACGAATGTATCCGTATAAACTACGCACAGGATAAAGAAACGGTTAGCAAAGGACTTGAAATTATAGCTGATGAAGTAAAGACAGCCTATAAGGCGGGTTAGAAATTTTCTTAAAATAATGTTGTTTACAAATCCTTTCTCTAAATCACTGAACCGCCCTTTTTGATGATGCTAATATTGATATTATACTGACATACCAAAGCCGACCGCACCAAGATCAACTGTCGTGCGGAGACGAATATCAGTTGGCCGGCTTTACTTCAAACGACATCTCGGCCCAATCTACAAGTTTGCCATCGAGGTAAGATTCAACTCGCACTGTGTATGTGCCATTCATGAGATAGCGCAAAATGGCTTCGTGCTCGTAGGGCGTGATGACAGGGGCCGCAGCACTACCGGGGCTGCTCCAGTACATGTTCATCTTTACGGTTCTTTGAAAGGTCATTGTTAACATGCTATTCAACGAGAAACCAGATGTCGGCCATTCACCGGACACGTGCAGTGTGGCAGTATCCGAGGTCGTAGGGACTTCCGGCTCAATCCACACATTGCCAATGTTTTGCGCCGCACACGCTGATGGAGCCTCGCTAACTTGGAAGGACAAATGATCAAAGTCCACCATCCGGCTCTGATAATAGGACCTAATACTGACTAAATATTTCCCCGACGACAGAGTTCCCAAAGGTTCCTCATGGTATGTAGGTGGGGAATCCGGTGTACAGTTGTTGCCATCCGCCGGGTCATCCCAATATATCGTCACTCTGAACATGTTCGCGATCCTCTGTATATCTACATGGTCCAGTTGTAGGCAGTCCGCAATGGATACATGGAGTGTAACAGCGGTCAAGTTATTAGGGCTCACGGGCTCGATCCACGTGTCAAGGATTGCACCCTTCTTCACTGGAAACATCAGCTTGGGAATCTGCGCCGAACTGACTGCCGTAATCGCGATAAACACTACTGCAATAATTTGGTATCGTTTCATCTATACTCTCCTTTAGTCAATAGTTAATCGTAATAGCAATAACAACAAGTTTTTGATATTGATCCCATCAACTTTCAACTCTGATATTTTCTTGATATTTTCTCCTTCAGATAAAACAGCAGTTTCTCAGACAGAAAACTAACACTCACTGCCAACGGTCACCAGCATATGGACTTCTCCGTGATGCATCGGAGTGCGACCTTGCCCCTTAGTTTATTTTTCAATGCATCCAATGTATTCATCACCACCACAAACGACATCAGTCAAAGGGCTCCTGCGCCTGTTTCACTCTACCACTCGTCCTCTCTTAATCAGCCGAAAGGATAGTATTATTGATGTGTAGCGCAGATGAGTCCTGAACATCTCGTTTGTTGTAAACAACCGTTGCAATTATAGGGCTTTCTCTTCGATTCGAGAAATTGTGGGAATTACCTAGTTCTTTATTTGGCGCGCGGTTTTCCGTGTAGAACGGTAATGGTTCGCCAAAAAAGACCCTGAATCGTAGGAGAAATCACAGAAAGAATTGCGGTTGAACAGGATTTTGGTTAAAAGATTTAACAATTTAATTGTTAATTGTTCGTTATGCGCAGATATGATCCTCTGAGACTCACAAGCACAAAAAGTACTTTGCGTGATCGTTTGTAATCAAATATGCTCGGAAGACCTTTCTTCTTAGGAACCCAGTGAAAAGAGGCAGGCTGTTTCGCCTGCCTCTTTCATCCAGTTTACGTACTGCTTGACGATGAATTGTTACTTTTCTTCCTGTGCTATGACTAACTCTCGGTGACGAGCCGAACAGTTGGATGGCACTGATTTTCACATACACAAACCCGAAGGTGCATTCTTCTTGTGGCTGTGGCTAAGAGACCTGCCCATTACAGACGCTGAACTTTACCAGCGTCTTAAAAAAAGAGGAGTCTTAGTTGTCCCCGGACATTATTTCTTCCCAGGCCTTGAGGAGAAATGGCGGCACAGACACGAATGTATCCGTATAAACTACGCACAGGATAAAGAAACGGTTAGCAAAGGACTTGAAATTATAGCTTATGAAGTTAAACAGGCTTATAAGACAAAATAGAAATTTTAGTTTTTATCCTGATATTATTTTACATCTTTTTGGAGTTTGTACTCGACGCTGTCAACCAGGGCCTGCCAGGAGGCCTCAATGATGTTCTCGGAGCAGCCGACCGTGCCCCAAATGGACTGCTTGTCCCTCGATTCAATTATTACACGCACACGAGCAGCAGTGCCGGCTCCGGCATCAACCACCCGAACCTTGTAATCAATCAAGTGAACATCCCTAATAGCCGGGTAGAAATTCTCAAGCGATTTGCGCAAAGCTGCGTCAAGCGCGTTTACCGGGCCGTCACCCTCACCTACAACGTGCTCTACCTTGTCACCAACTCTTAGCTTGACCGTGGCCTCGTTGACCACTTCGCCTGCAGGATTTTGCTCCACGGTGACGTGATATTTTACCAGCTCAAAAGCCGGCTTATAGGTGCCCATAACCTTCTTGACGAGTAAATCAAAGCTGGCGTTGGCAGCCTCGAACTGATAGCCTTGACTCTCCAACTCCTGAACCCGACGCAGTATCTTTTCGGCTAATTTCTTATCCTGAACTATTTTCGCCTTTTCCAGCTCAGCTAAAACATTAGATTTGCCGCTCAGCTCAGAAATAAGAAAACGGCGTTCATTGCCGACAAGCCCCGGGTCGATGTGCTCGTATGTGCGTTTGTTTTTGCGCAGGGCATCCACGTGCAAGCCGGCTTTGTGTGCAAAAGCGCTCTCACCTACATACGGCATATTCATTACCGGAGTCAGATTTTCTATCTCGAAGATAAAGCGGGAAACCTCGGTCAGGCTTCTAATCTTTTCAGGGCTGAGAACGTCAAAGCCCATCTTTAATGCAAGATTCGGAATGACCGTGCATAAATTGGCGTTGCCGCATCGCTCGCCAAGCCCGTTCATTGTACCCTGGACATGCCGGGCACCGGCTCGAACCGCGGCGAGGCTGTTAGCCGTCGCACAATCAATATCGTTATGCGTGTGAATACCTACAGTGAGCGTGCCAAATCTCTCGCAGACAGCTTTTGTAATTTCATACACCTGGTCAGGCAGAGAACCACCGTTCGTATCGCAAAGCACTAACACATCCGAGCCGGCTTCAGCAACAGCTTCCAGAACTTTCATTGCATATTCCGGATTATTCTTATAGCCGTCGTAAAAATGCTCAGCGTCAAAAATTACCTCTGAGTTGTGCTTTTTTAGAAACTCGACCGACTCGGTACAAATAACAAGGTTCTCATCCAGTGAACAGCCCAGTACTTCCGTCACGTGCAGATCCCAGGTTTTGCCGACTAATGTAGCTGCAACTGTTTTGCAGGCAAGTATTGTATTGAGTGAAACGTCGTCGGAGACGTTGCGGTCGGCCCTGCGGGTGCTGCCAAAAGCAACAATCTTTGAATTCTTCAAATCCAGCTTGGCCGCTTCTGCAAAGAACTGCATCTCCTTGGGATTGGAAGCAGCGTATCCACCTTCAATATAATCCAGGCCGAACTTGTCA
>Ga0315549_1005151_pt1 | contig 10768 bp, 10 predicted proteins | sample SalMarSW160200MG_FD_203101 | JGI IMG/M metagenome (GOLD analysis project Ga0315549, IMG submission 203101) | Salt marsh sediment microbial communities from the Plum Island Ecosystem LTER, Massachusetts, United States - Salt Marsh Sediment SW1601-200 ... | reverse complement strand
AGCTAATTCCTCTTCGAGCCGTTGCGAGCCAAGCCCTATCATTGCAAATCCACCGCCGCATAGAGGACATTTTTCAGGCACAAGCGTCTGGGCCAGACAATAATGACAGACCGCATAACCATAATTTATGTGTTTTCCCGTAACCGTTCGCATTCGCTCGCGGCGGCTGACCTTTGACTTATGAAAGGTCAGCGTTACGTCGCAGTTGCGGCAGTGCAGTGTATGTTTACAGGACGGACAGAATATAAAATTACTGTAACCACGCCTGTTCAAAAGCAAAATCGCCTGCTCCTTTTTCGCAAGTGTCTCCTGCAGACTCTCGGCCAACGGCTTACTTATCAGACTGATACCTTTCTTTGTTACCTGTCCCCGCCGTAAATCGACAAGCTTCATTTTGGGCATAGGTAAGTCCATCACCCTTTTGGGCAAACGCACTAAGCTAAAATATTTCTTACTTTGACAATTAGACAACGTCTCCAATGACGGCGTAGCGCTGCCTAAAATGCAATGTGCATTTGCTAATTGCGCCCGTTTTATCGCTACATCCCTGCCGTTGTATCGCGGGGCGGTATCCTGCTTGTAGCTTGGCTCATGCTCTTCGTCAACAACGATAAGACCGAGCTTCGGAAGCGGCGCAAAGACCGCCGAGCGAGCACCTATAACCACATCGGCCTGGCCCGACTTTATCTTCTGCCACTGCACGTTTCGCTGGGCAGCGGTTAAGCCCGAATGCATCACGGCGATTTTTTTGAACCGCTCATTGAATCGCTGAACGGTCTGCGCCGTAAGAGCAATCTCAGGCAGTAGAATAATAGCGCCGGTTCCTTTTCGCAAAACCCCTTCGATAGCCCTCATATAAAGCTCGGTTTTGCCGCTGTCGGTAACACCGTATAAAAGCGTAACGCCGAATTCGCCTGAACCTATCACAGCTTCAAAATGAGCCAATGCCTTTCGCTGGTCGTCATTGAGGACTACCTGTTCTGATTTTATTGACATCCCTTTGGGAATAGCAGGCAAAGACTTCAATATTGTCTTGTGAACTATTTTAACGATTTGTCTTTCTGCTAATCTCTTTACCGGCTCATCGCCGCAGCCGACCGCTTCTAATAAACCCCGCAGCTCCACAGCATCATTTGCGCTCGAAGCCCCCCTGCCGTCTAAGAATTTGATAATTTGCTTTTGCTTTTTACCCCTCAACTCATTGATTGTCTGTTCGATACCAGCAGCGCTGACTCTCAGGTAAACATATCTCTGTGTCTTAATGCCGGCCCCTCTTTTCACTGCCGACGGCACCATCGCAGCCAAAACCTGGCCGAGAGGACAAACATAATAACCGCTTATCCATCGTGCCAATTCCATCAGCTTGGAATCCAGTAACGGCTCCTTATCAATTACTTTGATTACTCTTTTTAGCTTTCGTCCGGTACCGCGCGCAATAAAAGACTCTTCTGGTAGGACATCCGACAGGGTACAAAACCCAGCTTCAGACTTGTCTTTTCTACCGAATGGCACTTCGACTCTCTGCCCTACTTCAATTGGCCAGATTTCATCCGGCACAAAATAGTCGAACTCCGTATCCGCAGCCGACTCAAAGGCCACACGAATAATGTGATGACAAACCAACCCTATTTCATTCCATTTATTCTTTCTGTCATTCCCACGAAAGCGGGAATCCATTTCCGCAAACAAACTGTCCGTTTTGTACTTGCTCATAGAAGTGCTATTTGGTTTTAGCTTTTGTAGTGCCTTTTCTGTACCCCTTGGATTCTGTAAGATAGCCAATCTGTGATTTTGATTTTGGGCTCGGCATTACCATTTCTGACAGCACCTTAAACACGAGTTTGAATTGTTCGTCGTATTGACGTTCCATAGCCTCAATTTTTCGTCGTAGGGCAGAGTTTGTGGTCAAGATCTCACGCAGTTTGACAAAAGTTCTCATTATTGCGATATTGACCTCAACAGCCCTTCTGCTGCGCAGGACACTGGATAGCATAGCAACACCCTGTTCGGTGAAGGCGTAAGGCATGTATCGGCGCCCGCCCCGGCCTTCTTTTGAGATGCCAATTTGGCATCTCAAAAAAATCTCATACTCTTCTTTAGTTAGCTGAAACATAAAATCAGTAGGGAAACGTTCTATGTTACGTTTAACTGCTCTGACCAAAGCCCCTGTTTCCACCCCATATAGTTGCGCTAAGTCACTGTCAAGCATAACCTTATGTTTGCGAACAAGGTAAATGCACTGCTGTATTCGCTCGATAGGAATAATTGAGCCTGTGCCTTTAGGCATTCCCGACTACTCCGGAATTTATCAGAATCTTGAGGTCACAATTTGTGACCACCTATCTTGAAGTTCCAGTATGGAACCTCAAGTTAGAGCTTATCCAAAATCCTTTTTGCCGTCAAACTCAAACTCCGAGCGTCCTCAGTACAGCCGAGCCGGCCTTGGTTTCTAAACTCCTGAATTTTACATAAGCTGTAACAATAGACCTCAACGCGGAGTGATACCTTCCGCAGGACCGTCGAGCTGCAGCACAATGATTGTGTCGAGTTCCTGCCGATGAGCCTTCGGAACAGAAATCTCAATGGCCTTTTCAGTTTGCCTGATAGTTACTTCCCCGCCGGTCATAACAGAGCTTGTGATGATTTTCTTTGGGATAGATGGCAGCGTAAGGGTGTCCTCGTCCCAATTCAGAACGTGGACGTAAATGGTATTGCCCTTGTATGTGCTGGCGCCCCAGTCGCCCGGCCTAAATGGTCCGCCGCGGGTGGCATAAATACTTCGGCCATATTCAACCAGCCAATTTCCCATTTCTTTAAGTCGTGCGACCTGTCTCGGCTCTATTAGGCCGTCCGGCATAGGCCCGACATTGAACAGGAGATTGCCGTCCCCGCCGACAACTCGTACGAGCGTATCGATGCACTGCTTGAGAGATTTCATCTGGTCGTTGGGTTTCCACGCCCACTGCCGGCAGATAGTCATGCAGGTCTCCCAGGGACGGTCGTTCTGGAATCTGCCGATTCTTTGTTCCGGCGTGTCATGGTCGGCAGGTAAGCCTGCCCTGTTGTTGATGATAACGTGGGGCTGAAGCCGCCGAATCATTCTGAACAGGTTCTCCGAGTCCCAGTCTTCCGCCTTGCCGCCAAGACCGTCGAACCAGATGATATCAATCCTGCCGTAGTTGGTGCAAATCTCCCGAAGTTGGCCGTGCAGAAACTTGATGTAACGCGGATGATTTTCCGTTCGGTAGTCCGGATGATACCAGTCGGGTGGGGAATAATAGTAGCCGAGTTTTAATCCGGCCTTGTGACAGGCATCAGCTAATTCTTTCACGACATCGCGCTTGAATGGTGAGTTGGTAATTTTATAATCGGTCAGTTTACTGTCGAACATTGAAAAACCATCGTGGTGTTTGCTTGTGAACACCAGGTACTTCATACCAGTGTCTTTGGCGATTTGTACCCATTCGTCCGCATTAAACTTGACAGGGTTGAATTGCTTGTAGAGATTGTCATAAATCTCTACTGGGATTGAGCCTGTAGATTTGTCTTTTCGTCCCCGCCGTTCACCACCGCGGGACCAGCCGATTTCCGTGCCTTTCAGACTGACCGGCCCCCAGTGGATAAACAGGCCGAATTTCATTTCACGCCACCGTTGTATGTCCTCCTCGTTGGCTTTTAAGAAATCCGCGGATTTTTTCCCGCCGATTTTGACCTGCTTAGCAGAACAAGTTGCAAGTAAAAATACCACCAATCCCAACCAAGCTACAAGCGACCGTTTAATCCATTCATTTCTTAACATTTTTTGAGCCCTTTCCATTTATAGAATACGCGTTTACATAAGGACAATAATATAACGAAAAAGGACAAAAAACGAAACCTAATGTTTGCTTTTTATGGCAGACCAAGCAGGGGCTAACGTGAAAACGCTCTATAATGCTTGCAAATATGGTATGTTACTGTTTGACGATAGTGGTATGACCAGCGTCGAACATTCTTACACCCCCGGTGTCTAACTGAAGGATTAAGCCCTTTTCTGGGTCAATTCCGATGCAATTGCCGGAAAATTCCCGGCTGTTATAGATGAGCTTTACCCTGTGGCCTAATTGAACGCTCAGGTTACGCCATTGGTCTATTACTTTTTCGCTCGTTTGGGCTGCCACTTCGAGCCAGTGTTCCATTGAGGAAAGTAGTCTTTTGGCCAGCGAGATACGGTCGGAAATTGAATGACTTTCGATGTCAATACTTGTCGCGATTGATTGTAATTCGAGGCCAAAAGAATCCTTTTGTTGGTGGCAGTTTATTCCAATGCCAATAATGCAGGTATTGCCGATGTTATCTTTTTTTGATTCAAGCAGGATGCCGGCAACCTTTTTGCCGTTTAGCATTATATCGTTCGGCCATTTGATTTTTGCCTCGCCTTTGGCTGATTTGCCGATGGCTTCTGCCACTGCTACCGCGCAGGTTAGCGAGAGCAGCTCAGTAGGGGCGGTTCGCGAACCGCCCATACTTAAAACAATCGAACAAAGAATACTGTCCGAACGGCCGCTGTACCATTTGTTGTCGGCTCTGCCTCTGCCTGCGGTTTGTTCTTCAGCGAAAATTACAAGGCCGTCGTTTCCTTTGTTTTTTGCGTATTCGGCGGCGATTGCCTGTGTGCTTGATGTGCGGTTATAGACGAGAATTTTTCTGCCGATACGTTTGGTTTTCAGATTCACCTTTATCTTATCAGGGTCCAGCTCGTCTCGGCGAAGGCCCGAGCCGGAGCCGGGCAGGTCGGTTATTGGCATAACTTTAATTACCTGTCGAGTCCAATATCAACGGCTCTTGCCGAATGAGTGATTGCGCCTACGGCGATTCTGTCGATGCCGCACTGGGCGATGGCGGAAACACTGTCTAACGTTATGTTGCCTGAGGCCTCGAGCAACGGCCTTTTGTTTTTGCCGCACATTCGGTTTCGCATATCCACAGCGTGTTTTAACTGCCACTGGCCCATATTGTCGAGTAAAACAATGTCAATGCCCCGAATCTCCAGCACGTAGTTGAGCTGGTCATCGACGTGGTCAACCTCTACCGCGATGAATTTGACGCCTTTTACCTTTCTGGCTTTACAAATTATTTTACGCAGTTTCGGCTGGAAATTCCTGCCCAACTGGGCCAGATGGTTATCTTTAATCAGGATGCCGTCATATAGTCCAAGGCGGTGATTGTACCCGCCACCGCAGCGGACTGCGTACTTTTCGAGGATGCGCCAGCCGGGCATCGTCTTTCGAGTATCGTAAATCTTTGCTTTCGTGCCCTGAATTGCTCGTACATATTTACCAGTCGTCGTTGATATTCCGCTAAGGCGTTGGAGGAAATTGAGCATAACCCGCTCGGCGGTGAGCATAGAACGTAAAGGCCCTTCGATTGTTGCGAGTTTGCCCCCAACGTGAGCTGATTCGCCGTCATTTACACGCACTTTCAACTTGAGTCTTTCGTCATAGCATTTGAGAATCTCCCGGCTTATCTCCATTCCGCATACAATTATTTCCTCACGTGAGATAACATTCGCTTTGGCAACAGCATCATCTTCGAAGAGAATCTCACTTGTTACATCACCCCGTCCGAGATCTTCTTCAATTGCCATTCGGATAAGAGGCAGGGCTTTTGCAATGTTAAGTTTTTTCATCTTCTTTATTTTCCTTTTGCTCCTAATCTTCGGACGAAGCAGTTTTCTTCTTATGTCTTTTATATTTTTTGGTTGCTAAAAAGTCACTTTTCTTTTTCCTTGAACTGACCAGAACCAGTTCCGGCAGCTCTTTCAGCTCCCGCAGTTGGTCCCGCAGGAAAGCGGCCCGCTCAAAATCCAGGCTCCGGGCCGCCTCAAGCATTTCCTTCTCAATTTGAGAAGCTAATTCGACCTTTTCGTATTCCGAATCACCGAAACGCACCGCCTGACGGGCGGTCTGCCTTGCTTTTATCTGCTCGGTCAGACTTTTACGTATTTCCTTTTTTATCGTTTCGGGTGTAATACCGTGCTCTTTGTTATATCTTAGCTGAATTTTACGGCGTCTGTTCGTTTCGTCAATAGCTTTTTGCATCGAGGGGGTAACCGTATCGGCATACAAAAAGACAGTGGCGTTGATATTTCGTGCGGTTCTGCCGATGGTTTGTACCAGCGAGGTCTGACTTCGCAGAAAACCTTCCTTGTCTGCATCAAGTATTGCGACGGCTGAAACCTCCGGCAAATCCAGGCCTTCCCGCAGCAGGTTCACTCCCACCAGCACATCGAATTCGCCGTGGCGCAAAGCCCGCAGTATCTCGATTCTTTCGAGCGTATTGATTTCGCTGTGCAGATAACGACATTTGAAACCTCTCTTTGTAATGAAGCCGGCCAGGTCTTCGGCCATCCTTTTTGTTAGCGTTGTAACAAGCGTTCGTTCCACAGCCTTGACCCGCTTTTCAATCTCACCCAAGAGGTGCGGAATCTGATTGCCGGCCGGATGTACAAAGATTTCAGGATCTATAAGTCCGGTCGGCCTGATGATTTGTTCGACAACCTCGTTATCACATTTCTCCAGCTCGAATGGCGCTGGTGTAGCGGAAACAAAAACGACTTTGGCCCAGCTTTCCTGAAATTCCTCGAAGCGTAATGGCCTGTTATCTAACGCGCTCGGCAGTCTGAAGCCGTGTTCTATCAGCGTCTCTTTTCTGTGTCTGTCCCCGGCCCACATCGCACGCAACTGCGGAATGGTAGCGTGGGATTCGTCGACAAATAAAAGAAAATCCGCCGGGAAATAATCAATCAGCGTATAAGGTCTGGCTCCGGGCGACAGGCCGGCCAGGTGTCGGGCGTAATTCTCAATCCCGCTGCAATAGCCGACCTCCTGCATCATTTCGATATCGTACATCGTTCGTGCCTGAAGCCGTTGGGCTTCCAGCAGTTTGCCCTGGCCTCGCAGCTCGGCTAATCGCTGTTTTAGCTCGGCTTTTATACTTTCAATGGCCGAGCCGATTCTCTCAGATGGCATAATATAGTGCTGGGCCGGATATATAAAGAGCTGCTCTTCGACGGCGAGGGTTTCTGCCGATATGGGATTTATATAGCTTATCTTTTCTATTTCCTCACCGAAGAATTCGATGCGGACTGCAAAAGATTCGTAGGAAGGATGCAGCTCGACCACATCGCCGCGAACCCGGAATGTCCCCCGGTCAAAATCAACATCGTTTCTCGTGTATTGTATGTCAGCTAATCTGCCAAGCAGCTCATTTCTGTTGCAATGCTCGCCGGTGCGGACGGCCACGACGCTGGCCTTATAATCTTCGGGTGAGCCAAGACCGAAAATGCAGGAGACAGAAGCAACAATAATACAATCATCTCTCGCTGAAAGGCTGGTAGTTGTTGAAAGGCGGAGCCGGTCGAGGTCATTATTTTTCGAAGCGTCCTTTTCTATGTATATGTCCCGCTGGGGGATGTACGCTTCGGGCTGATAATAATCGTAGTAGCTGACAAAATACTCAACGGCGTTTTCCGGAAACAGCTCTTTGAATTCCTCATAAAGCTGGGCGGCCAAGGTCTTATTATGGGAGATGACAAGGGTCGGCAGATTGTGTTGAGCTATAACGTTAGCCATTGTAAATGTTTTACCGCTGCCGGTAACGCCCATCAGCGTTTGGTACTTTTTGCCTGCGTGCAGTCCTTCTACGAGCCGTTCTATAGCTTCGGGCTGGTCGCCGGCTGGCTTGAACTCATTGTTTAGCTTGAATATACCCATTCGATTACATTATTTTAGCCAATTCTTACATAAAAATCACTCCTTTTTTACCGCGAAGTCCGGTCAGTGGGAAAATGAACTGTTTTTTGAGCGAAAAATTGCAGAAGTACATTTTTAAATAATTTATTACATTTTCCATATTTTTATATTAAAATCCGCCTTATAAGGTGTTATTATGCCATTAGAGGAGACATCATAGGACACGTTTACTTCAGAGTTTCAGGGTATGTATTTCTACAAGGAGGCAGGCCAAAGAGCGCTTCAGCCGGAGGTTATACTGCTATGTTTTTTTATCTGAAGACTTACGTATTGGCCCGGTAGCATTAAACAAAGGCTCCTACGCTGCGTTTTAAAAAAGGAAGGAGTGGAAAGATGAGAAGAAGTTCGATTGTTTTTTTAATGATGTTATTGTGCCTCGGCGCCTCACAAACTAAAGCACACTTTATAATCCAATTGACCGACAACAATACCGACGACTCGAGCCCTGCTGTCTCAGGCTCTAATGTAGTGTGGCTGCACCATGACGGTTCTGACTGGGAGGTCTACAGTAACTTCGCGGGGCAGTTGACCAACAACAATTTTAATGATAGCCATCCTGCCATCTCAGGCACGAACGTGGTTTGGCATTTCTCGGATGGTTCTGATTACGAGATCTTCAGCAACTTCGCCGGGCAGTTGACCAACAATAGCTTTGACGACCGCAATCCTGACATCTCAGGCACCAATGTTGTTTGGGAGTATTGGGACGGTTCTGACGATGGGATCAACAGTAACTTCGCCGGGACATTGGACAACACCATTTATACCGTCGGGGATCCTGCCATCTCAGGCACGAACGTTGTTTGGAGGTTCAAGGTTACTGATGATTCCGAGATATACAGTAACTTCGCCAGCCAGTTGACCAACAACAGCTATGTTGATAACTACCCTGATATCTCTGGGACGAACGTGGTGTGGCAGGGAGGAGGGTACGGTACTGATTCCGAGATCTTCAGCAACTTCGCCGGGCAGTTGACCAACGATAGCATTTACGACAGAGCCCCTGCCATCTCAGGTACGAATGTGGTGTGGCAGCGCTGGGATGGTTATGACTACGAGATCTACAGTAACTTCGCCGGCCAGTTGACCAACAACAGCACCGACGATTATTTTCCCGACATATCAGGAATGACTGTCGTGTGGCGCGGATGGGACGGTTCTGACTGGGAGATATATATGACCGTCATCCCTGCTCCTGGGGCCATTCTTTTGGGCAGTATCGGTGTCGGCCTGGTCTCCTGGCTGCGCAGACGCAGAACACTGTAAGATTTTTTACACATTTAAAGAGTTAAAAGGCTGTATGCAGCTTTGCATGCAGCCTTGTTTTGTGGGGCCGCGAACGGCCGTCACTTACTTGGCTTACGGCACGAGATACGCAGAATCCCGGCATTATTTTTTGCAAGCAAATTGTTCGAAGATACTGGGGTTTTTATTCGACCTTGTCCGGATAAACGATAGCCGCTACGAGTGCTTTTCCATATCGCCGCCACAGGGTTTCCGAATCGAGTTTCGAATCATCCTGCCGCAGTTCGAAGGTTATGATGGGAATATTTAAATCAACTCCAGCGTATGAGCCTAACGAGCCGGGCCTTGCACCCAGCTTTTTTACGGGCAAGCTACAATATTGGGCCATTCGTGCAGCTAAAGTTTCGCCGGGGCCGTCGTAGTCAATACAGGCCAACGGCTGATGAATGCTGACAATGCGGTCAGGGGAATATTGCTCGATTAGTTGTTTGACCAGACGTGCTTCCGGCTCAGATAGCGCAGTAGTACCGAACTGCTTGTTGTTAACGCGGTTGGCTGTTGGGAAATTACGATTCAGGTCCACGCCGTTAGCGTTGAAACGGCTGTTGTGGGCCATACCATCAGGATTAGCCACGGCTAAAAGCACAACCGTTCGTCCAGCCATCAGGTGTGGTTGTTGCTGGAGATATTTTCCTAACCTTCGGACAAGGGGCGTTCCGGCGGGCTCATTGCCGTGAATTGTCGCTAAGATGAAGGTTACATCCGGGCCTTGACCAAGCATGAAGGATAAAATCGGCAAACGCTGGACCGACACACCCACAATACTGTACTGGCCAGGAATTAGGAATGTCGCTGGCGTTGGCAATGGTGGCGCTGACGGTGTAGTAACAAACTCCGGATAGGTCGTGGGCTTATAGCAACCGGACAGAGCCGAAACAGCCAACAGGGCTAAAACACTCAAAGTGACAGAACGCTTTTGATCCATATCAGGTATTCTTTCAAGTTTCCTTTCTTTCCCACAAAGCAGCTATATGAAATTATTATAAGCCCTTACCATTGTGATTAAAGTCAAAACTCAGAATACGAAGGCAAAAAGATTAATCGAAGACTTGACTTTCCGGCAGCAATGAAGGAAAATGCGATTTTTCGTTTATTATGAAACTTTCAAATACTTATTAAAAGGAGACGCAAATGTTTAACGGTATTTTTCACATCCCTCAACCAGTCAATGAACCAGGCTTACAATACGCACCGGGCAGTCCGGAACGTGCTGAACTGTCCGCTAAGCTCAAAGAGATGCTGAATGAGCAGGTGGAAGTGCCCATGATAATCGGCGGCGAGGAAGTGCGCAACGGCAAGCTTGCAGATATCCGCTGTCCACACGACCACCAGCACGTGTTAGGCAGGTATCACCAGGCTGATGCAGAGTTTGCTATCAAGGCTGTCGATGCAGCCCAAAAGGCCAAAAAAAACTGGGGCGAGATGCCCTGGGAATCCAGGGCGGTCGTGCTGCTCAAGGCGGCGGAACTGTTAGCGGGAAAGTACCGCCAGACCCTTAACGCCGCTACTATGCTCAATATGAGCAAGACACCGCACCAGGCGGAAATCGACTCTGCGTGCGAGCTGATAGATTTCTGGCGGTTCAACCCTCATTTTATGGAAGAGGTATATGGGGACCAGCCAATGTCCACAGCCGGTGTTTTGAACTATATGGAGCATCGTCCACTGGA
>Ga0315549_1005148_pt1 | contig 10771 bp, 12 predicted proteins | sample SalMarSW160200MG_FD_203101 | JGI IMG/M metagenome (GOLD analysis project Ga0315549, IMG submission 203101) | Salt marsh sediment microbial communities from the Plum Island Ecosystem LTER, Massachusetts, United States - Salt Marsh Sediment SW1601-200 ... | reverse complement strand
TAACCGCAAACGTAGCTATGTGTTACGTTTGCATATCTTGCCTATCAATTATTATATGACTGTGTGGGCTGTTGGAAACTAGGCCGTAAAAAAGCCAGGTTTTCAATAAATGCACAGGTTGTAATTTTATAAGTCCTAAGAAAAAGAGTACAAAACAGAGGCTTTTTGAAAATGAGCCGTGTGCGAGTTTCAAAAAGGGGGTAAGGGGCGTGGGGCATTTTTATCCGAGGGCAGTGGGTGAGAGGTTTATTATAATATTAAATATGAGAAGTGGTTCTACTATCCTTTATAAGTATACTCTGTGTATAGCATTAAATGGTAAACCCAGGTTTACCATTTAATATTTATCATTTTTTTATCTCTATTTTTTTTAAGTAATTCTAATCTAATGCAGTAGCCCCACAATTAGAGCATATAACCTTGCTGTATCCTTTAGACCAATCAAAATTAATATAATTACCATCAGTTAAATTCTCTTCTACTTCTTCTTTTGATAACTTACTAAAATCATGTTCATATGTTATATCTACGCTTTTTATATAAAATTTTGTAGAACCGCATTTTTCACACTTCATGCCAATCCCCTTCCCCGGTAATACTTAGTAGCTTTATACCTAATTCACTATCAAATGGAATAAATTTAGGCATTTCACCATATTCGATAAATCTAAATTCTCTTAATCTGTAATCTACCGTATAACTCTTATTTTTATATTTAATCTGTTTTAGCATTTCTCCCCCATCCTTTCATTTAATAGATTTCATAAGATATGTAGCCTTCTTTTTTGATCACTCCATTCATTTCAGCCAGTACTTTCCTGTAACAGATTGCCTTGTTCCTGTTTTCCGGTTGATTTGTTTTAGTGCTTTTAAGGCCAAAGATTACTTCTTCAAGCTTCTCTTTTACTTCTTTAAATTCCCTATCTGTTACCTCAATAATACCGTTTCCATAGGAGTTTAAACTGTTATAAAAATCTGTACACTCCTCTAGAATATTTACTAATTCTTCACTATAAGACAGATTAAAGCTTGAACTCTTTGCAGTTACTATTCTTTTAACTCTGTATGCATTTCTACTCATGCTATTTCCTTTCTTTACTTATCAATAATCTCACTTGCTCTTTTTTCTCCAAAATACAGGTCTCTTTCAATCCCCAGACTAAATTGGCCCTTGAAGCTTTCAAGCTCATCAAGGCTAAAATATCCCCATTCATCATTTAAATCACCAAAGATTGAAACATATCCAAAAAATATCCTTTCTTTTGGATTATATTCCGTAGCATACCAGGTTCCGGCTCCAGATGGATTGAAGTACTTGGCAATTATGAGCGGGTCTTTTATATTTTCCTGAGAACCAACCTCTTTAAACCTTGTTCCTAACTCTTTAGTCATCAGTTTCATCTCCCTCTCCCTTCTTAAAAATAATAATTTAACTTCCGTATGAGCGCAGCAGTAAAGAAGGTTCTGGCTTTTAGTCAATGTGGAGATTTTACGGTTCTTGTCTTCAAGAATTGAGAGGGATAAATAGCTTTAGCGGTTTATGCTCGCAAAGTAAAATACTACATTTACAAAAGACAGGTTCTTCTATAATTACCTGTCTTAAAGGAAGTTAAATATGATAAGCTTGCAAGGCTTTTGTAATCTACCATATATGGTATTGGATCTTTCTCAAGGGAGCTCGAAAATATATAATATGTGGTAGAAGTTTTATCGGTTCGGACCATAATAAAAAGGTAAACCCAGGTTTACCTTTTTCACACTAGTAATAAAATTTAAGGCAGAAAATGCTTAAGGCTTATCGGTGTCCCATTTACCCTAACCTCATAATGAAGATTAGTGCCCGTGCTTATACCTGTATTACTCATAATACTAATTAAATCTCACTAGTCTACTTTCTATATTAAAAACAGTCTTTATCTTTCAATATAGACAAGAGTATATTATAATTGTCAAAATAAATTTTTAGTACTTTTCGTGAATTATAACATAATTAATAGGAGAGTATGTTAATGAATAAATCATTAAAACTATTACTACTGGTACTTGTACTAGTAATGAGCATATCACTGGCAGTAATATTTAGCTCAGGTGGCTGTAGGAGAGTAGAAGAAGTTACTGATGAATCGGGAGGAGAATCTTTAGATGAGTCAGGGACAGAAGAAATAGCAGAAGGAACTACTACAGAAAGTAAAATTGCTTTTACATCAGATAGAGATGGAAACATGGAAATTTATATAATGAATATAGATGGCTCGGAGCAGATAAACCTTACAAATAACTCAGCAGATGACCAATGTCCTTCCTTTTCACCTGATGGGTCTAAAATTGCTTTTTCATCAAACCGTGATGGAAACTACGAAATCTTTGTTATGGATTCCGATGGTTCAAACCAGGTAAGATTAGCAGATAATAAATCCTGGAATAATAATCCTGTTAATAATAATCCTTGTCCTTGTTGGTCTCCAGATGGAGAAAGGATTGCTTTTGCATATACTGTTTTACCAGTTCCGGCTCAGGCAGGATCTGATATTAACTCTGAAATCTACGTAATGGATACTAATGGGATGAACCAGATTCAAATTACTGATAACTCAGCAGATGACAGATATCCCTGCTTTTCGCCTGATGGCTCTAAGATTGCTTTTGAATTAGGACAAGGTGGCCTAAGCCGTGATGTTTATATTATGAATGCCGACGGCTCGGATCAGACAAAAGTTACAGATGATCCAACAGGAGGAGGCGGACTCTGTTTTTCACCTGATGGCTCTAAAATTGCTTTTTCATCCCCACAATGGGATGGATTTGAAATTTATCTAATTAATGTAGATGGGTCAGGACAGGTAAACATTACAAATAACTCAGATCATGACGAGCTACCCTGCTTTTCACCTGATGGTTCTAAAATTACATTTGAATCAAACCGGGACGAGCATGACTATGAAATATATATAATGAATGCTGACGGGTCAGGACAGACTAGAATTACAAATAGCCTTGGGTATGACGGGGATCCATGCTTTTCATATTAATGTAATAGATATCCTTATTATTTCCAGATTCATAAATCATTTTGTTGGAATTCCTGGTAGTAAATAAAAAAGATAAAACTAAAAAAATCTGTTGTAGAATACCCATAATATATATTATAAAAAAACCAAATGATATTGATAAAATCTGTTCCGTTAAACGAATACGTTAGGTAAGTTCTTCTAAGGTAAAACATTCTAGGGTTTATAGAAGTTCAATTTACCGTAGCCTCACAATGAATATTAGTACCTGTGCTAAAGCTCGTATCACCCATAAGACTATTTAATCCCCTTATTTTATCCTTCTGTGGGAGGAAGGGCAGGAGATTTCTATAACCATAATAAAACTGTCCTATTGGAGGACAGTTTTATATTTATTTTGTGTTGTCATTCTAGAATTAGCCAGTTTTAGGAATAAATCTTACATCCAGTTCAGTATCTAAAGCCTCTGCTATTTTTTCTAATATTCTTAGCGATGGATTATGCCTTCCGCTTTCTATCCTTGCTATGCTTGACTGTTTTGCACCGGTTAGCTTAGCCAGCTGTTCCTGAGTTAAATTCTTCTTTCTTCTTAAAGCAAGTATCTGCCTTATTATCCTGTACTCTGGTTCCAGTTTTTCGTATTCTTTTTTAAATTCTGGGTCTTTTAAAAGTTCCTTTTTAAATTCTTCCCATTCCATAATCTTCCTTACTTATCTCCTTTTTATTTTTATATTCTATCATTCTCCTCTTTGCTATCTCCAGTTCCCTTTTAGGAGTTCTATTTGTCTTCTTTTTAAAACCGTGCAGGAGTACAAAAGTTTTTTTGGTATGCAGAAAATAAATAATTCTAATATACTCCGAACCAAATCTTACCCTTAATTCCCATAAACCTTTATACTCTTTACCGGCAATTTTCTTAACAAATGGAGAGCCTAAATATATGCCCTCCGACCTTATATTTTCAATCTCCTGCGCAACCTTTGCTCTTTCTTTAGTCGGCAAATTGACTATAAAATTTCTAACCGGCTCTTCAAGGTTGCCTTTCTTGTAAAATACTATCTTCCACATTTAATTTATAATATAACAAACTTGTTATAATTTATCAATCATCTTTTTTAGACCGCTATATGATCGGTACACTTAGTCTTAACATTTCTCCTGCTTCTGCAAGTCTTTTTCCATTCTTAATCTTTTTATTTAAGTAGTAGGGGAAGTAGACAGAGTCTCAAATATATCCAGCTGTTCAAATGTTTGGGCCGGTTTTCTTCCCTCTTCCATTTCCTTCTTTATCAGAATTGTGCAGAGTCTTCCCGGAACAGGTTCAACTACCATACTTCTGTAATTGTAGAATTTGGATCTGGGAGAGCTTGCAAAGTATTCCTTCTTGGTTTTGTAGTCATATATCCACATCTTTACTCTCCTTTCTATTCTTACCATCAATAAGCTTATTCTGCCTGAAGCTGTAAAATCCACCTGATGCAACTATTATATGGTCCAGTACATCTATGCCTAAGATATTTCCTGCCTTTTCAAGCCTTCTTGTTATTTCCATATCATCGTTTGATGGTTCAGGATCTCCTGAAGGGTGGTTGTGCATAAATATTACGCTTGCGGCATTTGACAGTATTGCACCTTTATATACTTCCCTCGGATGAACGAGAGAACTTGTTAAGCTTCCGGTTGAAACTATCTCAAAACTTATAATCTGGTTTTTAATATTTAAGTGAAGACATATAAATTTCTCCCGGTCTGACTTTAAAAGATTTTGTGCAAATTCTGACTTTGCCACTTCTTCACTGCTGTTGTACTTCTGGCCAGAAACTTTTATTTCTCTAACCATTGACAGCTCTACCTGTGGGATAAAACTAAATAACTTCTTTTTCTCTGCCATCTCTCCCCCTTAAACTTAAAATAATATTTGGCTTCCTGGGGGTAGGAGAAAGAGAAGGTTCTGGCTTTTAGTCAATGTGGAGATTTTATGGTTCTCCTAAAAGGAGAATTGAGAGGGATAAATAGCTTTAGCGGTTTATGCTCGCAAAATAAAATACTACATTTACAAAAGGTAGGTTCTTCTATATATCTTATTGGAAGTTAAATATGGAAAGCCAGTAGGCTTTGTAATCGTTTAATATTGCCTTTATAACTAAAAAACTGAAAACAATATATTCAAAAAGGAATCCTATTATCCTGACCATAAAGAAAAGGTAAACCCAGGTTTACCTTTTTGATTTATTTATCTTATGTCTCTATTTTAAAACCAGCTGGCTATTGTAATATTTATATTTTAGTCTGCATTGATGAGGTAAACATTTATACAACTTTGTCTTTTAAATTAATCTGTACTCTTAAAAAATCCTTCTTTCCCTGGAGTAATGACAATTAATGACGCAAAATTATTATTGATATTTGTGTTTGTTATTCTCTTAGGATCATACTCTGAATAATCAATACAAATAATATATTGAGTATTTACTGTAACCCCCTCTATTTCTTCATAATATGGATACTCTGGTGGTCCTAACCAGTCATAAAAAGCACTGGAACAATTATACGTGCCTCTTTGTTTACTGGAACAAGTACCGTGCCAATAAGAAACTGCATCCTCTCCCTTACCAAATGAAACCAATTCATCAAAAGTTGCCATTTCACTTCTATCCAGAAAACCTAATTCTCTATCAATAGATGCTAAAATATATGGATGCTGAGGATCATACCAAGCAATCGGAACATAAGAGTTTCCCAATATATTATTATATTCAACATCTTCCGACATTAGATTATTTCCAGTTATTATATCCAAAATTTTATTCGTAGAGCACCCTGCAATATTTAGATTAATTATCTTATTTTTCGCATTTTCATTAATAATTTCCATTATTTCCTTCGGATATAAACCTTCACTAAATCCCCCTATAGGTTCTACTGCAATAGACGTACCACCACTATGTCCAATTATATTTATATAATATGTACCAATATCTTTTCTTTCTAATTGCTCTGATAAATAATCGAGGAATTCTTTTTTATTATACTCTACCTTTTCTATCGAGTTATAGCACTCCAGAAACAAGTTGTGGAAATCACTTCCCTTTGCCATGGGATATTCTCCTTCAACAAATCTAGTATCTTGATAGTTCATCTCATGTTGAATATCGCAGTTCGATAATGTAACAGTTTCAATTTCATGAATATAAAAGGGGATGTTCATCATTGCAGCACTAGAATCAGGTAAGCTGTCACACGTTAACAAAGTAATATTAAGTGCCTTATCATTTCTCTCATCAATTACTAAATTAATATATAGATCCCTTTTAGATTCATCCAATGGTTTTACTGTTTCATCTAATAGTATCAAAAAATCGATAGAATAATTTTTAAATATAATATCATCAAATCTCTTCCACTCAAGAAAATCACTGCAAGACTCTAAGACAACATCATTGTCTATAATTGCTTTAATATAATTTTCATCTTCTATTGACTCCAACTTTTTCTTCAGTTCTAATGAGTATTTATTTCCTATTTCATCCAGTTTTAACTGTATTAATATTTCATCATAATGATTTGCTGCATCATTATAATAATCTTTATTTTCCTTTAATTTATTTAAAAAGGAAGATATATTTTCGGTAGGATAATTGTTGTTGTAGAATTTTTCAAAGAGTTCGGATTGCTCTTCAAGAGAAAGAAATGATAAATCAGCACCGGAATTTTCATTAAGTAGATAACTAAGATAAGCTTCCTGGTATGCTTTACTCCCAGATAATTTTTCAACTGTCTTAATTATTGACTTTAAATCCTCTGTTTCATATCCAGAATTTATTAGAGGACCAGTCCAATCCTTATTTTGCGATATGAATAAATCGTTAAGTAGCTTTACTGCTTCATCGTCATTTAGTATTTTTAAAAGATATTCTTTATCTTCTATTTTCTCTAATTCTTGCCTGAATTCCTGTGAATACTGCTGTTCTACCTCTTTTAATTTTAATTTAGTTGGATTATTACAAGATATAAATAATGTAGTTAACAGTAGGATTATAAGAGGAATTAATATGTATTTAAAAGACTTTTTCACATTCTTTTACCCTTTAAGGTTTATACCAAAATTAGAACGTACACTTAATTTATTTTCAAAGTATTTTACCAAAAAATAAATGGTAATGCACATTAAATAGGATAAATTATTTATAATTCTACTTCTAAGGTAAGAACATTCTAGGGTTTACCGGTACCCCATTTATCCTTACCTCATAATGAAGATGTGTACCTGTACTATATCCTGTATTACCCATATATCCTATTGTTTCTCCCTGGCTTACATTATCCCCTACCTTTACTCCAAACTTGCTTAGATGGGCGTAAACTGTAACATAAGTATTTCCGTTTTCGTCTATCCCATGGTAAATCATTATCCTTTTTCCAAAATTACCACTTCTTCCTACTGCAATGACTTGTCCGTTTGCAGTAGACTTTATTGGAGTACCTTCGTTACTGGCAATATCAATACCTTTATGAATATGAGTTAATCTTCTTTCTCCAAATTCAGATGTTACTCTACCGCTTGTAGGCCATATAGAAGGTATATCAGGATTATCTATTAATTCCGGTATTATATATTCTTCAGGATCAAATTCAGATGAAGGGTCAATAAGAGGAAGTATTTCTACTAATGCGAAAAACCATTCTTTGTGTAAATCATCAAAGCCCTCTGTTATTTCTTCATTGGTGAAAATAAAATGTTCTATTTCGTATTCTTCTTTTTCATTAATTTCGTCTAAAAATTCTTTTACATTTTTTACCATCATATTTGATTTAGAAGTATCATAATCTAAAGATTCCAGAAGTTCTTTTATTTCTTCATACCCAGTTGCTTCTAATTCTCTTATGATATTGTATTCTTTTCTTACTATAGTTTCTTTTACCTCTTCCCCATCAACTATTTTAGTTATTTCTTCCTCTATCTCTACAATTTCATACTCTGTAAAATCTATTGATAAAAAATCAAATACGCTTTCTTCAGGTACACTATCTTTTAAATAATTATCAAGCCTCACTACATCATAAGCGATTAATGAGGCCCACTCTATTTCTGTTTCTTCTGTAATATCTTTATATAATATAAAATCATCTGTGCTTACTTGCGGAAATAGGACATTTATTACAATTGAAAATATAACAACCGGTAATAAAAATAAAGCAAAAAGGCTTACTACAATCCACTTCCAATACTTTTTTATAAATAAAGATATCTGTGAAAGTACAGATAATGTGGTTGATATTATTGTTGAGGGTTCAGGCATGCTACTATTTTACATAACTAAAATTTGGTTTATTACCGTATACTTCCTCATACTGTATAGGATCTATTATTCCTAATTCATATTTAGAAGCTCGGACTTGGATTACTACTCTTTGGGACCCCGCAATAAATATACCTTTCCCTTTTGCTCCCTGTCTTTTGGAACTACTTCCCCTAAGAATAGATATCTCCTGATTGCTAAAATTATAAAGGTCTCTTACTACAGGAATGTCAGTTTCCCCCAATCTAAAAAACATCTTAAAATAGCTGTTATCTATAATGGCCTGGCCGTATCTTTCTATTGAAAGAAAGTCCGGTAGATTCTGTGTCGCTGTCACAAAACTTATTCCATATTTCCTGCCTCTTTTAATACACGTAGAGAGAAATTTTAATGTTTGAGGATTCTCCGGATCAGCAAATTGATGTGCCTCATCCACATAGACCCTTTTAGTTTTAATTCTATCCCTTTTGCAGAACTGCCAGGTATCTTTAAGAAGTATGTCATACAGGGGTCTTGTAACTGCTTCCGGAAGACCGGATATATCAAAAACTGTAAAGAAATCATACTCCCAATTTGTCTGTCCATTAAACATAGAAGAATATGCTCCATTTATATACGGTTGAAGAGAAGCCAGTATGTTTTCCCTTGACTCTTTAGATTTATTAGATGTATTTTTATTCTTGATTTTTCTCTTAATAGTCTCCTCAAATGTTTCCAGGGTTGGAAATTTATCAGGTAATTTTTTTTTAGTGAAGTCTATTCCACACTCTTTATAAGAGTCCCTGATATCCTCTTCAATCAACGATTCCTCAAAAGGGGTTAAACCGTGAAGTACCCATTTAAAAAATATTATGCAGTCCATAATTTTTGTAGATAAATATTTTCCCAAGTTAGTAGAATCATGAGATAAATCCTCACTATCAATAACGGTACTTCTTATATGGAAAGGATTTGATATTATCCCCGAATCCGGCGTAAACTTATATCTCTCACCCCAGGGATAATGAAATTCTCCTTCGAGGTCAAACAGTATTATATAATCCCTGTAAGGTACGTGTCTTATTGCGTCAGCTTTAATTCTGAAAGATTTACCGGATCCGGAATCCGCTATTATGCATTCATGGGGGTTATTATATATTTTATTATAAGTATCAATAATTACTATGCCATTTGATATTACGTTTTCTCCTATAAATATTCCCCTTGTTTCCATCAGTTCTGAAGAATCAAAAGGTATTATAGAAGCTATATCATTTGATGTAAGATTCCATACATAATTTTTTGTTATATTGTTTTCTGCTAAAATCGGCAGCGTCGTAATAAATGGTTCAAAACCTTTGTATTTAAGTTCTGTAGCATGACAATATGAGCTGGATATCTTTGACCTTAAAAGATTTGATAGTGTGTCTAATTCTTTTATATCTTTAGCGGATATTCCTATTGTTATATTTGTGTCATAAAGATCTACGTTGTCGTTTCCTAGCTCATTTATCATTTTTACTGCGCTGTCTTTCTCTGATTGATATTTCTGCCTGAGTGCTTCGTTTTTCCTGGAATCGAGAGCCTTTGCCCCAAGTTCATTGGCCGCTTTGGAAAGCTCTTTCATAATGGTTGCCTTATTTTTTGGAGTAAGAATAATCGATATATTAACATCACCTCTAGTATTAAATATTTTTCTTAACCACCTATATTTATCAACTGTCCGGGGGTATTTTACTATTGAAAAGAATCTATAGATGTTATTTTCTATACTGATATGCCTTCCGTCCCTGTATACTTTAGCGTTCTCCGGAAGTATATCTTCTATCTCCCAATCATCGTCTATTACTTCTACCTGACTACTTTCAGGATTCATTCTTTTATACAGTAGATACTTGATATCTTTTTCATACAGCTGATCAACAAACATTCCCTGTGATTCCAGTTCATTTTTAAAAGACTGGTAAGCGTCATTTAATAGTTCCCTGGCGGAATTATAGTTATCCTCTTTAACCTCCAATACGGTATAGAAATAAAGAACATTTCTGCTTTTAGACGACATCGACAGTATATGTTTTCTTTGTTCTTCTAGTAGAACAAGCTTTACTTCCGAATTAAGATTGTTTTTGAGCTCTTCTATAATTTCTATATTCCTTGCCACGTTGACACACTCTGATTGAATGTATATTCCTATTCTTCCTTCAAAAGATGAAATTGCTCCTTGAATAGATTCGCTTACAACTCCTAAATTTTCTAAAGATAAAAGATCACCGTTAATAGGTGTTACTTTTAAGATAATTTTATATATATTATCTTTGCATTTTATAAGGTCCCCTATTTCTTCTATCGGGAGGCTGAAGGTTTTTTTATCTGATGTCTTATTTGATTTTATTTTCAATAAATCTTTTATAAGGTTTGACATTTCTGCTGTTCCTTTCAAATAAAATATCGCCTTTAAAATAAAATTTTATAATGTCTTTTATT
>Ga0315549_1005144_pt1 | contig 10776 bp, 7 predicted proteins | sample SalMarSW160200MG_FD_203101 | JGI IMG/M metagenome (GOLD analysis project Ga0315549, IMG submission 203101) | Salt marsh sediment microbial communities from the Plum Island Ecosystem LTER, Massachusetts, United States - Salt Marsh Sediment SW1601-200 ... | reverse complement strand
TCAATGAACTTGACCATGCTGCCGAAGAGACCTATGACCTGTACCTGGCTAACTACGGGACGCTCTCCCACAATACCGATGAGCAGACCGTGAATTTGCTGGCCAGCATTGCCAGGCAGAGTAAAAACGGCGCCATCATTGCCATTGACTGGCTGGGGCGGTACTCCTATGAGTGGCAGACACTCTGGACAGATAATCTTGAAGATAACCAGTGGATGGACTACGCCATCTCCTATATCTACGCCGACGGTGACAGGGAAGAGCAAGAGTTGACCTACTTCCCGCTAAGGATTATGGGACGCCGGGAGGTTCAGAATATCTACCAGCAGGCTAGAAAGAAGGCAGACGGCGCTATTGTCCTGCGCAAGCTGGCTGACCGCTCTTCGTTTGTCGGTCGCCATATGGACACAGCCCAGTATAATCCGCACTGCCAGCCTCTCCGTGGACTGGTTAACCTGCTCTTTGAGCCTAACCTGAGCAGCAACCTTGATGACCTGCTGGTTCACTATGCCCCCAGAGAGGGCTTCACCGAGGTAAACGCCTACCACCAGAACCTTACCGCCTGGTGGAACTACCTGATAACCTATACCAGGGCAATACTGGAGCAAAGCACTCCCCCAGAAGCCCCCCTGGCAATATCTGGCACCGCAAGGAAGGTACTCAGCACCATGAATAAGGTGGTGAAAGCGGCGGCTGGGACAAGGGTCGGAACCCCGCGGACCAGCCTGGTAGAACCACAGCTGGGATACTGCCTCAGGGAACTCGAGATGGGGCTACAAGCCGGACTGGGGTGCGGGCACGGGCTGGTAGCTATCTTTGAGATTGTGAAATAACCCCCGGCCGGTATGACACCACCAACAGGGAGGGCTCAATAGCGTGAGCGGACTTGCCATCGCCTGCGGTAACCCCAGTCGAAATGAAATAGAAGCCATTATGCGTGCGATTGCCCACAGGGGACCCTTCACCTCGGGGGTACATGAAGGAGACCGGGTTATCCTCGCTCAGAACTACCTCCAGGCTGACGGTGCTGTGGGTGGTGACGGTATAAAAATACCGGTTCGTAGCGCCAGCAAACCCGACCTCGTAATCTGCTATGATGGTCAGATAGGCAACTTTGCCGACCTGGCCGGCAACCACAACGTACCGGATGGCCCCTTCAGAGAGGAGCGCCTGCTGCTCACCCTCTACCAGAAATACGGCAGGGAGATGCTCGAACACCTCAACGACGCCATCTTTGCACTGGTCATCTTTGATGGCGAGAATCTCCTGGCAGCGCGCGATTTGCTGGGCATTAAGACCCTTTTCTACGGCTGGAAGGACAACACCCTTTACCTTGCCTCCGAGCTCAAGGGGATACTTCAGGTGACCAGAGAGGTCTATGAGTTCCCCAACGGGCATTATATGGGTCGTAGCGGTCAGCTCACCCGGTTTGCCGAACTACCCAAGAGCCCGCCGGAGTTCGGCAGCCACAGTGTCGATGTGATGACCGGCAATGTCCGGGAGATTATTGAGCGAAGTTTCAACAACCGGGTTGACTTCACCATGCCAACCGGCAGTCTGCTCAGTGGCGGAATGGACAGCAGCGTTATCAGCTACATTGGCAGCAAGGCATATAAAGCGAAGTTCGGAGAGAGTGCCCGGCTGAAAACCTTTGCCCTGGGCGTTGGGGAGAGCAATGATATCCAGGCAGCCCGCATTATGGCTGACTACATCGGCTCCGAACACCACGAGCTGATTGTGGACCTTGAACAGGTACTGGAAGCCCTGCCGCAGGTAATATACTACCTGGAGTCCTTTGACCCCTCTCTGGTACGAAGTGCGGTCTCCAATTACCTCATCTCACGCTATGCCAAAGAACAGGGCATCCAGGTACTGCTCTCCGGTGAGGGGGGTGATGAGGTGTTCTGCGGATATACATATCTCAGCCACTGCCCTGCCGAAGAGCTGTTTGCCAGACAGATGGAGTGTATCGGCTTCCTGCACAACAACGCCTCGCTACGCCTCGACCGCATGAACGCCTGCAACTCCCTCCGTGTCGTCGCTCCACTGATATCCGGGGAACTGCTCCGCTACTCCATGTCAATACCCCCTCAATATAAACAAAAGCCGGCGAACGGCCAGAAAATAGAAAAATGGGTCTTCCGCCAGGCGTATAAAAATATCCTGCCCGAATCCATAGTCTGGCGTACCAAACAGGAGTTCTCTCAGGGCTCCGGCTCTGCCAGTCTCCTGCCGGCGTACTTTGAGGAGCGAGTCCCGGACCGTGAACTCACCGAAGCACAGGCCAAATACCCCCTGGTCCGCAGCAAGGAGGAGCTCCACTACTTCCGGCTCTTCACCGGGTATTTCGGCGCCGACCATGCTGTGAAAACCGTGGGGCAATGGGTCTCCCTTTAAGAAGGCATAACTTCACCCCGCCTACCGGTGAACCCTTCAGCCAGTAATTGACAATCCCCGGTCAGACCAGCTAGAATATTTACTGGGTTGTCCTCACCCGGAAAGGAAATCTTTGAATTATGGCCTGGGACCCAGCCCTAGAGGCGGCCTTTAGCCCCAAGGTAGTAGCTGTAGTAGGTGTCTCGGCGAAAGCCAAGCGTGGCGAAAGCCAGAACTTTGGAGGAGCCCGCTTCGTTGAGTGTTTCGAGCAACTGGGCTTCCAGGGGCATATCTACCCGGTCAACCCCAAGGCTACAGAAATCCTGGGACTCAAAACCTACCCTGATGTTGCATCCATCCCGGAACCCGTAGACCTGGTGGTTGTATCCGTACCATCCCAGGCACTGCCTGAGGTGCTCGAGGACTGCATCACGGCTAACGCTAAAAACATCCATGTATTCACCGCTGGTTTTGAGGAGACAGGAGAGGAAGAAGCCATAGAGCTGGGGAATAGAGTCCGGCAGATAGCCCTGCGTGGAGGCCTGCGCCTCATCGGTCCAAACTGCATGGGTCTATACGTGCCTGATGCCGGTGTAGGTACCTTTGACCAGCTACCCAGGAAAAGCGGTTCGGTATCTCTTATCTCCCAGAGCGGTGGCCACTGCAACTGGTTTACTCACTATGGGCCCAACTACGGCGTCTACTTCAGCAAGACAATCAGCTTCGGCAATGCCTATGTTCTGGACAGTACCGATTATCTGGAGTACCTGGCGGTTGACCCCGAAACCAGAATCATCTGCATGTACCTGGAAGGGGTTAAGGACGGCGCCAAGCTGCTGAGGCAGGTGAAAGAAATCAACCGGGTCAAGCCGGTTATCATATGGAAGGCAGGGCTTACCGAGTCAGGGTCAAGAGCGGCAGCCTCCCACACCGCCTCAATGGCGGGGCAGGCAGCAGTCTGGCAGGGCTTCTTTGCCCAGACAGGTGCCGTACCTGTCTCCTCCCTGGAAGAGATGGCGGAGACCGCCATGACCCTTCTCTACGTCAAACCCCCAAAGGGAAAGAGGGTGTCTGTTCTTGTACTCGGTGGTGGCTCCAGCGTGGCTTCGGCTGATACCTGCAGCCGGGAGGGGTTGGAAGTCCCCGCCCTGACCAGAGAGACCCAGGAAGAACTCAAGAAGTTCATACCCCTTGCTGGCTCCAGTATCAGGAACCCTCTGGACACAGGGCTGGCATTCCGGGATGCGTCACTGCTACAGCGAGAGATGGAACTGGTAGCTGCCGACCCGTTAATAGATATACTCATTGTCAGGCCTCATCTGGACATGATAAACGCAGCCGGGCCCGGACATCTGGACCAGGCACTAAATTATCTGGGAGACTTCTGCAAGGATAACCCCTATGGCAAGCCCGCGGTGCTCGTCTTCCATTCCTTCATGAACGACACCTGGGAGCGCGAATTACGTGCCAGGCTTCAGGTGGAGCTACCCCGGAGTGGTGTAGCGGTCTACAGCTCACTGGCAGGAGCCAGCCGTGCCCTGGCTAGATTGTACGAATATCACCGGTTCCAGAAGGAATTGGATAATGAGGACCGGTAACCACGACCCTCTATCTCCACAGGGGTGACCACCCTGAGTCAACCTGTGGCAGGTATTACCGGCAGGTCTACATATGATGAATAGTCTGGCTGATGATATATGGTCTGCATGGCCGGGATACCTACGGCGTCTTCTCCAACAGGATTCCCTGTGTTCATGTTGCGGTCAAACCGGGGAAAATCGCTGCTGGCAATATGTATGCGAATACGATGTCCCCTGCCAAAGACAATACTGGTGGCTGCCATGTTGATAGTATACTCATAGACCTCCCCTGGGGTTATCAGCTCGGGCTGGAGAATAGACTTCCGGTACCGGGCACGAATGCAGCCCTCCGCCACATTAATAGCCAGTCCGCCTGGATGAACGTCAACCAGTCTCACCATAAAATCGGTGTCTTTTGCTGAGGTAGAGGCAAAGAGATGAAGCATCAGCGGGCCGGTAACCTCCAATTCCTCTGTCAACTCGGGTGTTGTATAGCACAGCACGTCATTGCGTTTCTCAATGAAGGACTGGTCCAGCGGACCCGCAGCCAGGTTCAGGTCCGGATTGAGCCGGCCACCCCTTGAAGGTACGGGGTCATGTGGATTATAGATATAAATATCCGGAGATTCCGTCCCCGGCTCCTCTCTGCCTAATACACCATCACCGGCGGCGGTGTTGGCGTGACCCCGGCTGTGGAAATAAAACCGCTGCCATTCTGTCTCAGGCAGAGGCCAGGTGTCGGCATTCTTCCATCTCTTCCTTCCCATGACGAAGTAGCGTATGGGAACAAGATAGGGACTATCAACACCCCTCAAGTATTTATTGAAAAAGGCAATATGCCTGGCCGTCGCGAATGAGCCCGCACCAGACGCAAAGCGGCCAAAATTCATCCCTCCCACAAGGTTGTGGAGCCTGGCTCCATGAGTCCAGGGACCCATAAAAACGTGCTGCCCCTCACGAGCAACCTGCGAGCCTCCCTTCTCTCTCATGCCCAGGAAATTTCTAAAGGTGTCGCCAGTAAACATATCATACCAGCCGCCAGAATGCATACAGGGGACCTTCACCCTGTCATATGCCCAGAAGATGTCCTCCTCGGACTTTATTCCTGCCAGGCCGGCATCACTGAAGCGGCTCATGAACCCTTCCTCCAGTCCCTCAAATTTGAAGAAAGGTATATCCTTAAGCGGCAAGAAATTGCACGCTTCCTCAATATTGTCCATGACATATCTAACCATACCCAGCACCTCTGTGACATCCTTCCCCTCTTGAGCCATCCTGCCAATTGTATCAATAGCCATAGCCGCCGACCAGCTGATAGCTGTTTCTAGGTCATGGACACCACTCTTTCTGGACTCAGAAAGTGCACCGGATGAGATTACGTGAGGGGCAATGGCTTTTAGATGAGGAGGGTTTTCCAGTGCGGCTTGCCACTGATTCCGCCCAAGATATGAGGCGCCAGCCATCCCAACGTTGCCGTCACACCAGGATTCGGCAGCCACGGTCTCGATTGTATCGTACCCGTCCTGGCCTTCTGGTGCCCCGGCGACAAATTCTCCTTCTGAAGCGAATCTGCCTCTGGTATCTTGAATAACCACGGCATATCCCGCAAACGCTGCCCCTAACGGTGAAAGATAATCGCTGGTAGTAGAAGGCACCTTGTCATACGGCGTTCGCACGACAATCGCCGGGTGTTTCTCACTATCATCCGGCCGGTAGACGTCAGCCCGCAGTACAATGCCGTCCCTCATTTTCATTGGGACATCTCTGTCAACACGAATTGAATTAACCACTGTTTCCTCCTTCATGCTTTGCTACTATTAGATTCCCGCTAACCCCTGCGCCACACAAGCCAACCACCTCTGGTAATACCCCTTGTGACCTTTTTATGAATGGCCAGGCTCACCTGCCGTATTCTACTTCTCATTTTCATGTTATTCTCATGGATGACGACCCTTTCTCTACCTGATATGGCACCGTCCTCAGCAACCGCACTGACTGGAGGGATAGAATGAGAAAGGTGGGACCTCTTCATCAGCTCATCGTGCTTCTGGCAGGGTACGGCTGAGTCCTCAGCCTCTTCGTAAGATAGATTTGCCGCGCTGCCAGCCAGTACCGGCCCGGCTGTCTCCTCCGGCTGGGTCTCCTCGTCGGCAACTGTAGAGACACAACAGTAGACGGTCGTCATTTCCAAATTACCCGGGTCATAGCCCGGTCTGGTACCGGTAAAATTCTCGTTAACGACCTCTAATTTAGATATCTCCGAGAACCTATACAGCTTCCAGCCAACAGGCTCACCAAACCTGGTATATCCGCTGACCTGATAGCACAGCAGCGTCCCTTCATCACCAGGGCCGATTTCTCCCAGGCAGAATGGCTCGACCAGACGAACTCCACCACGGTAGTAGAACTCAACAAGTCGTCTGGAGCTTATTGCAGAACAGACCGCCGTCTTCATACCTGTCCTGGTTTTTCCGATAGCAAACATACCGATAACCTTCACAGACTCCCCCGGCTCTCTCCTGCATAATACCATATCTACACTGGTATCAGCACCCCCGTCACGGTCAAGGTTACGTCACCAAGCACATAAACAAGCTAAAAGATATTGACATTTACCATCTGGCACATTAGAATGGTGGCACTGGTAATGACAACAGAACTGATGGAAGGAGGTGAATAGATTTGTGAATGTTAACATGCTGGGGACAGTATAGGTTATACCCTGCCCCAGCAGAGAGACTTCTCAAACAGGAATTGTGAAGGAGGGAATAATGAAGAAAAGGCTCGTTTTCTCGTTGATTGCATGTCTGCTACTGGTACCATTTATCTTCGCCGCTTGTGGGCCTGAAGAAGAGGCCAATACCATCAAGATCGGCGTTATCGGGCCAATGACATACATGCAGGGCGAGCACCACTGGTGGGGCGCCGAAATCGGGCGGGATACAGTCAATGACGCTGGCGGTGTAACAATAGGTGAAGAAACGTACATGATTGAACTGGTCAAGGCAGACTCCAACGAGATGCTCAGCCCTGACGATGCTGCCGCGGCAATGGAACGCCTGATAACGGTGGACCAGGTAGACTTCGTAGTCGGCGGTTTCAGAACCGAAGGCGTATTTCCCATGCAGGAAGTCGCCATGGACGATCAGATGATCTTCATGGATTGTGGTGCCGCTACCGTAGAGCTCTGTACAGCAGTAGCCCAAGATTATGACCGCTACAAGTACTTCTTCAGGGTGACCCCAATGTGCAACACATTTCTGGTCTACAACACGCTGTATGAAGTGGGAATGGCGGGAGGCATCATACAAGCCCAGACAGGCATCCAGAGGCCTCTGCGAGTCGCCATATGCGCTGAAGGAGCACAGTGGGCCGATGCCATGGTGGCTGCTATGGAGGCGCTAGTCCCCATGAGGCTGGGGATGGAAATCTCCGGGACATGGAGACCGTCACCCACAGCCACTGAACTCAATGCCGAAATGACAGCCATAGAAGCTGCCAACACTGACATCATCATGCCTATTATCTCCGGACCGCTGGGCATTCCCTATGCCAAGACATGGGGTGAACTGGAGATATCAGCGGCTTCGGTAGGCATCAACGTTGAAGCACAGAAGGAGGGCTTCTGGGATGCGACCGGCGGTTTCGGCAACTATGACACCACCCTAGCCACCTACTGTGAGGGAGTAGCGCAGACGTACAAGACCGCTGCCTTCCTTGAGGCATTTAAGGAGAAGGCTGGACAGTTGCCCACTTACACTGCCGGAACCAGTGATGCCATTGTTATCCTGGCAGAAGCTGTTGAAAGGGCGGGGACCCTAGACTCCGACGCCGTTGTTGCCGAACTGGAAAAGACGGACTTCGTAGGATGCGGCGGTCCCGTTTCCTTTACAACCGTGGAAGATGCACCACTGGGAAATCCTCATGACCTGGTGTACGGTCCCGGCCATGCCACAGGTATCGCCACCCAATGGCAGGATGGAGTGCAGAAATGCATCTGGCCGAACCTAATGACAGGCGACTGGGAAGGTATATTCTACGAGGGCACTGTTATGTGGCAGGCACCGCCACGGCTAATTGAGAGATTGACGGCTGAGGCAGCCACAGAGCCGCAAGAATAAGAAACGGCACCTTGGCCCCATTTGAATGGCCAAACTGCTTTTAGCCCTATTTTGGGAACCCTGAGGTAGCTGGTGCAATCTCAGGGTTCCCATGAGAAGCGGCCAGGAGGCATCGGCAAGTAGTGCTCAGACGGACAGGCTATGATTGAGGGAATTCTAGTTAATACGCTGGTGAAGGGAGGGGTATATGCCCTTCTCGCTATCGGCTTCTCCCTCATCTTCGGCGTAGCCAGAATGCTAAACCTGGCGCATACTGCATTCTACATGATGGCTGCCTACGCCCTGTATACCTGTGCCCAAGTGCTCGGGTTGGACCCCGTTTCATCAGTTGTCCTGGCGCTGGTCGTTGCATTCCTCATGTCAGTTGGCACGTATAGCCTGTTTCTCCTTTTCCGCCTGCCCACTATCGTGTCAATTGCCCTGTCTGCTGCCATTGCGCTGCTCCTGATATGGTTCGGGATAGGATTCATTCGCGGCATGGGAGTAGATGTATCGCTCACCAAGGCAATCATCCTGTCCATTGTCTTCAGCATCTTTATAGCCGGCGGCGCCTATAAGCTGTTCATTGACCGTATACGCGAGCATCACGTAACCGTGCTGCTGGTTACCCTCGCCCTGGCTATGGTCTTTCAGGAGTATATCCTTCTGGTGCCTGCCTTCGGCGGTCACTATCTCGGAGCGCCGAGCTTCGTTTCCGGATACTGGGAAATAATTGGCGTCAAGGTCTCTTATCAACACCTGTTGACATTTGGTGTAGCCCTAGTTGTTCTTCTTGGGGTGTGGTTACTCCTGACAAAGACAAAGCTGGGCATTGCCATCAGGGCTACAGCTCAGGATACCGAAGTGGCTAACCTGATGGGGATAGATGTTTCCAGGATACTGTTGATAGTTATGGGCCTGGCATCAGGACTGGCAGCTATTGCCGGAGTCCTGGTGGCTCCAACGCTGGTCCTTGAACCCCACATGTGGACGCCTCCATTCGTAATGATGATGGCAATCATCGTCCTGGGAGGCCTGGGAAGCATTAAGGGAAGTTTCATCGGTGCCTTCATACTGGCGCTGGTCGAGGTCCTGGTTGTTTACCTGCTCCCGACAGGCGCCTTTCTGAAGGGGGCGTTTGCCCTCGCCGTCATGGTAGGAGTACTTGTGTTCAGGCCCGAGGGGCTATTTGGCGTAGCCTTTGAAGAGGAGAGACTGTAATTGATAAGGCGGCTGCTTAAGGATTTTCAGGGTGATGTGGTAGCCATTCCGGGCAGGCTGATAGCCCTGGTTTTCTTCCTGCTTTTATTTCTCTTTCCCTTAATTACTCAACCAATTGCGATACAGCCATTTCTCCTGCGCGTTCTTACCTTCGCCAATCTGTTTGTTATTTTCGCTGTCAGCTGGGACTTCATATCCGGCTATACAGGTCAGGTAAACTTTGGGCATGCTCTATTCTTCGGCGTTGCCGCCTATACAGCGGCTATCCTCAATAGAGACCTGGGCTGGCAACCATGGGCAACAGTGCCTATTGGGGCATTAGGCGGGGTTATAGCCGGGGTAGTGATGTGTTTGCCGGCATTAAGGCTAAGAGGTCCTTACCTGTCCCTGGTCACTTTAGCCTTCCCCCTTATCCTTCTTGGTATCATTTTTGCTTTCACCGACTTCACTGGTGGCGAACTGGGTATTTCTGGCCTTGACCGGATTTCCGAATCCAAGACGGTCAACTTTTACGTGACACTGCTGGTCATGATTGCCTCAGTGTTCATAATGTGGAAGCTCACCGATGCCAAAAGCAGCCTGGTCAGAACCGGGATTATTTTTCATGCTATTCGCGAGGATGAGATTACAGCCCGTGCCAGCGGAATCAACACCGTAAAATATAAGCTGCTGGCTTTCGCCATAGGTGGTTTCTTCGCTGGAATTGCCGGCGCCCTGTATGCTCACATCATTAGAATCGCCGGCCCATCGACACTGGACCTGACGCTGTCGTTCCAGGTAATAATATGGACGGTCTTTGGCGGTATCGTTAGCATCTACGGGCCGGTGCTGGGGGTCTACTTGCTGTATCCTCTCATGGAGTTACTGAAGACAGGGGGGATTTACGAGTGGCGGTTCTTTATCTTCGCCGCCATAGTGATATTGATGTTGCTCTTCATGCCGGAGGGTATTGCTGTCTGGATACGCGACAAGATTGAGAGAGAGTGTCCCCGCTGTAAGTTATCCAATGTCTGGTTTCGCCATACCTGCCGGGCCTGCGGCGCCTCTTTACACTGAGCGAAGGTGGTCTATAAGCCCAGGTATGTCTTTCTGATAGTCTCGTCGCTAAGTAATTCTTTAGCTGTGCCGTGGGCAATTATGTGTCCCCGCGACATGACATAGCTTCTTACTGCCAGGTCGAAGGCGAAACTGACATCCTGCTCAGCCAGAAGGATGGTAACGCCCAGCTCGTGATAGATCTCCTCTACGCGCTTAAATAGGTCCTCTTTCAACTTCGGAGCCAGTCCACTGGATGGTTCATCAACCAGCAAGAACTTGGGCTGGTGCATTAGCGCCCGGCCGATGCACAGCATCTGTCGTTCCCCACCGGATAACGTCCCCGATATCTGCCCTCCCCTCTCCTTCAGCCTGGGGAATAACTCATGGACCTTGGTAAGGTTGTCGCTCACCTCACCCCTGTCTTTACAAAGGTAGGCACCAGCCAGCAAATTATCCTTGAC
>Ga0315549_1005143_pt1 | contig 10781 bp, 9 predicted proteins | sample SalMarSW160200MG_FD_203101 | JGI IMG/M metagenome (GOLD analysis project Ga0315549, IMG submission 203101) | Salt marsh sediment microbial communities from the Plum Island Ecosystem LTER, Massachusetts, United States - Salt Marsh Sediment SW1601-200 ... | reverse complement strand
GGCTCCGGGGGCATGATTGTCCTTGACGAGGACGACTGCATGGTGGAGATAGCCCGCTACTTTCTGGAGTTCACCCAGCGCGAGTCCTGCGGCAAGTGTACTTTTTGCCGCCTGGGAACAAAGCAGATGCTGGAAACGCTGGCTGAGTTTACCCAGGGTAAGGGAAAGCTCAAAGACCTGGATACGCTCACCGAACTGGCCGAGGATATAAAAGCGGGCTCGCTCTGCGGGCTGGGCCGGACGGCGCCCAACCCGGTGCTGACCAACCTGCGCTACTTCCGCGATGAGTACGAGGCGCACATCAAAGAAGGTCGGTGCCCGGCGCTGATGTGCCAGGAGCTTATCGCCTTTTACATCATACCGGACAAGTGCGAACTTACCTGCGACGCCTGCGTCGGCAACTGCACCGTGGAAGCCATATCCAGCCACCCCAAGAAGAGATATAAAATCATCGACCAGGAAAAGTGCGTCAAGTGCGGCACCTGCCTTACCGCCTGCCCGCCGCAGTACAACGCCATAGTCAAGCTGTCACCGCCCAGCGAGGTGCCTAAATGAAAACGGTATCTTTAACCATTGACGGCAAAGAAATAAAAGCCCCTGAAGGGGAGAAAGTCCTCTGGGCGGCGCTGGGTAACGGCATCTATATCCCCCACCTCTGCGCCCGGCACGATAATTCGGCCCCGGATGCCTCCTGCCGGCTGTGCTGGGTGGAAATAGAGGGTAAGATTAAGCCGGTCACCGCCTGCACCGAAACGATAGAAGCGGGCATGGCGGTAAATACCAAAGGTGCAGCAGCTATAAGGTTGGCGCGCACCGCCCTGGAATTGCTTCTGGCCAGCAACGAGGTGGACTGCGCCAACTGCGCCAAGAGCGGCTCCTGCGAGCTGCAAAGGATAGCCGCCCACCTCAAGGTCAAGCTCAAGACCAGGCGTTTCAAGAAGATTTTACGCCACCTGCCGGTGGATGATAGCAGCCCGCTCTTTATCTATGACCCCAACAAGTGCGTCCTCTGCGGCCAGTGTATCTGGGTCTGCCGGAAGCGCCTGGGCATCGGCGCCCTGGGCTTTGCCCACCGCGGCTTTAACCGCAGAATGACCACCTTCGGTGACGAACCCATCGGCCAGTCAGAATGCGCCGAGTGCCGTGACTGCGTAGATATCTGTCCCACCGGCGCCCTCTGCTTCAAGTAAGCAGCGTTAAATCAGACCCCAGCCAGCCCCCGGCCCAGTTCCAGCAGCTTTTCCACCCGTGTCATGCTATCGCTTTCGGCATAGATACGGAGCACCGGCTCGGTGCCGGAGAACCTGATGAGCAGCCAGCTGGTATCGGCCAGGGTGAGGTGAAAGCCGTCGGTGGTGTTTACCTTTGCCACCCTAACCCCACCAATAGATTTGGGCAAATTACCTCTGATGCGCTTGATTATCGTCTGGCGCTGGTCTTCGGGGAAGCTTAAATCCCGGCGCTGGTAGTAGTGAGGGCCTACTTTACTGAAGAGATAGTCCAGCAGCTGCGAAGGCGTCTTGCCGGTCTGGCGCATAAAGTCCAGGAAATAGATACCGGACAGTATGCCGTCCCGCTCCGGCATATGCCCGCGGAAGCCGTAGCCCCCGCTCTCCTCCCCCCCTATGATGGCGTTCTCAGCCACCATTATCGGGGCCACGTATTTAAACCCCACCGGCACCTCATAAACGGGCAGCTTATATATTTCGCCCAGACGGTCAATCATGGTGGTGCTGGTGAGCGTCCTGACCAGTGCCCCCCGCTGCCCCCGAATCTCAAGCAGGTAGAGACAGAGCATAGCAAAGACCTGGAGCTGGGTGAGAAACTGCCCCTTCTCGTCGATGATGCCGATGCGGTCGGCATCGCCGTCGGTAGCCAGGCCAACATCCGCTCTCTGCTCCCTGACGGTTGCCGATAGCTTGGCCAGGTTAGCCGCGATGGGTTCGGGCTGTATGCCGCCGAACTGAGGGTTACGCTCGCCGTTTATCTCGATAAGCTGGAGGGATTCCCCGCCCAGGAGCCGGTTAAAATAACCGATACCGGCCCCGTACATGGGGTCGGTAATTACTTTAAGCTTAGCCTGGCGCAGCCGTTCCAGGTCGGTGAGCCTGTCCAGATGGTGGGAATATGCGGGGGCAAGGTCGAGGTACTCTATTACCCCCTGGGCTAACGCCTCAGATAGCGGCAGGCGGTTTATCTTTCCCGTCTCCATGGCATCCGCGATGCTCTTTTCTATCCCGGCGGTAACCTCGGTTGAGGCGCTGGTGCCCTCTTCGGTCTTGAACTTAAAGCCGTTCCATTGCGCCGGGTTGTGGCTGGCGGTGATGATAATAGCCCCACCCGCCTTTTTGTCCAGAACGCCGTAGCTGACCACCGGCGTGGGGGTAGCCCTGGGACATAGATAAACCTTTATGCCATTAGCGGCGGCCACCTCGGCGGCGGCGGCGGCGAAGTCCTCCGAGGCAAGGCGGGTGTCGTAGCCGATTATCAGCCCTCTATCGGCCAGCCCCACCCCTTTCAGGTAGTCGGCCACACCCTGGGCGCAGGCGCGCACGTTATCCAGGTTGAAGTCCTGGTTGATAATGCCCCGCCAGCCGTCGGTGCCGAATTTTATGGGATTATTGGTCAACCCCATCCCCCATTTTTAACGGTTCTTTTTCTTCCCCACCCCGTTTTATATCTATTCCCACCCTCCACCCTTTTAAGGTAACGGGCTAAAGCCCTTGTTACCCCACCCCCCAAGTGGGAGAGATACTTACTTCTCTTTATCCCCTCACCCCTAGAAGAAATTGATAGAGGTCTAACCTCTATAGGGCGGGAGGGAGGGAAGTAAAACGCACTCTAAAAATATGGCTACTTCTTCCCCGCCTCTTTCTTAAGTACCTCCGCCTTATCTATTTTCTCCCAGGGGAGGTCTAAATCTTCACGCCCGAAGTGCCCGTAGCAGGCGGTCTGCCGGTAAATGGGGCGGCGGAGGTCAAAGTGCCGGATGATGGCCTCCGGCCTGAGGTCGAAGTGCTTATCTATCAGCCCGAGCAAGACCTTGTAATCAACCCTGCCGGTGCCGAAGGTCTCCACCGATATAGATAGCGGGCGGGCAACGCCGATTGAATAAGCAATCTGTATCTCCAGCCGCTCGGCCAGGCCGGCGGCGACTATATTCTTGGCTATGTAGCGGGCCATGTAGGCCGCCGAACGGTCAACTTTAGTCGGGTCTTTACCCGAAAAGGCGCCGCCGCCGTGGCGGGCCACGCTGCCGTAGGTATCGACCAGGAGCTTGCGGCCGGTAAAGCCGGTATCGGATACCGGCCCGCCCATCACGAAGCGCCCGGTAGCATTAACATAGAATTTAGTCTTGTCATCCATGAGAGAAGCCGGGATAACGTCTTTAACCACATGCTTCATGATATCCTGCTCAATTTTAGGCTGGCTGACATCGGGGTTGTGCTGGGCTCCTATCACGACGCTGTCTATGCGCCGGGGGGTGCCGTTGCTGTACTCCACGGTTACCTGCGATTTGCCGTCGGGGCGGAGGTATGAAAGGGTTTTGCCTTTCCTCACCTGGGCCAGGCGCCGGCAGAGCTTGTGGGCCAGGGATATAGGCAGGGGCATAAGCTCGGGGGTTTCATTACAGGCAAAGCCGACCATCATCCCCTGGTCGCCGGCGCCTATCTTATCCAGTTCGTTGGCGGAAGCCGCCTTGGCCTCCCGCGATTTATCCACCCCCAGGGCGATATCGGGGGACTGCTCCTTGATAGATACCATCACCCCGCAGGACTGATAGTCAAAGCCGTATTCGGGGTAGGTGTAGCCGGCGTCGCGGATAACCTCCCGCACCACATGGGGGATTTCAACATAGCAGTCAGTGGTAATCTCACCCAGCACAATTACCAGGCCGTTGGTTACCGCCGTCTCGCAGGCCACCCGGGCGTAGGGGTCTTTGGCCAGGATAGTGTCGAGGACGGCGTCCGATATCTGGTCACAGAGCTTATCGGGGTGCCCCTCGGTAACCGATTCAGAGGTAAGCATATAGGTTGGCGAACTGCTAAAACTGCTTGGCATTTTATCTCCTTCTAGGTACCCTGCTCCCAGCTGGAAAGATATCGCTTTTGCTCCGGGGTCAGCTGGTCGATAGTGATGCCCATGGCCTGGAGTTTCAAGCGGGCTACCTGTTTATCTATCTCTTCGGGCACGGGGTGAACCTTAATATCAAGGCTTCCCCGGTTTTTCACCATGTACTCCAGACAGAGGGCCTGGTTGGCAAAGCTCATGTCCATGACGCTGGCGGGGTGTCCTTCGGCGGCCGACAGGTTAACCAGCCTGCCCTCGGCCAGTAAATAGATATGACGGCCATCCTTTAGAGTATATTCTTCAACCAGCGGCCTTATCTGGCGTTTACTCTTAGCCATGCTCTCCAGGACGGGAATATTTATCTCCACGTTAAAATGCCCGCTGTTGGCGATAATGGCGCCGTCCTTCATCACCTCCAGGGAGGCTTTATCGATGACATGTATATCGCCGGTAATGGTAATAAAGATATCGCCCAGTTTGGCGGCTTCGGCGATGGGCATCACCCGGTAGCCGTCCATGACCGCCTCCAGTGCGCGCACCGGCTTAACCTCGGCCACGATAACATGAGAACCCAGCCCCTTGGCCCTCAGGGCGACGCCGTGCCCACACCAGCCGTAGCCGCATACCACCACTGTTTTACCCGCCCAGAGGATATTGGTCGCCCGGGTGATACCGTCGATGGTGCTCTGGCCAGTGCCGTATCTATTGTCAAACAGGTACTTGGTCTGGGCGTCGTTGACGGCTATTATGGGATACTTCAGCTTCCCCGCCCCCTCCAGGCTGCGCAGGCGGATAACGCCGGTGGTGGTTTCCTCCGTCCCCCCGATGATATTAGCCAGTAAGTCGGTGCGTTTGGTGTGCAGGGTGGCCACCAGGTCGGCGCCGTCGTCCACGGTAAGCTGGGGTCTATTATCCAGGGCGGTATTGATGTGCTTATAGTAGGTCTCGTCATCCTCCCCCCGGATGGCGTTAACCGGAATATCATATTCCACCAGGGCGGCGGTGACGTCGTCTTGGGTGCTTAAGGGGTTGGAGGCACAGAGGATAACATCGGCTCCACCCTCCTTCAGGGCCAGCGCCAGGTTGGCCGTCTCGGTGGTGACATGCAGGCAGCCCGAAATCCGGATGCCTTTCAGCGGCTTCTCTTTGGCAAACCGCTCGCTGATTATCTTGATTACCGGCATCTCGTGTGAAGCCCACTCTATTCGCTGCTTACCGGCTCCGGCCAGTGAAGGGTCTTTTATATCGTAATTTTTCAACCTCACCCCCCTAATATATATTATCCAGAATCTGCCTTATATTTTCCTCTATGGGCTTGGAGGTGTCAACTATAGCATGTTTTTGCGGTGATTCCTTAACCGGGTCAAAGGCTTTTTTCTGCGGCTGGTAAACCTCCCAGCGCCCGTCGGAAACCGAGCCCTCTTTTAGCCGCCTTTCCAGCCGCTTTTTTATATTTGCCTCGTCCAGGGTGCACTCTACGATAAAAAAGTCGGCGCCTGTCTCTTCGGCCAGCCGTTTGGCTTTAAGCCGCTCCTCAGCCTTGATAAAAGAAGCATCCAGAACCACCGAACCGCCATCGCTTAAAATATCCCCCGCCCCGGAAAACATCTTATCATAAGTCCTGCGGGAAAGCTCCGCCGAGTAAATCCCGCCGGTGAACCCATCAAAGCGGTGCTCGGTCAGGGGAACGCCGGTAAGCTGTTTTCGGGTAACATCCGAGGCGATAACCGCCAGCCCCAGCCTTTTGGCTAAAGCCTGAGCCAAAGTAGACTTGCCCGTCCCCACCAGCCCCACGGTGATGAAAAGTGCCGGCCTGGCTCTGGTGTAGGCGCGGGCTAAATCAAAGTAGCTGGCGGCTACCTCCAGGGTCTTTTCCTTTTCCCCTTTTGAGATATAGGGGTCGTCCAGCTTAAAGCTCTCCACCTTGCCCCGCACGTAAGCCCGGTAGCATTTGTAGAAGCCGAGCAGCTCTAACAGCTCCTTATCCCCGCTCTCAGCAACATAGGCTTTTATCAGACTGCGGGAGAGGTCGGCCCGCCCGTAGTGGTCCAAATCCATAGCCAGAAAGGCCATCTCCGAGGCGATATCGCAGTACCGGAACCTGTCATTAAATTCTATGCAGTCGTAGATGCAGACGCCGTCGGCAAAGCAGATATGGGCGGCGTGGAGGTCGCCGTGGCAGTCCCTTATTCGACCCTCCTTTATCCGCTTATTAAATAAGGGGGCGTTCTTCTCAACAAAGCTATTAGTATAATTTTTGATATGCCAGTAGCTGTCTTTAGAAATTGTCCTGCCGATGTATTTCTCGGTCTGGCTGAAGTTCTCGTCGGTGTTGCGGGTGACGGCCTTAATCTCACCAAAGGTGCTGATTTCGGCGTTAGTTTCCGTCTTTTGGTGAAAAGCCGCCAGCTTTTGCGCCACCCCGGTTATCATCTCCACCGACACCCCATCACCAGCCAAAAGCACATTCATCATGGCTTTCTGGGGCAGGCGGCGCATCTTGACGGCGTACTCTATAACCTCCCCCCTCCCCCCGATACGAATAGCTCCCTTCTGCCGTGTTACGGGCACCACCCCCAGGTAAGCATCGGGGCAGAGGCGGCGGTTAAGCTCAATCTCCTTCTGGCAAAAGAAGTGGCGCTTGTCTAAAGTAGTATAGTCCAGAAAGCCCAGGTCTACCGCCTTCTTCACCTTATAGACAAATTCGTCGGTCAGGAAGACAAAGGACATCTGAGTCTGCATAAGCTCTATTTTTCCCGCAGCTTCGGGATAGGCTTCGGGTTTTAGTAAGGCTTTAACCAGTTCAGGCAACATCAGAGTTTATTGACCCCTCCCCCAACTTATATCTTTTCCCGCCCGCCACCCGTATGGCAAGGTTTAAGCCTTTGAGGGCAGGAGAGGTTACTTGAGCTTGGCAGCCGTTCCGTAGGCCAGAAGCTCGGCGGCGCTGGCGACGACACTGGTAGTCACGAAACGGACGTTAATAATGGCGTCAGCCCCCAGCTCCTCAGCCTGGGCTATCATCCGAGCCGTAGCCACCTCACGGGCTCGCCCCATCATATCCGTATACTCAATCAGCTCACCGCCAAGAATCAGTCGCACCATGGCTGAAATGTCCCTGCCCAGCCAGATGGCAAAGATAGTGTGCCCCTTTACCAAGCCCAAGTTCTCTGTTATCTGGCGACCGGGGACTTCCGCCGAATTCTGGAGCAACATGCGAGACGGGGACCCAGGGGGTGGGAGTTCCTCCGTCGGAGCCTTAGCTCGCCGCTGTTCCACGGCCACTGTCAGTAAGACCAGCAGTATACCACCGATAAAGGCGTAGACTGCAATCTCCAACCACAAGGGCAAAATGGGGTCATAATAGACATACCAAGGTATCCCGGCAAAGATAACGGTAAACAGGCCGAGTACGAAAACCAACGAACCGAAGAGCCTAAGTACCTTCATGGTTTCCCTCCTTTCAAAATTTACTCGCCTTATTAAGCCGCCTCACCGCCTCGTTCCCCTCGCTTAAAGCCCAGTTTAGCCCGGTTTATGGCTTTTCTCAACGGCTCAAACGAATAAGGGTATGACAGCTACCACGATAACTGCGGCAAACCCCAATCCAACCAGAATCCACCACCGGCCCAGCCCGCTGAAATGCTTACCGATTGACTTCCAGTTTAGCCTTATATGGATAAAAACAAGAACACCGAAAATACAGGCATTGATGACGTGAGGCGGGTAAAAAAACGTATTGGCGGGAGGGAAGAGCTTCTGTATGCCGCTTATCACTGCGGCTAAACCGAAGATAACCATAGCAATGCCGATGCCACGCTTCATAGAAACCTCCTAGCTAATTATTTTAGTAGAAGTATCCCGTTCTTCAGCCAATAAGTCAATCCTGCCAGGCCACTTTGCCGTCGATGATGGTCATCTCCACCCGTATATCTTTAAGCTGCTCCGGCGGCGATTTTAAGAGGTCGTCACTTAATATCGCCATGTCCGCCAGCTTACCGGGAGTGATAGCCCCTTTTATATCCTCCTCAAACGAGGCATAAGCTGCATTAGCGGTGTACATCGCCAGCGCCTGCTGCGGCGAGACAGCCTCTTTGGGCAACACCTCCTGCCCCGTTTCCGCCCGCCGGGTGACGGCGGCGTATATTCCTATTAATGGATTATCCGGGACCACCGGAGCATCCGAGCTGCCGGCCACCACCAGACCGCTATCTAGGAAAGACTTAATCCGGTAGAGCCAGCGCTGCCGTTCAGGAGGTATCGTAGCCAGGTATCTCTCCCCGCCGTAGTAGATAAACGGCGGCTGGGTGACCACCATAGCTTCGAGCTTGCTCAGTCGCTTAAGTAATTCAGGCGGGCACTCAGAAAGGTGTTCCAGGCGGTGCCGCCGCCCCGCTACAGACGACTTGCCGGCGATATACTCCAGAGCGGAAACAGCCGCCTCTACCGTGCCCGGCTCGATGCAGTGGATAGCCAGCTGAAAGCCCGCCCGGTGAGCATCTAACGCCTGCCGGTTTAACTCATCCTGCGGCGGCTGAAGCCTCCCCGTGGCCTCATTAACCAAAATCTTTACCCCACCCAACCGCAGCTGCTCGTCGCCCGCACCGAACGCCAGACCGGCCTGCTGAAACTGGGGTAAGGCGTCAAAACCAAACATCATAGATACCCGGCTGGCAAGCTGGCCATTCTGCTTGAACCGCTTTAAGGTCTGCCAGCGGGCATAATCGTTGCCGGCGGAAGCCTCCTGCAGCGAGGTGATGCCCATAGATAAATAGTGACGGTTGGCCAGGGCTATGCCCTCAGCCAGCTCCTCATCGGACAGCGGCGGAAGCACCTGCTGCCGGATATAGCTCACCATATCAAAGAGCAGGCCGCTGGGCTCTCCCGTATCAAGCTCCCGCTCAATAACCGCCCCCGGCGGCTCCGGCGTTTCTCCGGTAATACCCGCCATTGACAGCGCCCGGCTGTTAAGCACACAGGCGTGCAGCGAGCGGTGGGCCAGCACTACCGGGTGCTCCGGCGCCGCTTCGTCCAAATCGCGGCGGTTGGGGTGGCGTTTCTCAGCTAAATAGAACTCGTTGTAGTCAGTGGCGGTAATCCAGCTACCGGCGGGAATAGCTTTAGCACGCCTACGGACAGCCGCCTTTATATCGGCGATAGAGCTAACCCCTGGCGGGCTGAGGTCAATGCTAGCCAGCTTTCTGATGAAGGCAAAGATATGGCAGTGGGCGTCGTTAAAGCCGGGAACTACGGTCTTGCCCTGGCAGTCGATTACCTGGCTTTTGGCCCCCCGCGCTTCCCCCAGCCGGTCATTATCGCCAACCAGCAATACCCTGTTACCCTTGACGGCCACCAGTTCAGCAACAGGGCAACCAGGGTTCATGGTTATTACATTGGCGTTAGTCAGAATAAGGTCTGTTGGCATTCTTTATCTACCCCTCCCCTTTTTATATCTTTACCCGCCCGCCACCCTTCATGGAAGGGCTTTAAGCCCTTTTTACCCCACCCCTTTTTAACGGTTCTGTTTCTTCCCACCCAAAGGAGGTCTCACTCTTTGGCAGTGGGTCAATTTGAATGTCTATGCCTCTGTTGTAGTAATGATATAATAAAAATAGCCTATTACTAAACCCACTAAAAAGATGATGTGCCAATCGTTAAATAACCAATCCCAAAAATCTTTGTACATCCTGTTGGGATCATTATTATCAATTCTCACGGTTGCAACTCCAACGGATGATAACTTCAATCCACTCTTTAAAAACCGGGCACCTCCCCTTTTTGACCGGCTAGCTACAGAGTAGTATACTACTGGCAACCTTAAGGCAACAACCGATGAACTATCAGCAGCTAACCGAAAAACTGGTCCCCTGGATAAGAGACAAAGTAGCGGCGGCCGGGAGTAAGGGAGTGGTGGTGGGCTTAAGCGGCGGGTTGGACTCCTCGGTAGCGGCGGCTCTCTGTCACCACGCCTTCCCCCAGGACATACTGGCACTGATTTTACCCTGCCACAGCAGCGATGAGGACATTTTACACGCCCGGATGGTGGCCGAACAGCTCTCTATCCCGGCCAGGACGGTGGCCCTTGATGCCACTTACGATACCCTGCTCAAGGTACTGCCCGACGACAGGGCAGCCGCCGAGGTCAACCGTCTGGCTCAGGCCAACCTCAAAGCCAGATTGAGAATGCTCACCCTTTATTATTTCGCCAACCGGCTAAACTATATGGTGGTCGGCTCAAGCAACCGGGACGAGCTTTCAATCGGCTACTTTACCAAGTACGGCGATGGCGGGGTGGATATCCAGCCGCTGGGCAACCTGCTCAAAGGGCAGGTAAGAGAACTGGCTCAATTTTTGGGCGTCCCCCGCCCCATCATCAACAAGCCCCCCTCAGCTGGCTTATGGGAGGGGCAGACCGACGAAGAGGAGCTTGGGCTGGGTTATGACGAACTTGACCATTATTTGGCTTCTGGTGAAGCCTCAGGGGCACTTAAAAAAAGGATTGAGTCGATGATAGCCGCCAGCCGGCACAAGCGCCAGCCGCCGCCGTTGGCCGACCTTTAGGCCCGGCTCCAAGGTACCAGGACGAAGATAACTCCTTGTTTTGGCAAGGTATCTGTGCTATGATTTTGGTGAGGCGAATATGACCACGGAGAAAGTTAAGGCGCTGGAGTTAGCCATCAGCCAGATAGAGAAGCGCTTTGGCATAGGCT
>Ga0315549_1005140_pt1 | contig 10785 bp, 16 predicted proteins | sample SalMarSW160200MG_FD_203101 | JGI IMG/M metagenome (GOLD analysis project Ga0315549, IMG submission 203101) | Salt marsh sediment microbial communities from the Plum Island Ecosystem LTER, Massachusetts, United States - Salt Marsh Sediment SW1601-200 ... | reverse complement strand
ATCTATTAGATTATCTGATGCTCTTGAGGGATTATTCAAAAAAGGTAAAATATTTAGACCATCTGAAATTAAGTTAGCAGAAAAACTATGGGGGCCACAAATAGCTACTACATTAGAAGCTATTGCTGAGACTATTAAAACTGGTAATAAAGTTACTTTAATTGATTATGCTTCCTTACCTAAAGCCACTGCTGCGTCCTTTGACTTATCTCGTACTGGTCGTCAAAATATACTTTTAATTGGTGATCCTAAAACTTATATTAAAGGATTAGTTACCGATTGGCATTTATTACTTAAAGATGAAACTACTGCCCGAACTCTTGAGAAATCAATGTTGATTAAACTAGATCAATCTGGTGATTTATTAACAAAATCAGGATTAAGGTGGAACGATTGGGGAGTTGGTGTTGGATTTAAAACTGGTACTGAAAAGTTTGCTTCAAGAATAGCTGGTAAAATACCTGGTGTCTCTCGTAGTGAACGAGCTTTTGCTATGGGGGGTAATTATATCAGAGGTTTAAAAATACTTGAAATAGCAAATAATAGAAAAGGTAAAATAACTACAGATAAACAGTGGAAACATATAGGGCATATAGTAAATATTCTTACTGGTGAGGGAGACCCAAAAGCATTTGGTAAATATGGGCCTGCATTGAACGCTGTATTTTTTGCCCCTAGATTAGCTGAGGCTCGCTTTAGGTCTATAACGGATTTAGTTAATTTAAAGCATTGGATTGATCCTGAGTGGCGGCCAGCTTCTAGAATATTAGCTTATCATATGGCTAGTTTTGCAGGATTCAATTTAGGTATGTTAGGTTGGATGTCTTTAGTACCAGGAGTAGATATAGAACATGACCCACGTTCTACTGATTTTGGTAAGATTAGAATTGGTAATACTAGAATAGATTTTTGGGGTGGTTATCTACCCCTAATAAGATTAGTTACTCACTTAGCTACAAAAGAAAGAAAAACAAGAGCAGGTAGAATTGTACCACAAGAATGGGCGGATACTATAACTAAATTCCTACAATCTAAACTTGGCCCCGCTCCTGGTTATCTTATTGATTTAATGAAAGGTGAAACATTTTATGGGGATTATGTAGGACTTGAAGCTAATTCTTTAGTTGAACAATTTTATCATAGATTTACACCGTTCTTTATTCAGGATTTAGCTGATGCTATTAAGTACCAGGGATTAGGTACTGGATTAGCTACTGCTCCCTTAGCATTTCACGGAGTAGGGGTACAAACTTATCCAATGTCTCCTGGTACTGAAACTTTATTAAAGAAAAATGATTTATCAATGAATGTACTCGGTAGAAAATGGGATGAATTAGGGCCTGAAGTACAGGGCTTAATGCAAGAGCAATTTCCTGAAATTGAAACATGGGAAAGAAAAGCTAATTATGAAAGAACTAGTTATAGTTTTATAGCTAAAATTGAGAAAGAAAGAGATCAAACTGCTAAAAGAATATATAAAGCCTTACCGCCGGATATACAAGCAGAATTTGATAGATTAAATATGAGGCCATCTGGTATATCAAAAAGGATTAGTTCAGATTGGTATTTAAATAATAAAAGATATAAGCAATATGAAACAAATGTAGCTAAGGCTTATAGAATAATTATATCTAAATTAATGCGATCTTCTAAATGGAATAAAACTACAGATGATATAAAAATTGAAATGCTTGAAATGGTTATGGATGAAATAAAAAGCTCAATAAGGCAACAAATAATAGTGCAAGCTAATCTCAATGATTTAACTCAGATACAAAGAAAATAATTACAAAGGAAATAATAATGGATAATAGTGAACGGGATGTAATGTTGGGGAGAATTGATGAAAGAACTGAGCAGCTTTGCAGGTCTATGGAAAATCATCTAGCCCATCACCAAAGATTTGAGGAGCAATTAGAAGTGCGTCTTGATGAGTTATCATCCCGTAGTTTATTTACTCCTATTATAAAGTTTATAAAGTGGCTTGTAAAAAAATAAATACCCATCCGCCAGGTTGGGTAACGTCCAATCCATGCCAATTAAGAAGTTGCTCCCTCACACAAGGAAGCCGAGGAGTAAGAAATCAAAATAATAATATAGTTTTATATATTACAAATATTTTCATTTTTTAGCTCCTATTAATAAAAAGGGGAATCGAAATTTAGATGTGGTATATAATCTATATCTAAAGATGGTGATTCAGTAGTCAGTCTAATTATTAACATTAATATTAAAAGTATAATTACTTCTAATATTATTAAATATCCAAATTTATTTTTTTGCTTCACTGTAACTCACTCCAATCCCTATATCTACACTATATGGGATTATATTTGACCAAGGTATTTTAGTACTCATAATCTTTTTAATTACCCCACAAAACTCATCAACATATTCTTTCTTAACCTCGAATACTAACTCGTCATGTACTTGTAAAACTACTATGCACTCCCATTCTGGGTGATTATATATTTCCTGTAAAATAAACCCAGTAGAATACTTAATCATATCAGCAGAGCTTCCTTGTATCTTAACATTAGTAGCCTGCCGTTCCATTCTTTCTTTACCCCATTTATCTGCTTTATAATAATCAGGGAATCTACGCCGCCTACCAGAAAACAAAGTTACGTAACTATTCTGTTTTAATTCCAGTTTAACATTTTCTATCCATACTTTTACAGCGGGTAAAGCAGCAAAATAATTATCTATAAATATTTGTGCTTCATCTTGTGATATATTCCAATCTTTAGCAAATCCGTATGCACTTTTTCCATAACTTATACCAAAGTTAATTATTTTAGATTTATCTCTTTCAGATTTAAATTTCTTTTTAACTGCTTCGTGTTCAGGATGAGTTGATATTAGCACTTCATCTGGTATATTAAGATTAAAAAACTTATTAGCAGTAGTAAGGTGTAAATCCTGATTCTTATAGAAAGCATCTATCATAGTTGGATCACCCGACTCCTCAGCTAACACTCGAAGTTCCTGGCCAGAATAATCTACTACAACTAATACTTTCCCTTTAGGTGCTATGAAACATTCTCGTACTGGTAAGGGGCCGGTATTATCTCTTGGTAATTGTTGCATCGGCGGATTAGAAGAAGATAACCTACCTGTAACTAATGTGTTTCTAAAACTAGTTCTAATTCTACCATCGTCTTGAATATAGCTGGGTAGCTTAGAAATAAATTTATTATTAAGAGTCTCTGCATCTCTATATTTTAATAACAAATCTATAAACGGATGCTGATTTCTTATTCCTTCAAGAACAGAACCTTTAACACTATATCCTGTTTTAGTTTTTTCTGTAAGTTCAATACCAAGTTTATCTATTATAAATCTCGACATCTGCTGTGGTGAATTAAAGTCTACGGTAGCAATTATTTCCTCAGTACCATCTAATAGCTGTTGTTTATGATATTCTATATCTCCAGCATCATAGAGTTCAATAACTAATTTATTTAATATACTCGTTACTTTTGTATGAAGCTGAGATAATCTTTTTTGATCTACCAATATTCCATTAATTTCCAAGTCACGCAGTACATAAACAAATGGAAGCTCTATATCATAAAATACTTTATCTAATCCTTGTTCTGTTAATATAGGTTTAAATACTTCATATAATTTATAGGTAACTACTGGATCACGTAAAGCATAATCATAAAACCGTTTGCTATGAAATCCCTCAGATATAGCTTCTTCCCACTTCTCAGTCTTACCAGTACCTAAATACCGCTCGCCCAAATCGTCTAAACTTACAGTATCATTCTCGTTTAATAATTGTCCTGCAATCATCGTATCCCATATTTTTATTGGTGGAAATTTATTAGGTAATAAATTAAACTTGGTTAATACTTTTAAATCGTAAACAGCATTTTGAAATATTCCTGTAATTATCTGAGGCTCTTGGCCTGCTAAACCTTTGGTTTGGAAACTAAACTCCTGTTTTATTCTTTTTAATAACCACTTCCTATTAGGATTTTCTATAATATCCACATAACAAGCAGACTCTCCATTGCAAAAACTGATACCACATAAATCTTGAGTTAAATAATCAAGAGAAGTAGTCTCAGTATCACAGGCAATAATTCTATCAGTGTGGTTATTGCTTGCAATAAACCATCTATTTAGATCAGAATAAGTTTTTATTATCTGATATTGCATTTCCCCAGCAATCCCATCCTTCTACTTTTTCACGAGCAAACAACTCAATACGAGGTAAATCACCAAATAATTGAACGATTTTTTCTCTCGTCTCATCTGGTTTTCGACTATGTTCTCTACGAGGAGAAAAAATCAAGTTGCTTATGGAGTTGTCTTGTACTTTTAATTGTCCTTGCATACCTAACATACAAGACTCAGGATTAGATTTTGTATAATATCCCACACCAAAAAAAGGCTTTCCATTTTTAGAATTAAGTTTTACCCATAGAAACCCTATTGTTCTATAACGAAATCCCCAATACTTAAACAATTCCATCTGTTTATCAATATATGGAAATGTTGTCCATAAAAATAAAGCACAATTTTTGTCCGCTAATTCTGGTATAGGCAACGCTTTTATTTCTTTATAAGACATAAGTGGATAATGTCCACAAGCCCCACCTCTAAATCTTGTTTTATGATTAGCTCTTGAATTATATTTCCAGGGTGGATCAGCATATATAATCTGATATTTTTTATTTGGAAATGGTAAATTTATCATTTAATCTTTCTTCAGTTATTTTACAATACTCAGGTGAAATATCAATACCAATATAATTTCTATTAAGTTGTTTAGCGGCAATGCAAGTAGTACCAGAACCTGCAAATAAGTCTAAAACAATATCATTTTTATTACTTGATAATTCTATTAGTCTTTCTATCATCGCAACAGGTTTTTGAGCAGGGTGTAAATATGGATTTTCTTTGCTGTTCCAAAACGGAGTAGAGTATACCCAAACATTCCCAAGTCCCGTCCAACGCTTTCTTTCCCCCTTCTCATTTATAAACCATCCTCGTGGTTTACCATTTTTAGTATAAGCAGTAGCCACATCTCTTAAAATCTTAATGTTATTCCAAACATAATTATCCGATTTAGTACAATGAATTATATCTTCACGTTGAGATTTCAAATGTTTACTACTTCCTCTACCTTTTTGTCTTGCCCATATAGTCCAATTTTCAAGGTGAACATTTCCATATTTTTGTAATAGTGGTATAAATTCTAAAATATGTTGATAGCTCATAAAAGACCATAAAGTACCTGTTGATTTTAAAAGTCTAAAAGACTCTTTGATCCATTTTTCAGTAAAAGTTACGAAATTTATTTTATCCCAATTTTTATAGTTTATACCATAAGGCGGATCAGTAATTATTGTATCAATACAATTATCTGGCCAATTTTTTACTATATCCAAACAATCTCCACAATATATAGTATTTCGTTTCATTATATTGATGTCCTATTTAAAACAGTAAATGGTAATAATACTCTAAAGTTATTTTTTAATTCTTCAACATCATATTCACAATGTTTAATAACTTTATTAACAGCATCAGCATTACCCATTGTTGCACCTCTCCATGCTGAATGATCTATTCTGGTTTTAATAGTTTTACCAAATAAAGACTCAGCTATAATATTTTGACGGTTAGAATGTAAACATAATTTGGATTTAGCCATCTTCCAGACATCAGTATGATACAGTGAACCATACTCAGGAAATTTTAACTTGTGAATAACTGCACGAGTTCTTAAAAATGGGATATCAAAATAAGTTCCATAGTGTGTAACAACTCTATCAAACTTCATCATAGTATCAATACAACTTTGAATAATTCTTTTATCCTCATATCCAGAACTTACATCCTTTTTAGTAATAGCATCTTTATATAAATCTCCATTATCATCTAATAAACACCAGCATAATACTATACCAAAATTAGCTTTAAGGTTTGAAGTTTCAATATCCAAAAACCCTATCTTTTCCTGAATATTAAACTCCTTTAAGAAACAATTAAAATGCGTAGTATATCTATGCCTATGAGAACAACCATGTTCATATAACCATTGATACTGTTTAGTATTAGCTTTTTTAATATTAACTAATCCTGTCATAAAAATCGGTAGACATTCTGTGTATCTTAATTCCATGATTTATTCTCCTAATCCATATTCATTTATTCTTTCTTTTTTAATTTTTATTTCTTCAACTAATAACTTTAATCCATCAATAGTAAATTCAGCTAATTGTGTCATAGAAAATAATGGTATATTGTTTTCTTTAGCAAAGTTGATTTCTGTAATCATACCATTAGATAACCCTCCTTGCCAATCATAAACTATTAATAAGTCACGTTTAGCAAGAATTTCACAATCAACAGCTAATAAACTATCTTCACTAAGTTTACCAGATTTATATGCTAATACTACAAATTCATCATGCTCACCAGGTATATATATATCTAAATAAGGAACAAGTATTTCAAGTGCTTTACCAACTGCAATAGCTCGTTGATTATTTTGTTCCATATCTTTATCAGTAGCCTCCTTACCTTTAGCTCCACGGATCGGGTGGCTTCGCACTTAAAGGTAGGCATACACTTTATTAGCGTAGCCTACCCCGTACCTCGCTTTCTTATTATAATTTAATTCCATATATACCTCCAAACTTTTTGCACCATAATTTAATTCTTAAACTCTAATCTTCAAAATATATCTCATACAATAAAGCATGAAGCAAAAACGCATAGTTTATATGATCCCTTAATTTTTCCTGCCACCATTCCAAAGGGCGAACTTTTCCTTGTATTAGATCATCTAATCCTGTTCTAATTGAAACACGATGCTTCAAGTCCATTCCCCTAAGGGCTTCAATAGGTGAAATATTATCCTCTTTCCCTGCTTCTTTAAAATTGTGTAGTTTATCTACACCAGAAGAATAATCAGCGTTTTTAGCTATAAGTATATTTCTACAAGCATCTACTTCTTGTTCAAAAAATTTAGCAAAGTCAGACTCTGTCATTATACAACCCCCTAACTTTCATCCAATCTTCTGTATATTGATCTTCACAATCGCCCCATATTTTTTGTGTTGGAGAATCATCATCAAACACACCTGATATATCTTCGAGTTGTTGTAATGTTTTAATATATTGGTCATACTTATAATCAGTAATTAAAGGATCAGCTTTAACATAATACCAATAGCAACATCTTATTAAAAATTGTTTTAACTTTTCAATATCAGTCATAATTAGCAATTCCTTTTTCTTGATTTTTCTTCATCTGTTTATACCAGTTAGTATTTTTAGATTTTTTAGAACCAAAAATTCTCTCATAATTCTCATCATATTTTTCTTTATCTGCCGGCCACTTCTGTTTCTCGTTAATCTCCACCATAGTTTACCCTTAAATAAATGGGCCAGCGAGCGACCGGCGTTGCCAATCCTAACTCGCCAGCCCAACCTTATAAAATTATTATAAACCTAATACTGTTTTTATCAATGCTTTTGTTTTGTCAGCAAGCAATATACCAGCTACAAATGCCGAAACAACAATAAGTATTGTAAACATAATTATTCTCCTTTCACTTTTATTTATAATGTTTCTTTAACTTGCTTAACAATATTTTTAGTAGAATCAGATTGAGCAGATAAATATTCTTTAAGAGTATCAGTTGTATTATTTAATTTCATTTTTATACAATCATCTTTAAATTCTTGTACTCCTTTAATAATCTCCTTTAATGCTTTATTACGTACTATAATAGTAAATACTAATACACCAAATACTACACAACAAAATACACCTGCTACTACCCATAACCAAGTATTAGTAATACCCATCTTTAATACTAATCCCGTTACTCCAGCTATTGCAGCTAACCACCCTATCTTTAAATTATTTAAACCAATAAAGATACTTAATACAATACTAATAAGAAATACTGAGGTAAGCCAATCTGTTGATTGAATAGTTTTAGTAATTATTGTTGGTGGTATATAAGTAGGATTAGGAGTACGTTGTAATATACTACAACCTGACACAGATACAAATATCATTGCTCCGAATATAATAACTACCCAAAGTATTACAGTCCAAATAAATACCCCACCTACTAACTTCGTTGAATTTTCATTACTCATTATTTAACTCCTTTAATTCTTTATCAATTAAAAACCATGCTCCAGATTCTGCAAAATGATAATCTTCAATTGAATCTTTATTTTCTTTATCATAATATGATAATACCCATTCTAAAGCCGCTTTCCATGCACAATAAGCCGCTTCGCCAGACTTATTATAATATCCTTCATCAGCAAAGTAACCTTTATTTTCTGGTGTATTCCACCATTTCTCAAATTCAGTCATTATATTTTCTCCTCTACTAATCCTATTGTATCATTATAATCCCCTCCGTGACAAACCAAACATATTGCTATCTTCTCAAATCCCCTACTTTTACTCATCCCTACTGAAGCGTACCCTAATGTAATAATTCTACCTTTAGGATATAATAATTCAGGTAGTAGATTTTTTATCTTAGTAAAACTACCAATATATTTATCATCATATTTTTCCCTTGCTTGACGAAGGTTATATGGAGGATCAAGAATTATTGTTTGATAATCCCAACCATGTATAATTGCCATCTCTACAAATTCATAAGCATCTATACAATAATTAGGGTTAAATTCATTTGATACATCTACTCTAAATTCATCTACATTTAGTTTAACCTTACCAGCAAACAGATTTAATACTTTACCAATACACCACCCCTCCACCCATTGTTTAAGTTTTGGTTGTTCAAACGTCCATTTGCGTGGGGGTTGGCATAGATATGTAAAATCAATCATCATATTTCCTTATTAAATTGTTGTTTAGCTAAACATTCTTTATACCATTCTGGAAATCCACCAGTTATCATTCTTGAAATCTGAGGCCAAAACTGTTTAAATAGTTTATCCTTTATATAATCTGTTTCTTCTTTTAATACATCAAGATTAATTTCCTTCATAAGAAGTCCAATATCTTTAGGCTCATTTACTAATAATTCTTGTTCGCCCAAATGTTGTATAGCTTTTTGCCATCTTGCTTCTGTTCTAAGTGATTGCACAATAGTAAAAATAATATCTTTATGATTAAATTTACCCCCACCTTTAGACATTCTCTCTTTCATTTCTTCTTTAACCCACTTACCCATCAGACAATGTTTATCCTTACCAAACTGTTCATAATTTTTAATAATTAATCCTTCTATTTTAGTTCCGCCTAAAATACTTTCTGTATCCAGTAGAGATTTAAGATATTCAAAATCTACTTTAGAGCCATCTCCCTCATATATAGTTTTAACAGGTTCAAAATCTAAACCCATAGCTTCTGTATAAACAGATTTACGATCACAATATTGTTCTAATCCTATATTTATATCAAATAAGTAAATATGATTATCTGGTATTCTGGAATAAGTTAATACATTATGTTTAGGTTTTCTTAAATACTCCCCACGATAAACCCAATTAGGACATAATTCATCTGCTACTTCTTTTATTGCTTCAATACCTTCATTAAACATAGTATTACTACCATCAAAAATCTCTGCATGATGGCTCCTAAAATGCAAGCAACCACTATCATCTATCATCCAACTAAACTGTGAACCATCGATCTTTTCTTGAATAATAACATTACCTTCAAACAAGTTAGCAATAGCAGCGTGTCCTAAAGCATAAACAGATGGATAACTATTTATTTTCATCATATTTCTTTTTCAACTCCAATTCAATTTTAACTGTATCTATCTCTTGTGGTGTCAAGTAGTTAAATCTTCTCAACATAGTTACTGCACAATGTACGCCTTTTCGGATACGGCGTACAACCTCTTTTTGCTGGGGAGAAGCATAAATTATGTGATGATTGTTCCATACTATCTTCTTAGCCATAATTTTCAATCCTATAGTTCAAAAACCCCACTTGAAGTGGGTACTTTAACTGCTTGTTTGTAGGGCCTATAAGGATATAATGGACAATTTTTATCAGTACACAGAACTACCTCATTTCTTTGCCACCCTACACACTCTAAACAAAACGCTTTAATAGCCATTTTTCTGCTTCTACCACCCATAGCTTTTTTATAAATTGTTATATATTGTTTTGGAATTAATCTATCCATTACCTAATTTCCTTAATCCAATCTTGTGTAAATTTAGCTCCTTTTAGTTGGTATTGTTCTCTAGCATCCTTCCCAAGCAAAGGATATATTATCATTATATCATACTTTCCAAGTTTGTCAAGTTTTGTTTTTAACTTTTCAGCACCAGTTCCACCCACATCGTCACCATCTGAAATTATAACAATAGTTTTAAGTGTTGGAGCAAGTTTAACAAATTTAACAATTACATCACCCGAAGAGGTTGCACTAATTCTACCTATTGTAGGGAATCCCAAATGTGTTAATACTGTTGAATCACTAAACCCCTCACATACAAATAAAGTATCTTGTATTTTTAGATTAGACGGCTTGAAAATACCCAATTTAGAATTTTTAATCATGATCTTTTGCCCGTCTGGGTAGCGTTTTTGAATACCTATTATAATTCCATTTTCGTTATAAACAGGTATAAAATAAGAACTTATCCTTTGAGTAGTATTCCAAATTACATTAAAACTTCGTAATACGTTAATATCAACATTCCATTCTATAGCAAGATAGTTTAACCAAAACATAGTATGTGGAGATATAGAGTTTTTTAATATACAGTTCCAATTAACATTAACTTTAGATTTTTTAA
>Ga0315549_1005138_pt1 | contig 10786 bp, 9 predicted proteins | sample SalMarSW160200MG_FD_203101 | JGI IMG/M metagenome (GOLD analysis project Ga0315549, IMG submission 203101) | Salt marsh sediment microbial communities from the Plum Island Ecosystem LTER, Massachusetts, United States - Salt Marsh Sediment SW1601-200 ... | reverse complement strand
GAATATGAACGTCAATATTATTACCAAAAAGAGGTAGCCTAACCATGATGGTTAAAATAATGAGCGATTCTAAGAGAATCAAAGAAAAAGCACATTTTTATGTGTCTATATTAGCGGGAGCAGTCCAGAGATTAAATCCTCGTTAAAGTCGCGCCTGTCTAATACATCTATTTTTTCTGTTCCTTTGTAGAGAACACAGGTTATGGCAGTATGGAAATAAATATCCTGTAGATTTTTAGAAAAGAAGAGAATGCCAGTGTTATTAAAGATAACTTTTCCTTCCTGTCTTTCAGCTACTCCCAGGTTAGTTAATATAGTAGGGGCATCCAGGACTTTTGAGATACCAGCGAGTCTTAAGAAGTGTTCAAGTTTTTTGGGGTCAAAGTGGGTATTATAATCAAACTTCAAATTTATAAGCTCGCCAAAGCGGATTTTGCCTTCTGCTTTAAAGAATTCAATAATATCATTTCGGTTAAGCTTTTGGGAATTTGGACCTACTCTAAGATAAAAACCGGAAGAACATTTGTAGGGTTTGTCTTCTCCTTCTCTTACGTTAATAATCAGAATATTTTCAAATTCTTCTAATATAATTTTAATGGGAGACTGGCAATTGTTAGCGATATCCTGGATTTGAAATTTAAATTTATTAGTTATATTAACGCCTTTTATCTCCTTGTCGTCAGTTATTCCAAGAAATATCCTGCCTCCTGAGGAATTGGCAAAGGCAACGAGTTCTTTATCTATACTGGTCATAGATTCTTTAAATTCAATTCTATAACCTTCACCTTCTTCAAGTATTAGCCGTAGTTCGTCTTTATTCATATTTATGATCACCTAATTAAATAATAGATTCCCTCTAACCCTGCCCTCTCCCTCCGGGGGAGAGGGAATATAAAGAAGTATTTTTGTAATTATATCACAGTGGTGTGACTACTTTATGGCAAAAATTAGGAAAATAATTGAAAATAATTGAAAAAAGTTTGATTTTTCTTAATTTTTTTAAGAAAAATTGTGATTTTGTATAAAACAAACTGTTATCTATATACTATATCGATTGTTAAAAGTCCTTCTTTTTTAGGGAAATTGTAAGGACACATTCTATTTATTTACACCACTTCAAGATCTTTCTTCTTCCAAAAGACACTTCCCTCAGAAAAAGACATCTCTAATTTCCCTTCATCATAAAGAAAGGAAAGATAGGATTTTATGGTATTGGAAATAAGTACGTATTGATTGGGATTTAAATCTATTTTATATTTCTTGCATATCCGAGAAAGTATTTCTTCAAATGTTGCAGGCCTTTCACAATATAATAAAACTGTAGAGATAATCTCTCTAATCTTATTTTCATTTATAGTAATAAGCTTATCGATAGAGGGAGTGGGGGTACCATGACTCGGAATAAATACTTCCGCTTTTACGGTCTTTAGTTTCTGTAAAGTTTCCAGATGTGCCTTGACATCATAAAGGAAAAAGAGATGATATTTGTTGATGATCTCCTCTGAAATGAGACTATCGGCAATAAATATTATATTATCCGGTGTTTTTATACCAATCATATCGAAAAAATGTCCGGGCAATGAAATTGCCTCTAAATTGGTATTCAATATGTTTCCCGATGAGGGGATAATATCAGTCACTCTTGAGGGATGGGCCATTAAAAATTTATTAGTAAGTCTGGCATTGGGGAATCCCCCATAAAGAAAAGAAGGTTCGAGAATAGGGTCTTGAATGAAGGCGGCCTCAATTCGGGTAGCAGCAATCCGGCAATCCGTTTTGTTTTGAATAAAAGCATTCCCCCCAATGTGGTCAGTATTGGAGTGAGTATTAATAATAAGTTTTACTTTCCAATTTTTTCCATTCAATAATTTTAGAATTTGTCTGCCTGCATCCTTGTCATTCCCGCTATCAATTAGAACAGCTTGCTCATCCTGGACATATACACCAATATTTGCGGGAGAAGGAATAAGATAAGTATTAGATGCAATTTTCTGTAAATTTAATGCCATACTTTTATACCTCAAACTATTAAAATTTAGAAAATAGGAACATATTAAGAAACTCCTCAGATCCTGCAGAGGTTGTCCGCTAAAAGTTATCGGGTTATTGAGCTGGCACAATGCTGACAAATTGTTGTTCTAAAAATTACTCATAAATCCAGCCCATATAGATAAACAGAAAATAAATATGGTGATAAATAAAATGACCCTGAAAATGCTTAGCCGGTCGTGTATTACGCTGGTTTCACATCTTTCATCCCAGCTGGTTATTCCGTTTCTCTTTAATTTGTTGTAGGCAAATATCATAGTGAAAAGCGCGATAAAGGGAATTCCCATCCCCATACCATTTAACCAGAGAAGGAATCCTCTTTTCATTCCTGTGGTATAGGAAATCTTTTTTCCGGATAGAGCGCGTATCTTTATTCCCAGTAAGACCTTCCCGGGAGTAGTGCCGAATGAGGAGATCATCATCGGCTCGAAGAATATCAGGTAAAATAGTAAGAGTAGTATACCACCGATAAAATTGTCCATTCGGGTTATTGTGTAATTGAGCCCAGGGGAAAATAGGGCAATTATAAATATGTAGATGGGCATTATAAAGGTAATGTCAAATATTCTTGCCCAGTATCTTCTCCAGGGATAGACTTGTGCTTGCATAATAAAATCCTCCTCCGGATAAATATTAATTGACCGATTTACCAATTTACCGATTGGCCAATTAAGAATAATTTACTAATCTTCTAAAACTAATCTACAATTAAAATAATCATTAATATAAATACAATATGTTAAGAGAGGTACTTTGTCGCTTATTTTACGCACTTTCTGAACTATCCGGAATTTCCGGATAACAGAATTTTCTTTACTTAACGATCGTAGTTTATAATTTATTTATATCTTTTTTTCATCCCTGAAATCTCTTCTTCTATCTCCCGACGAAGGCTTTCGGGGGCAAGAACTTCAGCATAGCTGCCCATCCCCAGAATCCATTTCTTAACTTCGGTTATACCACTTACTTCGGCAGAGAAGATGATAGAGCCATCGGATTGTTTACTTATTTTCTGAGTAGGATGCCTTAGCTCTTCTTTGGCCCAGCGGGAAACGGGAGGAAATATTTTTACTCTAATCTTCTGGTCTTCTCCTCTTACTACCTGCCAGCTTTTACCCATATAATCAGAAAGTGAAAATTTGGAAGAGACGGTAAAGGTGTCTTCGGTAAGATGAATCTCTTTAATTCGGTCTATTCTGAATATCTTAGTCTTTTTGCGCCAGTGACAATAGGCGATAAGATACCAGGCCCCCTTATGGAACATCAGATGGCAGGGGTTTACGGTACGGGTAGTTATTTCATCCCGGCTGATGGTGTAGTATTTAAGGTGAACTTGTTTTTTGTTGAGGATGGCTTCGTTTAACAGAGCGAAGGTTTCACTGTAGTCTTCATAGTCTTTTAGTTTCTGGATATTAAAAGAGATAGAATCTTTTACTTCACGGATATATTTTTTGTTGTCTTTCTCTAGGAGGCTTTCGATTTTAAGCAGAGCCAGGTGCATATTTTTCTGATAGGGAAATCCTTTCTGTTGAAGGAGAAAATTTCCAGCCAGAAATAAGGAAGCAGCTTCTTCACCGGTAAATCTTAAAGGGGGAAGGAAGTAGTGTTCATCGATATAATAGCCGCCGTGAGGTCCGGTGGAGGAGTGTACCGGTAAACCGGCAAGGGCCAAGGTATTAAAGTCCCGATAGACGGTACGGCAAGAGATATTAAGTATCCGGGCTAAGCTTTCTACCGGGATACCTGGTTGAGCCTTTAATATGATAATAGTATTCATCAACCTTTCAATTTTGTTCATCTTTTTTTACCTCCGATTAAAGAAATAGATAAGTTTTTATAATTATATCATACTATTATGACTTCTGTATGGCAAGAATTGGGAAAATAATTGGAAGAAATGAAAAAAAGAGGACCGTCCACTGATAGATCTATATAATAAAAAGCTCGCCTTACTTCAAGTAAGGCGAGCTTAGGAGGTATTAAAATGAAAAAGCTATCTGTTTTGTTACTCGATAGTTTTCAAATTAGAAAAATTATATCACATTATAAATTAATGTCAAATTTTTTTTATAATTTTTTTATAATTTTTACAACACTGTATGTCGTGCTATTACGGTGATTAAAATCTGGCGGAGGGGGTGGGATTTGAACCCACGGATACTTTCGTATCGCCGGTTTTCAAGACCGGTGCATTCGGCCGCTCTGCCACCCCTCCACTATTTATTTATTTTTTACTTATAGAGAATAACATCTCTCTACCTTGTTGGTCAAGTAAAAATTATCCCCCTCACCCCCGTATCAAGTACGGTGCAGGCTCTAACCCTCTCCCTCTATGGGGCGAGGAAATAAAGATGTAGGCAGGCGAGACGCCTGTCCTTACGGAGGGCAGACACAAGGTCTGCCCCTACAGGAAGGCTGGGGGATGTTTTGCGCTTTTATAGTATAGTAGTATTTGCATTTTTCCCCGCAATTGTTTCCTACGCCTATACGCTACCCGCTGTACGCTATACGCTAATTAATTAACAATGACTGACTTAATTGGTCAATTGGTTCATCGAGTTATCTTTTCAAGCCCTCCCATATATAGACGAAGGACATCGGGGATAACTACACTTCCGTCCTTCTGCTGATAATTTTCTAATATGGCAACCAGGGTTCTGCCCACAGCTAAACCAGAACCATTTAGAGTGTGGACAAAATTTACTTTCTCTTTTTCTTTTGAACGATACCTTATCATTGCTCTCCTGGCTTGAAAGTCTTCACAATTACTGCAGGATGATATCTCTCTATATTTGTTCTGAGCCGGCAGCCATACTTCAATATCATAGGTCTTGGCAGCAGAAAATCCCATATCCCCGGTGCAGAGAACAATTACCCGATAGGGTATTTCTAATCTTTTTAAAACTTCCTCAGCATTCTGAGTTAAGGTTTCCAGTTCCTGATAAGAATCCTCTGGCCGGCAGAACTTTACCATTTCTACTTTATTAAATTGGTGCTGTCTGATTAAACCCCTTACATCCTTTCCATAAGAACCGGCTTCTTTACGAAAACAGGCAGTATAAGCAGTATAATAAAGAGGTAAATTATCTTCATTTAAAATCTCTTGCCGATGAAGATTGGTTAAGGGTACTTCAGCGGTCGGCACCAGATAGAGACCATTTTCACATTTAAATAAATCACTTTCAAATTTAGGTAGCTGCCCGGTACCGGTCATTGTCTCGGAATTTACCAAAAAAGGAGGAAATATTTCTTTGTATCCATGTTCATTGGTATGAAGGTCGAGCATAAAATTAATTAGAGCTCTTTCCAACTTGGCGCCCATCCCTTTTAAGACGGTGAATCGAGCAGAGGCCACTTTTGCCCCTCGTTCAAAATCGAGTATATTCAGGGCTTCCCCAATATCCCAATGCGGCAAGGGAGTGAAATCGAATTTACGCGGTTCTCCCCATTTTCTTATTTCTATATTGTCCTTCTCGTCTTTTCCAACCGGAACACTTTCGTGGGGAATATTGGGAATTTCTAACAAAATTTTAGCTGTCTCTTCTTCAATTTCTTTTATCTTAGTGTCTAATTCTTTAATCTTTGTCGATACTTCTCTCATGGCTAAAATCTTTTCCTGGGCATCTTTCTTTTCTCTTTTTAATTTTCCGATTTCTTCACTCACTGTATTTCTTTTTTCTTTTAAGGCACCTGCTTCTAATAATAATTCTCTTCTTTTTTGGTCAGGTTCTAATATTTCATCAAGATTAATTTTCTCTTTTCTTTTTTCTAAGGCCTCTTTTACTTTCTCCGGATTAGAACGTATAAGTTTTATATCTAACATTTCTTCCTCCCTCTTTAAATTAAGTAATAAGTAATGAGTGATGAGTAACAAGTAATAAGAAATAAGAAAAATTGTATTTGAGATTATTTTTTAAAATAATATATTAATCCATTTATCAATTTTTGTACAAATTTAAGGTCCTCTAATAAAGTATCTAAATTATTTAAATATTCTAACCTGCTTGCAATAATAATTTGCGTCTCGAGTTCAGATAATGATCCTAAGGCTATATATAAAAATTGAATAAATTCTTTTTTAGAGCTTCTTGCAGCACCTTCAGCAATATTTGAAGGAACAGAAACCGCTGCTCTTCTTATTTGATTTGTTAAACCATAAAGTTCTTTGTTTGGAAAAGACTCAGTAATTTTATAAATATTACTGACCAAATCCATACTTTTTTTCCAAACTTCCAAATCTTTATGATTCTTTATTTCTTTGCTCATTGCTACTCAGTCCCTGCTTCTTATTCTTGACCGTTCATTTAATACTTATTACTGTTTACTTATTACTCATTACTGATTAGTTAGCAAGCTAACTAATCATTTATCCCTTTATAACCCCCAGAGGTCGCATCCGTACTACTTTTTTAGATATGCCGGTCTGATGCATTACTCCAACTACTTCACTCACATCTTTATAAGCCTCGGACATCTCTTCAGCCAGGGTTCCCCGGCTTTCTGCTTTTACAATTATTCCCTTCTCTCTTAATTCTTGTTGAATATCCCTCCCCCTGGCCTGTTTCTTGGCTGAGGTTCTACTCATTACTCTTCCTGCTCCGTGACAGGTTGAACCAAAAGTCTCTTCCATCGCCTTTTCAGTTCCCACCAGGCAATAAGAACAACGTCCCATATCTCCGGGAATTAAAACCGGCTGCCCTATCTTCTTATATTTCTCCGGAATATCGGGGTGAAATGGAGGAAATGCCCGGGTAGCCCCTTTTCTATGGACACATAATTTTACTTTCTTCCCTTCCAGGTTATGTTCTTCTATTTTAGCAATATTATGGGCTACATCATAAATTAGCCTTAATCCTAATTCTTCCGGAGTGCTTCGAAAAACCCTGGCAAACACCTCCCGAGTCCAGTGCATTATACACTGGCGATTCGCCCAGGCGTAATTTGCCGCACAGGCCATAGCGGCATAATAATTTTTCCCTTCCGGTGAAAACAATGGCGCACAGGCCAATTGCCGGTCGGGAAGTTGTATTCCATATTTGCTTACCGCTTTCTGCATGGTTACCAGGTAATCGGTACATACTTGATGCCCCAATCCGCGGGAACCACAATGAATCATTACAGTAATCTGGCCTTCTTCTAATCCCAGTTCCCGGGCAATTTCAGAGTCATATACTTTGTCAATTACCTGAATTTCTAAAAAATGATTTCCGGAGCCGAGGGTGCCCAATTGAGGTTTACCTCTTTCCAGGGCATGTTTGCTAACCAGGTCAGGATTTGCATCTTTCATGCACCCTTCTTCTTCGGTAAACAAAGTATCTTCTTCCCAGCCAAAACCTCTCTCCACTGCCCATTTAGAACCTCTTCTTAAGACATCTCTTATTTCATTATAACTTATTTTTATCTTCCCTTTCGAACCTACACCTGAAGGAATAGCCCTGAATAATTCATTTACTAATAATTCAATTTTCGGCTTTACTTCTTTTTGAGTTAAATTGGTCCTTATTAATCTAATTCCACAGTTTGAAACTACAAAATTATTGGCAATAAAATTATGATGAGGGTGTTTCACGGTGAAATCATAGACATAATCATTGAAATCTACTCTCTGTTTGCTGATAATTTCATCCCATAACATTCCAGAACAACCTAATCCTTCAGTTTTTATCTTTGTAAAATCTTTAAAAGAAAGGGAGTTAAAACTAATTCGAGGAGAAGTTTTTCTTCCTTCATAAATTGAACGTTGAATGAAACGAAGATTAGCGTAAGACGAATCAATCTGTTTATAAATAGCTTTCGCCCCTATTCCCTCTTTTGTTTTTAATTCTTTAGCCTGAATCGCAATTCCATTCCTTTTTTCAATAATTAATTGTTTAGCTTTTAAATAGTGTACTGTGGTATTGGCAATAAAACTTCGCTTTTTATTATATTCAAAACCAATTTTACTATAAAGGTTAATTAAGTCCTGATTCTGACCAGATAAGATTAATCGGAGACGGTGGGATATATCCCCTCCTTTATTTACATATTCAACTCTCTGACTTATCTTCTGAGTTTTAACGCCAAATTCAACTAACAAATCAGAAATTTCTTCTAAGAATCTTCTCCCACTTTCAATAAAACCTTCTTGTTTATTCATGGAAATCATTGGACAATAAAAAGTATAGTTATGGTTTAACATCGTTTTAGGGGTAGACAGTTCTGCTCCAAAAAATGCTGCCAAAAAAAGCCTTTTTTGCCAAAGCGAGGTCTTAATAATCCACTGAGGAAGGTAGTAATCTTGATTAGTTTTCTTCCCCAAAGGAGTTCCTAAGCCAACTAAAAGGATTGCAAAACTACTTGAAACAACCTTACAAAATGTTTCTATGTTAGAAAATTCACATTTTCCATAAAGAGTATCTATTTTATGGTCTCTTTTTCTATGGTAAACCCGGGAACAATTATATCCAATACAAGCAATATCTCTTCTTATCTCTTCAAGGTCTTCAGGTTTGCCATAAAAGCTAGTCACCCCTTTCCCTTTCTCTTTAGCAAAATGAATATTACCATCTCCAAATACATATCCCATTATTTTTAAGATATAAGGCAATTGCGGAGAATTATATCTTAAAGGCAGTAATCCTCTCTTCTTTAAATGAGATATAATTTGATTTAATCCATTCCCATTATTTCCCTTTCCCAATTTTAGAAGTAATTCTTTTACCTTCTCTTCATCAAGGATAATTTTATTGCTTGGTTCTTCATAAGGAGCACCTTCAAAAGGATAAATAGCCACTTCATCTCCTGTCTCCAAATTCCCCAAAGGAATCATTCCATCTTTGGTATAAAAAGGATGGTCTTTGGTGGCAATAATCGTTTTACCAGTTTTGGTTGTTATTTTATAGACTTCATTATCAGGAATTTTTTTAAAAAAATTAACAATTTTACTATTGGCTAAATCTTCTTTCTCAAAATTAAAACAGCTTATTTTTTCTTCTAACCATATTTTTTCAAATTCTCTAATTTTTAAGGTATAACCAAAAGGATGTAAAATTAATGCATCTGGAGAAAGGCAATTGATATCGAAGCCCACTCCTCCGGGAGAGATAACTCCATTTTCCAAAGAGGTCGCCGCTACTCCGCCGATCGCAAAGCCGTACCCCCAGTGGATATCAGGCATAGCTAATGAACGGCCTACGATTCCTGAAAGAAAAGCCACATTGACTACTTGTTCCGGAGCCTGGTCCTGGCGTATTTTTTCTAATAAATTTGAAGAGGCATAAATCAGGCCGGGAACTCTCATCCCGGAGTTATAGGTTTTGGGAATTTCCCAGCGATAATCATCTATTTTGTTTAAAGGTCCTTCCCATGATTGTTTCATTTTCTTCCCCTCCTCTACAAGGATGATTACACAGAATTAGCACAGATTACTCAGATTAAAGATGATTACACAGATTGATATTTATAAATTATAGATAACAGGATTCCGCTTTAATAGATTCCCGCTTCCGCGGGAATGACAATATAGACTGAACAATCAAATATCGAAAATTACCTGAGCTCTCCAGAGTCCGCTTTCTTCATCTTTTTTAATTTCCAAACAATGATAAGTTGTTGCTTTTATCTCTTTTTCTATTTTAACGGAAGGAGGGTTAATTTTCATCCCCTCAACTTCCGCTTTAATCTTAAAATCAGATAATTCCTTTATATAAAATTTATTAAGAATTACCAGTCTAGTTTCACTGATATATAAAAGTTCATTAAGCCAGGCGAAGAGTAAGCCTTCCAAATCGTCAGCTTCCAGCCTTATTTTATCACAAAAGTTTTCTTTAGGTGTTTTGTTTCTTCCGGCAATAATTTCAAACATTCCTTTGGCAGCATTGATAAAAACTTCTCTTTTGGTTTTACCATAGGCTGCTATTCCGATATCAGCGGTATGTTCGAGGATTTCAAATTCTTTCATAGATATTTATTACCTTTTCAAATTTTAAGTTCTACTCTATCATCTGAGATTGCTTCGCTTTGCCCGCAATAACAATTAAACAAAAAAACTCTCGTCAGCTAGTAACATCTACTACTAGGGACGAGAGTTTAATCACGTGGTGCCACCCTGATTCAATAGGAAAATACCCTATCCTTCATTAGGTATTTTTTTAACACACCAGGGGTGCGTTTCTGGATACTTTATTTCACCAGAAAATTATCCGGGGTGGAATTCGGTAAAGTCACCTGCTGATTCACACCAACCATCAGCTCTCTGGGAATGACCGTTACCTACTAACCCCTAAATATTTAACTATATATTTTTTGTTTTTTTAATTATAAATTTTAATATCCCTTCTTGTCAAGCTTTAAAAGAAAGTATCGAGTATATAGTATTGAGTATCGCGTGTTGAAATACAGTAAAATACAGTAATAAGTAATGAGTGATAAGCAAAAAGTTATCTAGTTAGTTGGTTAACGGTTGTATGACAAATAAAAGTCTACCACCTTTTTATCACTTGCTTTGTTTATTTCAAAGGAAATTTTCTTTACCAATTGTAAATAAAAAGAGGGTATCTTAGAAGACACAATCGCTCTTTCTCTTTGAATATAGGTATAAAGAATCTCTTTTTCTAAATCCCATTTAGATATGGTATGGACTGCACCCCTCCAACTAGACACATTTAGGAGAAAAATAAGACTTGTTATATAATAAAATAACAAGCAAGAAGGAATAAAGGAGGGGTAAAGATAATGGGAATAAAAAAGAGAAAATATT
>Ga0315549_1005129_pt1 | contig 10794 bp, 18 predicted proteins | sample SalMarSW160200MG_FD_203101 | JGI IMG/M metagenome (GOLD analysis project Ga0315549, IMG submission 203101) | Salt marsh sediment microbial communities from the Plum Island Ecosystem LTER, Massachusetts, United States - Salt Marsh Sediment SW1601-200 ... | reverse complement strand
GAAAATTTTCATCCATCAAGGAAAGTCTGGATAATTATCTTGAAACATGGAGGGATTATTCAAGCGAATTTATAGAAGCATTTCATCTGATTGAAGGAAGTTTGTATGAGCCTGACAATAACAGGCGGATTGCTATTCTGGAAAAATCCCTGCAGGTTATTCTCGACGGAGTTTATGACAAAATGCTGAAATTCACCCATAATGTCAGAAGTCCGCTGACTAATGTTTATATGCTCGGGGTTGTTCTGCCGACTCTTGCTCTGGCACTTCTGCCTCTTGCTTCTGCAATGCTCGGAGATTATCTGAGTGTTTATCATGTCTTTGTTTTATTTAATCTGCTGGTTCCTTTTCTTGTTTTTTATTTAACAGATAAAGTTCTGATGCTGAGACCGGGTGGTTACGGGGAATCGACTCTGCTCGAGAGAAACCCGCTTTATTTCAAATACAAAAGCAAACAGCATTATTACAAAGCATTTTTGATTTGTCTTCCATTTCTGATAATAGGGTTGCTTCCCCTTATTTTTCAGTATACCCCTCTTCCTGCATTTTTCGGGCTGAAGTCAGATTATAGTTTTACAGAACTTGGGATGGGTTTTTTCGGAGACAGCATGATTTTTGATTTTAAGGACGGAAAAGGGCCGTTTGGCATCGGAGCCCTGATTTTGAGCTTGTTTATTCCTCTTGGTGCTGCCTTATTTTTTGCAATTTCCTATAAAGGAAAAACCAAGGAACTGATTGAGGAGAGAAATAAAACAAAGCAGTTGGAGGATGAATTTAATAATTCGTTATTTCAGCTTGGAAACAGACTGGGAAACGGGGTTCCTCCTGAACTTGCATTCGGGAAAATTGCAGAATCTTCAAAAGGATTGGTGACAGAAGAATTTTTCAGAAGGGTAAATTATAATATAGGGCAGATGGGGATGAGTGTGGAAGAATCAATATTCAATCCAAAGAGGGGGGCAATAAATTATTATCCTTCTGATTTGATTGCGACAAGCATGAGAATTTTGGTGGAGTCTGCAAAGAAAGGGCTGAGCATTGCTGCAGTGACTCTGATGAATATCTCACAGTATATTAAGAACATACAAAAGATAACTGCTAGACTCAAAGACATGCTTGCGGAAATAATTTCAGATATGAAAAGCAACATGACTTTCCTTGCACCTTTGCTGTCAGGAGTTGTTATCGGGCTTGCAACAATGATTGCGGCAATATTAAACAAGCTCACAATAGCAAATTTAGAGGGGGTTGAAGTTGCAGGGATAGGAAATCTGGATAACATCATGAATATTTTCTCTCTGAATCAGATGATTCCTCCTTACTATCTGCAGATTATTGTGGGGATTTATCTTATACAGATAATATTCATTCTCACAGGCACGTTGGTGACAGTGGATTCTGGAGAAGACAAGCTTGAAAAAATAAACAAGACAGGAAAAAATCTGAAAAAAGGAATTGCCCTTTATTTTATCACAGCGCTGTTTGCAACAGTTGTACTCTTCGTCCTGACAGCAATAGTTCTCGGAAATATTGTTTAGAGTTAGGTTTATTAATATTCTTTTGTAACTTATATTATGAAAATGGGGATTTCTTAGAGAGCAGGAATAAATTCCTGTACTACTCTCCTCACAGAGATTAAAGAAATCCTACAATGGCAAAGAAAGAGGGAAAAAATATAATGAGAAAAATATTCAAAAAGGGGATTGTTACAGAATATCTTCCGTGGCTGCTGATAGCACTTGCAGTTCTTGCAGTTCTAATTATTACAATTTACATCCTCAAGGAGAAAGGAATCTCCCTCATAGACTCAATTAAAAATTTATTCAGGGGCAGATAATATGGCTGAACTCACCATCAATCAGCTTATAAAACTTATAATTGGAATTGTTGTGGTTGTAGCAGTTGTAATTGGTGTGTATTTTGTTTTCAAAAATAATGTTCTGGAATTTATCAAAGGTATTGCATCAGGCAAGCCTGCAGAAATCATGCTCTCATTAATTTGTTAAAATGAAAAACAAGAAATTTTTCAATGTCCTCGGCAAGAAACCTGCGGATGAGACTCTCCCTTGGAGTTGGGATTTCTCATAATGAAAAAAAAAGCCATGTTGCTGACTGAAGAGACTCTAAAAATTGTAATTGCTGTAATAGGAATTGCACTTTTGGTATATCTTCTTGTTTCAATATATTATGCAGGCACAAATGAAAAAAAAGAAAGAGCTGCAAGAGCGAGCATTGAAGCAATTTCCTCAACCCTGCCTCAAGGAGAACTCCCTGAAATTCAGCCCTTTGGCTGGAGGTTATTCAGTTTTGTAGGCGAGGATGATAAACCAAATTCATGCATAAATCAAAACTGCCTGTGCATATGCAGAAAAACAGCAATCAATGTCTTTAACAGACAGATAAAGCAATGCGATAAAAACACAGCCTGCCTGATTGTTTCAAATCTGAAAAAATTTGATGAAATCAAAATAGAAAGGCCCCTCACAGGCATAAAAATAAATGAAACTAATGGACAGATAGAAATAGAACTAAGATGAATTTAGACGATTTAATAAAGTATATAATCTGGATAATCTTTTTCGAAATAGCCATAATAGCATTATATTTCATATTAAAAAAAATCGGAGTGATTGGATGAAAGATAAAAAAGGAGAACTAACTACACAGCAGATTGTAATTTTGATTGTGCTGATAATAAGCTTTGTAGTTATTCTTTTTCTTTTAGTGAGGCTTAATCTGAAAGGCTCAAGCGAAGAGCAGATATGCTATAATTCTGTTATTACCAAAGGAAATCCTGCATTGTCAGGAACAGGAAGTCTAAATTGCCAGAAAAGTTATGTGTGCATCAGCGCAGACAAAAGCTGCGAAAAAATGAGTAGTGAGCCTGAAATTAAAGAAGCAGACTCTCCTGAAGAAGTTTATCAGATTCTGGCAGATGAAATGGCAGATTGCTGGTGGATGTTTGGCGAGGGAAAAATAGATTATATAAGAGACAAAGCTCTACAGAAAAATTACTGCTCAATCTGCACTCAGCTGGCTTTTGATGACAGCATTCAGGATATTGAAGATGAGGAGGGAAATCCTGTTTTTGAAGACAATAAAATAAGCGAAGATGAACTTTACAATTATCTCGCAGAAATGTCAGAAGACTTGACTTATGCAGAATATCTTTTCGGGACAGGCAATGTAGAACTTCTTAAATCAGCTATTGCAAACAATGAGAAAAATACAGAGGGTATAGTCACTTTCGGAACAATTGACATTGACAAGCAATCTTTTGTGGTTATGGGAATTACAAGCGAGATTGGGGGCACTTACAAATGGATTGGTGCAGGATTGGTTGTTCTAGCTTTTGCAACTCCTGTTGGATGGATTGCAGGTGCAGTTCTTGTTACTTCAGGAGCAGGGGCAATAGTTATTGGAGAAGATGCAGCAGAATTACTGCAGCCAGAGATAGTGGGCATAGTTGTTGAAGGGGACGGAGTACCTAATCAGTTCATGGCTCCGACGATTGTTGAGGCCAATTCAGACAAATTTAAACTTCTTGATTGCAAGGATGTGATGACTCTTGTCTGATTAGTTAATTTTATTAATTGCATTTGCATTTTTTATTTATGGTTTTTGGAAAAAGAGGGAGTTTGCTTATGGAGAATCTTGTTTTTATAATATTAAATCTGATTTTTCTGACTCTGCTTGTTTTATTTCTGCTCAGGCAGGGGGAGGGGGCAGTTGTTCTTGAGCAGGCATATGCAAAAGAAATAGCGCTTTTGGTAGATTCTGCAAAACCAGGAACAACCATGCTTTTGAATATAGAAAAAGGAAAAAAGCTTGCAGAAAAAAATAATGTTGATGTTGAAGATATAATAAAAATAGACAGCAATAGTGTTATAGTTAAATTAAGCGAAAAAGGGGGATATTCTTATTCTTTCTTCAATGATGTTGATGTCAGTGCCTATCCTGATACAACAGACCCGCAGAACATCAAGGATTATGTAATTAAAATTAACAACTATCAAAATGAATAACAAAGGTTCTGATAAAATCCTTTCAATTTACTGGTTTGCAATTCTGGTGTTGGTAGCAGGGGGAATTTTTATGATGACTATTTCTTTCTATAATCATCCTTATGATGTCAGGGAAATAGAGGCGGAGATTATAATAAATAATATTGCAGACTGCCTTTCACAGAATGGGGAATTAAATTCAGAATTGTTTAATGCAACTGGGTTTTCCGAAGATTTCAGAACTAATTTTCTGGCAAAATGCCATTTAAATTTTGAAGCTGGGGAAGGTGAAGAAGGGCAGTATTATTCAGAGATTAGTTTCTATAACGCCGGAGATTTAAACTCGCTTGCTTATGAGATTACAGGAGGAAACAAAAATTTAGCTGCCAGTTGCAGTATTCAGAATGAAAAAGAATACAAGAGAGAAGCAATATGCGTTGAGAAAACTTTTTTCTCTTTGAACGGGGAAAATCTTTATTTAATTAAAATTCTGTCTGCAATAGGAAAAGCAGAAAAAAATGTCAGATAAAAACGCACAAATTTCAGATGTCATAACATGGGTAGTTGCAACCATAATCATAATTGTAATTTTAGTTGTATTTATCTATGCGTCGTCTGTGCTTGCACAAAAAACAAAAGTTATCAAACTGAAAGAGATAAAAGTGGAGATTTCAGAGAAAAACATAGACTGGGTTGAGCTGAAGACTTCTTTTGCATATTCAGAAAGTTCAGAGGAAAATAAGCAAATTATTGATGCATGGAGGGAAGAAAATGAAATCTGATATCTTCCAGAATTTTAAAAAAATGAGCAGAAGAGGAAGCATTTCAATAGTCATTCTTGTATTGGGGGTTCTTGTAATCTGTGCTCTTGCATTAGCCAGTTTTTATTCTTCAAATTTTAAAGTAAAAAATTCTTTTGCAGGAATAGAACTAATGGAGCAGATGAATTCCCAGATAGAAGAAAATTCCTTTAACGGGATTTATTCTGACTACGTCCATGTTGAGAAAAAAGTCAAAAGACTTTCTCTGAAATTTGGTTCTGGCTTGATAAAAGAGAAGATAGTTTTTTCAGCAGATTATTGCCCGCCTTAAAAACAAAACTTTATAAATAAAATAATCTTGGCTTAAATATGTTCAATAAAAGAGGGCAGGGGGATAGGAATTCACTTTTTTCTTCAAAAAAAGCTCAGGGTATGAGCACAAACACAATTATTCTTCTTATTTTAGGAATAGTTGTTCTCGTGGTTTTGATATTGGGATTTACTATGGGATGGAACAAGATTGCTCCGTGGCTGTCAGGAAACAATGTGGATACTATTGCAACTTCCTGCAGTGCAGCATGCTCTACAAGCAGCGCTTATGATTTCTGCTTTGCTAAAAAAGATTTGAAGGCAGAGGATGTAAAATTAAAAGACGTAACCTGCAATTATCTGTCCAGAGAGCAAACCAGTTATGGAATAGCAAAATGTTCTGCAGTTCCGTGCGACAATGTGCTTATTGTGAATGCAGTTTCTTCTGAAGAGCTTGCAGGGTATTGTGTAGAATCTATAGATGCTGTTCAGGCATTAATAGAAAACATCCTTGTATCTCATGAATGCCTCTCTGCATAATAATGGAATACGCTTTCTCACAAAAAAGAAATAAAAGAAGAGTTAAAAGAAAAGAGAGAAAAAAACACCCTTATAAAAAAGGCGGCAGGTTCAGGGCAAGCAAAATTAAGGGATGATTAAATTATTAAGTTGATTCTTTGTAAAAATGGGTTTGTTGCGAAATCTGCTTTGCTTGATTTCTTCACATCAGTAAAAGTTAATAGGTAATCTAAAGATTATGCTAATTATTACTGCCCTAATAAAAAAAGTAATAACTATCCTACTAAATTAACAGATTATTGATAATTTTATAAATAACTTCTGCTAATTGTTTTGATGTATAACATAATCTTCCTGTCTGCTCTTGCGCTTGTCTGGATTATTTTTGCAGTTGTGCAGGATTTGAAAAAGAGGGAAGTTCCTGACTGGCTCAGTTTTTCCTTAATTATCTTTGCACTTGGCTTCAGATTTTTCTACTCTCTTTTTTCAGAAGCAGGTTTTGGTTTTTTTTATCAGGGGGTGATTGGTCTGGGAATTTTTCTTATTTTGGGAAATCTGCTGTATTATGGGCATATGTTTGCGGGAGGAGATGCCAAGCTTATGATTGCTCTTGGTCCTATTCTTCCTTTTTCTGAGAAATTTCTGGGTAATCTTAAACTTTTTGTTTTGTTTTTTGTTTTGCTCCTGTTTGTAGGGGCAGTTTACAGCCTTACTGCCAGCATTTTTTTGAGCATTAAGAATTTTAAGAAATTCAGCAAAGAGTTCGGAAAACAGATGAAAAAAAATAAGATTGCTTTGTCTGCAGTAATGTTTCTCGGACTCGCATTAATGGCTGTCGGTTTTTCTGAAAGATTTTTCTTCTCTCTTGGAATTTTAATTTTCTGTCTTCCTTATTTTTATGTTTATCTCAAGGCAGTTGATGAATCCTGCATGGTTAAGCATGTAAAAGTAAAAGAGCTCAGTGAAGGTGACTGGCTCTACAGGGATTTGAAAATAGGAAGAAAATTAATAAAAGCAAAATGGGGCGGGCTGAGCAAAGAGGAGATAAAGTTAATCAGGAAAAAATACAAATCTGTTATAATAAAACAGGGAATTCCTTTTACTCCTGCATTTTTGATGGCATTTTTAATTTTTATTTATTTCCTGAAAACAGGACTATGGAATTCTTTTTGGTAATCTGATTTCTTTTGGCAGTTCTTTTTTTTCAGATTTTTTGGGCTTTTTTTTTAGAATACTTTTTCCTGATTTCTTTTTCAGCTTTTCCTGTAATTTTATGAGTTCCCCTTTGTCTGCCTTGTATCTTTGTGAATTCAGGGATTCATCTTTATAAACAGGAAGGACATTTATCACAAATTCACCGAGAATATTGGAAGAGGCTATTAAAACTTCTTTGGGCTTGAGTTTTGTTTTTATTTTTTTTGCGAGATTTTTTGCAAGGGAAAAAACAGGCTGGGGAATTTTCTGAATTGAACTAACAGCCTTTTTCGGGATTACTATTATGTGTCCTTTTGAAACAGGATTTATTTCAAGAATGGCAAGAGCATACTTGTTTTCGTTTATTTTATATGAAGGAACCTCCCCCTTTATTATTAAACGAAAGATATTCTCCTGGACTGGTTCTGCTGACTGGGTTTTTATCAGCTTATTCTGTTCAAGAAACTGCTCTAATTGTTCATTATTCATTGACAGAACATGTTCTCTTGCTAATTCTTTTTTTTCTTCCGGGAAATTTGCTTCTATCTGTCTAATCAGCTGTTCTTTGATTTCTTTAACCTGTTCTTCTGTTAACATCTTATATTACCTTATCTTTTAGCCAAATGCCCGCCTCATATCAACTACCTGTACAGAGTTGACGTTTTTTATTTTTTTTAAACCCTCTTCAATTGGTTCAAGTTCCTGGCTTTCATCAATGTCAAAATAAATTATCACTGCCTTTAAGCCAAATGCTATTGGTTCTTCTTCTATTCTGCAATTTTTGCCCTTTTTGAATTCAACGATTTTCTTTGCTTCACTTTTTATTTTTTCCAAATCCGCATTTGGTGAAACAGGCATAATTTTTATTTTTAATAATGCAGTCCCCATATTCTATTCTAATAAAAAGGCTTTATAAGATTTTAGTTGTCCAGTAACATAATCCTTAAAAACAGCCGAGTTTTTTTTGATGAATGGTTGAAGGAAATTATGAGAAGATTCTTGAAAAGATTGCAAGGGCTTCTGGACTGGATAGGGAAGAAATTGATAGAAGAATTGAGGCAAAACGAGCCAAGCTCGCCGGACTAATAAGCAGGGAAGGTGCTGCACAGATTATTGCTGCTGAACTCGGGCTTTCTTTTGACAAAGAAAAATTAAAGATAAATGAACTTCTTCCTGGAATGAGAAAAGTAAATGTCATCGGACAGATTCTCTCATTGTCTCCTGTAAGAGGATTTACCACAAAAAAAGGAGATGAGGGAAAAGTTGTCAATCTTATAATTGCTGATGAAACATCAAATATAAAAGTGGTTCTTTGGGATACAAACCATATTGCCTTGATTGAAAAAGGGGAGATTGGGGAAGGGCATGTTGTTGAAATAGGCAATGGAAGCATGAGGGCAAACGAGCTTCATTTGGGAAGTTTTTCTGAATTAAAAAAAAGCAAGGAAATTCTTGAGAAAATTATGAAAGACAAGGTTGTTAAGGAAAAAAATATCTCTGATTTTACACTGCCTGACAGCGTGAGCACACGGGCTTTTATTGTCCAGGCATTTGAGCCGAAATTTTTTTATGTTTGTTCTGAATGCAAAAAGAAAGTAGGGGAAGATTTTGTCTGTGGGGAGCACGGAAAAATAAGTCCTGAAAAGCGGGCAGTAATGAATCTTGTTATTGATGACGGGACAGAATCTATCCGTTCTGTTTTGTTTCATGAGCAACTCTCAAAAATAGGCATGACAGATTTGGATAATTCTGAACAATTGCTAAAACAGAAGCAGGAGCTTCTCGGCAAAGAGATGGTTTTCTCAGGAGAAGTCAGGATAAATAAATTTTTCAACAACCAGGAATTTATAATTGACAATATCCAGGAGATAAACTCTGATGAACTTATTGCAGAACTGGAGAAAAAGTAGATTTATCTGTTCTTCTGTTAGTATTCTTTAATATATCTTGCACCCAAATAATATTTATAAAGTGGAGGGGGTTTTGAGGGATATGGGACAAAGTATTGAAGGGAGTTTTGAAAATCCAATAGAGGTTAAAACATTGCTTGATTTGGCACCTGTTGACTACAGGAAATTTGTAAAAGTTAATGGACAACTTGCATTATTTGATGAACCCCAAATTATAGATTGGGCTGATCAAACCCTTAAAAATCTTGGAGCTTATTTCCTCATTGAGATTGGAGCTGAAAAAAAGGTTTTTTATCAAAGAGTTTATCTATTAAAACAGGGACTTAAGCTATCAGAACAGAAATTCATACCGGTTCGAACCCAGATTATTGAAAAAGAAACACGGCCTTATTTTTATGCTAAATTTTTAAACTTAATAGAAAGAGCAAAAAAGAAAAATGCCTAAGAAAAAAGATGAAAAGGCTTCTAAGGAACCGGGATTAACAGATTTGCCGGGCATAGGGCCTGCTGTTGCAGCTAAACTTGAATCTGCAGGAGTTTTTGATTTGATGTCCCTTGCTGTTATGAGCCCGTCCAGTCTTAGCGATGTTGCAGGAGTAAGTTCCACTATTGCAAGGAAAGCAATAGAAGCAGCAAGGAAAATGCTGGATTTGGGTTTTGTTGATGGAACAGAATTCGCAAGAAGAAGAGAGCAAATATCTAATATTACAACAGGAAGCAAACAATTAGATGGGCTTTTGGGCGGAAAAGGTGTTGAGAGCAGGGCAATAACAGAAGCATTTGGGGCTTATGGTTCTGGAAAAACCCAACTTGGGCTGACACTGGCTGTTAATGTGCAGTTGCCTCCTGAAAGCGGGGGGGCAAACGGAAAGGCAGTTTTTATTGATACTGAAGGAACATTCCGTCCTTCAAGAATAAAGCAGATTGCAGAGGGGATGGGGGCAAATCCTGAAAAAGTCCTGAAAAACATTTTTGTTGCAAGAGCTTTTAATTCTGACCACCAGATCCTGCTTATGGAAAAAATTACAGAGATGATAAAAGGCGGTGAGCCTGTCAAATTAGTTATTGTTGATTCACTGACTGCACATTTCAGGTCTGAGTTTGCAGGAAGAGGACAGCTCGCAGACAGACAGCAGAAATTAAACAGGTATCTTCATGATTTGATGAAACTGGCAGAGACGCACAATCTTGCAGTTTATGTGACAAATCAGGTTATGGCAAATCCTGCGCAGATGTTTGGAGATCCGACAACAGCAATCGGGGGAAATATTGTCGGGCATGCGTCTACATACAGAATGTATCTGCGAAGAGGAAAGCAGGGTTCAAGAGTTGCTAAATTAATAGACAGTCCTGATTTGCCTGATAATGAAACGGTTTTTTGGGTGACAGAAAAGGGGATCGTGGATGAGTAAAAATGGGAGAAAAGAAGCATTATTTATATGGGGAAGACCCTAAAGATGCTAGTTTTTATAGAGTTTATACAGGCACCAATTATTCATATAATAAACTTAAGAAACATATGAAATCTTTAGAAGGTTTCTTTATTTCAGATGTTGATTTAAGGAGAATCTCCGGAACCCAAGGATCACTTGAATTTAGAAAAGATAAATTAAAGCAGTTTGAACAAATATATTGCGGGGAATTTATTCCTTTTTATTCCTTTTGATACAATCTGATAAAAAGATAAATAATAAAAAGGTTTATAAGTAAAAAATCCTATTAATATGCAATAAAAAAGGGGATGAGATGAATAATAAAAAGATTTTGTTGTCTGTTTTTTTAGCAGTGATTTTAGTTGGCTTTATGTCTGTAATTAGTGCTAGTGTAAATATAGTTCTTCCTGCAAGTAATGTTACTAATATTTCTGGCTCTTATACTCTCAGAGCCTATGTTAATGGAACTCCAATAGTAGACGGTTCAATTGGAAATGTAAGTTTTTATTATCAGCCTTGGTGGGCTACTGAAGCAGCTAATGAGACTTGGATATTAATTGCAAGTGTTCAAAATACGAGCAAAAATCAAACTGTTTTTAGCACAATATGGGATACTACTGCCCTTAATGGAAAAAATTATACAATAAACGCAACTACTTATAAT
>Ga0315549_1005127_pt1 | contig 10796 bp, 10 predicted proteins | sample SalMarSW160200MG_FD_203101 | JGI IMG/M metagenome (GOLD analysis project Ga0315549, IMG submission 203101) | Salt marsh sediment microbial communities from the Plum Island Ecosystem LTER, Massachusetts, United States - Salt Marsh Sediment SW1601-200 ... | reverse complement strand
CTCTTAAGGAATTCATTACGAACTAAATTAATTTTGTTATCATAGAAAGTACTGATAACTTTATTTATTTTTGATTTATAAATCTCTGTATATTCTAAAAATTTCATTAATATTCATTTATCAACTCAAATAATTAGACATTTAAATTATTGATAAGAATTAAATTTATCGACTGAGATGGATGTATTCATATTTTCAAGATATTTTAAATTCTTTTAAATTAAAGGACTATTTGGAAGTAATGCCTTTAATATATTTCTATCCCATAACTTGGTTTTTAAATTAATAATACCAAAAAGATCTTCACAAAAATTCCAATATGCCCAACCTATGCTCCGTTTCTCAGCTTCTTCTCTGATATAAGTCGTCCAACGGACTCGAGAATTATAATCTGCATGAATTATAGCTCCAAATTCTCCCAAAAAAAGTGGAATATTATTATTATTTCTTGCCCACTCAACAGCCTGATCAAATGCTAAACTAATAGCTAGTTTTTGTTGAGTTGTACCTTCCCACGTATTCCCTAACCACTGATTACTATCTAATTCCCAACTTGCTCCTTGATGAGTAAATTCAAATGGTTCATAGAAATGAAAATTTATTACAATGTTATTATCATTTTCAGGCACTTCTAGCATATTTAAATATCTTAATTTATTATAGAAAACAGGACCATAGATAATCTTCCTATTCGGATTTGTTCTTCTAATAACAGGAATAACTTCTTTAAGATATTGATTCCAGAGATAAGGATTTCTATCAAATTCCTCAAATGGTTCATTTAAAAGTTCAAAAAATATATTAGTTGGTGCATTTTGGTAATGTGTTGATATCTGTTCCCATAATGAAAGGAATCGAGTCTTATGGGCTTCTGGGAAAAGCATTAATTCCTTATAATGATGAATGTCTAATATAGCGGTCAATCCTCTCGAGAGGGCATTTTGAACAACCCAATCAATTCTTTCAAAAAAAGAAGAATCGATTCTGTAAGGTGAATTTATATCAGCATGACTGGACCATCTTATTGGAATTCTAACTAGATTAAAACCTGCTTTTTGTACAAGGTCAAAGAATTCTTCTTGTAAAAATAATCCCCAATCACCCTCTTTTGGTGCATCTAAGATATTTCCTAAATTAATTCCTCGTAAACTATGTAATAAAATATGATTATTATTTAAGTCCATATAAATCAGATATAAATTAATTATTAAAAAGGATTTAGATTTAATTAGTCATCATTTATCTAAAACTTCTATGATTCTTCATTTATTAGTTTTTCTTCTTTTCTGGTATAATTAAATTATACAATAATAATACTAAGCTAATTTTTTAAGGTTTGAAGAAATCTATCAACCTCTTTTCTATATTATGCATTAATTCATCCAATTTCCTTTCATTAAAGCTTTCAGAAATACCAATAAGATATTCTAAGTTTGACTTGAGAAAATTCAATCTCAATATTCTCACAATGCGTATTTTATTATCAGTTTTAAATATATGACTTTCATTATCTAAAAAAGATTCTATTCCAAATTTTTCTTTAAGATGATTAAAGGTTTCGAAAGAATCACATATTAGATTAATATTATAATCATTAGATTTCGATTGTGTAATAATTTTATTTTGGTTATCAATAACTATAGTTAGAATATGTGAATATTTTTTAATTAAATCATCTAATAATTTTTTAATTTGATGGGTTATTTCTGAGAAACTACTGAGAATATCTGAAAATGTATTGTGTACGCTGTAGATTAAATCTTCATATATACTTGTATAATAGACATATAATTCAATAGGCAAATCGAATAAATTTTGAATCTGGTGTGGCATAAGTCTAATATTATTTTGAATTAGTTTGGGAATTCTATCTATTTTATGATAAATTAAAATTAAACGTGCTTTTTTACAGATACTTCTCATTTTTTTATACACAATTTGTACTTCTTGAATTATTTTCTGCGTATTTTCTTTAAGGATTTCAAAATCAAATATATATAAAACAATATCTACATTTTCAAATGCTTTTAACAGAGTTTCATCCTTTAAAGGAGGATCATTCTCCTTGTTTGGAAGATCTAATATAGTTAATTCAATATTTAACCAATCATATTCATTTGATTCAACACCTTTTGTGGATTCCAATGGTTCTTTAAATAAAGTATTAGGATTTAAGTTTTCAAAAATAATCCTTTTTAAACTTGTCTTACCCACACCAATCCTTCCAACAAAAAGAATTTTATGTTCTATGTTTTATCAACTATTTATAAAAATAAATTCAAATTAAATTGAATAATTTAATATATAATTATACTCTCTATTAAAACTCTTCATACAAATTTCTTGTATATAATCAGATATTATCTTTGAAAATAAATATGATAGATTCTCTATATTATTTAAAATAGCTAATTAAGTTTGATTTTATTCTATGAATTACTTTATCCAAGTTTATTTCATTAAAATTGTCAGAAATACCAATTAGATATTGTAAATTTGATTTAAGAAATTTAAGTTTCGCTATTTTAACCACAAATATTTTATCATTTGAATTAAATAGATGACTTTCCATATCTGAATATTCTTCTAACTTATTTTGTTCCCATAGATTGTAAAATATAATAAAAGAATCATAAATAAGATTTATATTAAAGCTCTGAGTTTTTGATTGTGTAATTACTTTATTCTGGTCATCAGTTATCAAACAGAGAACATTAGATTCATTTTGTATGGAATCATCCAAAATCTTTTTTATAGAATGAGTATTGCTTGAAAAGCTACTAAGTAATTCTGAAAAAGTGTTATGAACACTATATATAAAATCCTCTTTTATACTCGTAAAATAAATATTTGGTTTTATAGGAAGGTTGATGAGAAATTGAACTTGATTTGTTAAAATTCGGAGATTATTTTGAAGTAATTTAGGTATTAGATCAATTTTATGATATATTAAAATTAATTTTGCTTTATTATTTATTTTTTTCATAATTTTATATATTTTTTGTATTTCTTCTATTATTTCTTGGGAATTTTTCATTAGAATAGTATAATCAAACATATATATGATAAGATCCGCTTTTTCAAAAGCATTTAATTGATTTTCACCTTCCTTAAAAAGATTTTGAATTTCTTGTCCAGACGTATCAAATATACTTAGTTTTACATCTAACCATGTATATTCAGTTGTCTCAATTCCGCGGGTTGGTTCCAAAGAATCTTGAATTAGAGTACTTGGTTTAGAATTTTCAAATATAATTTTTTTTAAGGATGTTTTTCCCACTCCTGCTCTTCCAATAAAAAGTATTTTATTTATAATTATAGATCATCTGCTAAAAAAATGAAAATATTAAAAAAATTAGTTTTTTAATAATCATTTTAGCTTTTAAATATCACTAAAACAAAAAATTTATATTTCAATATTTTAAAATCTTTCTTATTTAATAGATTAAGATGATAATTTTATCCTTATTAACAGAATTTTAGTTTAATAATAGGTTAATTATCAATAAAATTTAAGAAGAAATTATAAAAATTTCTATTTGAGTGTATTTTTTTGTTTAAAATAACAGAACCTGTGATTTATTATAAATCATCTGAAAATATGCAAGAAATATCAGATAATTCTGTGCAATTAATCGTAACTTCTCCCCCTTATGGAAATATAAAAGATTATGGAATTGTTGACCAAATTGGATATTCAGATTCCTTTGAAGAATATTTTACTAGATTAGAAAAAGTTTGGAGTGAATGCTACCGAATTCTTGAGCCTCAATGTCGAATGGTTATTAATATAGGAGATCAATATTTAAGGACATCTGAACATGGTCGATATAGAATAATTTCAATAGCAAGTAAAATTATTGAAACTTGCAAGAAAATAGGATTTGACTTTTTAGGAGATATCATTTGGCAAAAAGTAAGTACTACAAATACAACAGGAGGGTGTTCTTTAATGGGTTCAATATACTATCCTAGAAATGGTCTATTAACTTATGATTATGAACATATATTAATATTTAAAAAATTTAAGGGAAAATCAAAAAAAGTTGATAAAGAAAGAAAGGAATTATCAAAAATATCATTAAGTGAATGGAAAAAATGGTATGTTGGACATTGGAAATTTCCAGGCATAATACAGAAAGAACACATTGCTATGTATCCCGAGGAATTACCTTATAGAATAATTAGGATGTTTTCATTTGTAGGAGATTTTATATTGGATCCTTTTACGGGTTCAGGAACAACCTTAAAAGTAGCTAAATCTCTATTTAGAAAAGGATTAGGATATGAAATTAATGAAAAATTTAAAGATATTATAGAAAATAAAATAGAAGAAGCAAAAGCGGGGTATTTCAATGACTATCAATATTTAATCTACAGATTATATCAAAAATCAATAAAAGAAGATTTTATTTTTGATTTAGAAGCCCAAATCCGTAAGGGGATAATAATTCTTAAAAATCCCCAAGATCAAAGAATAATAATAGATTATCTGATAGTACCATCAAAAGAAATTAAAAATATAGGATTTCAAAATGAAATTAAAGCTAAATTTGATGAAAATGAAATTAAAAATTATTTAAAAATCATAGATGATAACAGTAATTTTGATAAATATGTTATTGTTTTTAACTATATCAATCCTATTTCTGTCAATTTTGATGAGATTGTTAACTTTATCAGAGAGGAATTAAAAATATCTAATAAAATAAAATTAGTATTGTTTAATGATATTATAAAAGAAGATTTTAATATTTTTAATATATAGAATAATATATTTCATCTAAATTGACTTGAAAAATATTAAAAAAAAAAATTGCGTATTAGAATCCGCAGGATAATTCCCAAGGTTTTTCTCCTTAAACCTATAAGATAAAAAATCGAGAAAATTTTTAAGCTTTAATCTTTAATCCTTCAAAATAATCAAAAAAGCTATAATCTATAAAGCCTCAATAGTACGGAGTCGAACCGTTGAGCCCAACAGGAGGGCACACCCTCAAGCTTCCCGTCTCCTATCTATAGATTTTACGGTTTATTCTACGCGTAGTTAAAATGACACTCATTCAATAAGTTCAGTAGACCAATTTTTTGCTTGTAATAGTTTATCCATATCCGATTTTTTTTTTTCAAAATCAGATATTATGTTAGCTATTTCATCTTGCCTTTTTTGAGGAATGTATTCAACTGCTTGACCTCCAAGATAAACTGGACCACGTGGTTTTAAATATTCTAATCTTGCTAAACTTGATCTGAGATCAGCTATTAAAAAGATCATCTCTTGAATTGTAATTTTTTTGCCATCAAACTCAATTTGAGTAAGAATATTTGTTTTAGCTATTTTCACTTTAAGACTTCGTATATTATCAACTAAATCTTCTATCTCGTTTGTTACTTCATCAAAGTCAACTTCGGTTTTCTTATTTTCCAAAACATTAAAGGTTTCACTTCTTAAATTATATAATCGCGCTAATTTACTTTGTAGTATTTTTAATTCTTGTAATGCTGCTCCTAATTTCATATTAACATCAATATTGTATTATAATTGGTTATCTATAGGAAAGACAAAATATTATAAAATATAAATTTTATTAGATTTTATTTTAGGACATTTAGTTCTCTATTATAATAACTCTCGCAGGGGCTCCATCACTTTCCAGTCTTAATGGTAATCCTATAAATAAATAATTGCCAGGGACGATATTAGATAAATCTAATCCTTCAAAAAGAGTCATATTGTTTATAATTAATTCATGAACTTCATTATCTCCTCCAAATTTTTTCACACTAAGATAATCAACACCAAGAGTCTTTATTTTTTTTTTTATTAAATATTCAGCTGCATCTCTTTTAACATAAATAAAATCTTTTCGAAATTCTTTATAACCTCTCAGGGAATTTTTAGTTTTTAAAAGAATAATATCATCCTTGAGAATTTGAAATTTTTCTAAATCTTCTCTATGAATTTCAAGATCAATATCAGTAAGGTCTAAGACTTTACAATTACCATAAAATGTATTTAATGATATTTCATCAGCCATTTTCCCATTATTATTAATATGACGAGGAGCATCAACATGAGTTCCTGTATGGCAACCAAATTTGATCCAAGACTCATTTACAGAATTAATTGGAATTGAAGTATATTGATGGATTGAAATTTTCTCATTTCCGGGATATACTATTGTATCATTATTTATTTTTAAAGAAATATCATAAATTCTAACCATAATTCATCAATTTTTTTATAATTTTATTAGTTAAAAAAAAATATTGCTTTTAGAAAAAAATCAAGATTTTAAAATATATTCAAGAAATTTAATTCAAGAAGATTAATGGTAATATATTAAAATTAAATATATCACATGACTAATTATAATAATATCCATAAATACAATTTTTGAACTTCTATAATAAGATTTAATAATATAACTAATGAATAAATAAAAAATATTGTACCTATAGTACATTACTAATCATATAAGAAATGGTTTTTTTTTTATAAAATTATCAACTGATGAATTCTTTATATATGATTTTTAAAAAAAAAAATAAAAAATAGTAATTTTTAAATATTGGTCAGATTAATATAGTTTATCCTAATTTTAATAAAAAGTGTTTAAAAAAATGAGTCGATCAAGTTTTAATTTTACTCAAATGGATTACCAAAAAGCTCAAAAATATATAATGTTAGGTTTTTTGATTGCTATAATAGCTATAGCAGTTATGTTTGCTAGTCAAGCTTTGGCTGCTAATGCACAGGATTGGGCTGATTTTAAGATCGCACGTTTAGGTGAGGAAGTCAATTGGGGCGTTATAACAGATAATGATCGTGATGTACAAGTTGATGCTATTAATTTTTGGGTAGAAATTATGGAAACCATGCAGGCTAGTTTTATAGATTTAATATGTAATTTTATTATGTATGTAGCACTAGCATTTGTTTTTATTGGTTTCGTTGGATTAGCATTTACCGGAACAGGAGATGAGAAAACAAGGAGATTCTTGTTAATGTTTGCTGCTTTCCTTCTGTTTTTAATGATATTCGCCTTGCTTTTCCCAAATTGGGGATTTTCATTAAACGTTGGTCCCTAAAACAATATTTAACTCTCTTTTTTTTTTATTTAATTTTATTTATTCAATAAAATAGAAATAGAAATTTGTATATATGTGATTTTGATATATGATGCTTTTTCATAAAGTTTAATATGAATATCATTTGCTTATTGATAGTGGAAACGTTTTATTTATGAAGATATAGATTTTAAATATGTTATGATAATGAGTTAATTTTTTTGGTCTTATAATATTCCATAATTCAGCTAGCTTATGAATGAATTTATTATTAATGAGTTTCTTAAACTTAAGTTGGAAGGAGGAAAAACAATAATATATGTAAACAATCAGAAAGTAATTCAGTGTAAATACTTATTATTGTATGATGTAAAGATAAAGAATAAAAAATCCAAACATAGGGCAAACAATATAACTATAGATGTTCAAGCTGAGAAATTAGATCATACCTTAGAACGTAATGATGATAATAAAGTAAACATTCCACCTGAAACAGAGTTTTGGGCACATTCATCTAATTTACAAGTGTGGTATGAAAATAATTATGATACAGAAGTACTTCATACGAATTTAGCTTTTCCACTCTTGAGAAGGTTAACTAAAGCTGGAGATGAGATAGCAAAGGAAGTATTTAAAAAAGAGATAATTAAGAGATTTAGAAGTGGAAATCTAAATGTTATGACTTTTTTGATAAAAGAGGGATATTTAAATCATTTAGATATTGATGATGCAGATATATTATATCAAGAATTAGATTTTGAAGAGTATAAGAAACTTCAAAACCTATTAAAAAAATCTAGTAAAATTAAAGAAGGATTTATATTATAACAGTTTAATATATAATAGAATACCTGCGCATAGGTTATTCATCAAATAACTTCCCTGTGAAGGGTTTCTTTATTTGAATCATCATATTAAAATTATTTGCCACAATCTTCAGCTTTTTGTAAATTTAATTTTTGAAAAGCTTCTTCTTGTTTATTTCTCAGCCTTGTTTTTATATTTCTATTTACTTGTTTTAGATATTTAATTGCATTAATCTTTCCGCTTTTGATATTGTCGAATAATTCTTGTTTATTAGAACCTCCAGATATTGTCAATGCTGTCTGAAAAGTCTGTGATGGTTTTAATGTTTTAAATTCAATTTGCAGAGCAGATAGAATTTCTCCAGGTTGATCATGTAATGTATTTGATAAATCTAATTTTTCTTGTTCTAAATTAAATTCATTAACTAAACATGATTCATAATATGTAGATTTTGATATTGGAGAAAATCCTGCGTATAAATTACTTTTATCAAATTGATAAATTATGTCATTTTTTTCATCATATCCAGATAAATCATTTTCAAATCCTTCTAAACCGTTGATATCAAAATCAAAAATGAAATAAATATTGAAATCAATTAGATCAAATTCTGAGATGTTTTGAAAAGTAAAATATGTATTAATGTAAGGTAAGTGTGGTTTAGAGAAAATATCAATATATAACCGGATATATGGATTATTTTCACTTAAATCATAAGTATTCAAATTATCTTTTCGAGACAATTTTTTCAAATATTCTTGAATATCAAAATCTAATGTTATTCTATCGATGGATTTACCTTTTCTACTATTAATTAATTTGTAAATAGGTGTTGGTTCGATATTCTTAAGGATTATTGGCACATTTCCTATTTTATTCCCAGATAATTTAAACCTAAACCAAGGGCCTGCTAATTCTTGTTTGGTTAAATATAATAGATATTTATTATTATATATTAATTCCTTTATTGAAAATCCCATTAAATATCCAGATGTATTTCATGTGGCAAGTATCTCGTTAAATTTTGCAATGATTGAGTTAATTATCAATACCTCTCTCTCTTTTTTTTGACCTCCATTTTATTATTTATATAAAAAAGATATCTTCAGAAGATTAAAAATCAATTATTTTAAGAGTTAAATTTTTATTAAACTCTCTCTAATACTTTATGAGCGATATAAGAAAAGGCCTCATTAACATTCTCTCCTGTCTTAGCCGATGTTAATATATAATTATAATCATATTGATCTGATATATTTTTAATGTCTTCTTCCGTTATAACAATATCACCTATACGATCACTTTTATTCCCAACGATAACCATTGGAATCTTTTCTTCAATTGATTCAGTTATATCATCATGCCATTTTTTAACGCTTAATAAAGTTCTTTCTCTTGTTCTATCTACAACAATCATGGCGCAGTGAGCTCCATTATAAAATTTCTTTCTATAGTTAATAAAAGTGCCCTGCCCCCCTACATCCCAAATGATAAAATTAACTGATGTCTTTTCATTTAGTTCCTCAGTATGTTTAGTTATATCGACGCCTATAGTTGAAGTGTAATCTTCTAAAAACTTTTTTTTTACAAATCTTCTAATGAGGGAAGTTTTTCCAACTTGAAAATCACCAATTAATATCAATTTTGTTGAGAATTCACCTTCTGGTAATTTTCCACCTCGAGTTTCTGAGAGAACTTTAATGATTTGAGGTATCTCTAAACTTACATTCTCTTTTCTATCTAATAATAATTCAACTTTTCCAGCTATATGTTCTGAAAAGACTTTTAATTTTATATCTGAAGTCTCAGGTTGGGATAATGTAGTTAGTATTGAATTAGGACCTTGAGAACAGAATGCAAACTTTTTATCTCCTGTGGTTGTGATATTAAAGAAACTACTTTCTGTATCAAACTCTTGTTTAATTCTATCAATATAACCATCAAGCATGGATGAAATTGCTCCTATTACCGCATCTGAATCTTCTTTCATATCCTCCTTATTTTCAGATGTGATAATTAACCCATTTCTGTCAACAATAGCTACAGCAATAATTCCTTCAACATTGTTGATATAATTTTTTAATAAGATATTAAGAGATCTTTCCATACTTATCAGAATTTCTCTATTCTTCTAGTTCCTTATCATTATTATTTAATTTATTCAATTTAAATATGTTTAATAAGATAAAATAAAATTAGATAATTCTTCATAAAAAAAAAAAAATGTGATCCTATTAGATAGAGGCCCTTTTTTTCTAAATAAAATTGAAATAATCAATAATTTTTATTCATTTCATTGAGATTTTATAAATTTCTTGTGTAATTTCCCGATATACTTTTTCAAGTACAATAGCAAAAGCTTTTGGATATTCTAAATTATTAGGTAAGCCTAAGTTTTGTAAAGTTTCAATATATTTACCAGGTTTCTTAAAATGAAAAGTTATATCTTCTTTTCCTTTTAAAAAAGTGTCTTCTTTTTGTAACTCTTTAAAATGATATTTAGGTACATTAAATGAAAAATAATCATCACTATCTTTTCCTTTTTTTTTACGTGGAGATTCTCTCTCATCGGAAGTTTTAAGAGTTGTTCCGATTTTTAATTCAGATAAAAGTTCTTTTTTATTTTTTCCTCTTAATTTCAGCAAAATTAAGGGATTATAATCTATCACTCTTGAAATATAGAGTATTGTTGCTGCTATATGCTTACAAGGGATAGCTTTATCTGGGCAGGAGCATGATGCGTTTAATACCTCTGAAACATCAGGAAATAAGGATTGATTATTCTTTTCAAAAAGATTAATAATATCTTCTGTTAATTTCCCCTGTAATAAAGTCATTAAATTGAATAAATTACTTCCAAGTTCTTTGATGATCGTAGACCATTCATCATCAGGAATTATATTAAATATCACTTTTAC
>Ga0315549_1005121_pt1 | contig 10811 bp, 8 predicted proteins | sample SalMarSW160200MG_FD_203101 | JGI IMG/M metagenome (GOLD analysis project Ga0315549, IMG submission 203101) | Salt marsh sediment microbial communities from the Plum Island Ecosystem LTER, Massachusetts, United States - Salt Marsh Sediment SW1601-200 ... | reverse complement strand
CCCGGTCAGACGAACAACAACCGGTATCGTTGGATTCAGTTCTCTGAAGGCGCTGACGATTCCATTTGCCACGTCGTCACAGCGAGTGATGCCGCCGAAGATGTTAACCAGGACGGCCTTGACGTTCGGATCGCGAAGAATAATCCGCATCGCCGTCAGGACCTTTTCCGGATTCGAGGAGCCTCCGATATCCAGGAAATTGGCCGGCTCGCCGCCGTAATGCTTGACCAAATCCATGGTGGCCATCGCCAGACCGGCGCCGTTGACAATACAACCGATGTTGCCGTCGAGTTTGATAAAACTTAAATCGGCCTTGCGCGCTTCAATCTCGGAAGGGTCTTCGGCATCAAGATCGCGCATCTCTTCTATAGCTTTCTGCCGGAAAAGAGCGTTATCGTCGATGTTGATTTTGGCGTCAATAGCGATTACCCTGTTAATCGGCGTGGTAATCAGGGGGTTAATCTCCACGAGCGAGGCATCGTATTTCCAGAAAATATCATATAACTTCATGATTATATCAGCCACCTGGCGGACCAGCTTGATATCCCGGAAAAGTTTAAAAGCCAGTTGGCGCGCCTGGTAACCGTGCAGCCCGATTCGGGGATCGACGGCTAATTTGTGAATCTTCTCCGGGGTTTTGGCGGCAACCTCTTCAATGTCAATGCCGCCGGCCGCCGAAACCATGATTACCGGCTTTTTTGTGGAGCGGTCAAGGATGATACCGATATAAATTTCCGAAGTAATATCAACCGCCTCGGTGACCAGGACTTTTTTAACCGTCAAGCCTTTGATATCCATGCCCAGGATACGCTGCCCCCATATCTTGGCCGCTTCCAGATTTTCAGCGTATTTGACGCCTCCGGCTTTGCCTCGTCCCCCGACATGAACCTGGGCTTTGATCATCACCGGCCGGTTGATCGAATCGGCGATGTCAACCACTTCCTGAACGGTCATGGCCACCCGGCCGCGCGGAACGGGAATACCGGCGTCCGCGAAAATATCTTTGGCCTGATACTCATGGATCTTCATTTGATCGCTCCATACATTTAGTTTATCTCTTCTTCATTTAGTCTTTTTTTCAGGTATTCACCTGCATAACACATTAAAATATCGGGATCATTATCCTCGGGATTGTCCAGCACTTTTTCCAAAAGATACTCAATAACCTCTCCAACAAGCGGTGACTGCTCGAGATTGAACGATTTCATAATATCATTACCGTTAACGGCCAAATCCGAACGCCCAAAGGGCGGCTTTCTTTCAATTTCTTCTTTAATGGCCCGCTCCATCTGATCGACATCTTCGGTGGAACCGCCCATTCCCTGAGCGACAACATCAGCGCGACGAAGATCAAGCAGATCGGGAATCAACCCCTGGCCGACTCGTCGGATGAAACGCCTGAGCCCCTTGGGGCCGACATCGGAGGTAAACATATGACGCTCCACCAGCACCGACACATCTTTAATTATCTCATTGGAATAGCTCAGTTTTTTCAGCGCCTGGCGAGCGACTTTGGCGCCGCTTGCTTCGTGGCCATAGAAGGTCGCGCCGCCATCTTCCGTCGGCTGCTTATGACGCGGCTTGGTAATATCGTGAAAGAGCGCCGCCAGACGAAGTCTCAGACCAGGCGGACAGGCATCCACAGCCCGCAGGGTATGTTCAAATACGTCATAGGCGTGATACCCGCCGGGTTGATCACACCCGATAGTCTCCTCCAACTCGGGGATGATATGCTTCATCAGGCCGGTTTCGTGCATCAACCGCAAACCGATTGACGGCCTATCGGCCCGCGTAAACATCTTGTTTAACTCTTCGGCAATCCGCTCCGCCGAAACCGTCGCAATCAAGCCAACATTGTCGACCAGGGCCTTATATGTCTCAGGCTCGATGGTGAACCCAAACCGGGCGGCAAACTGAACAGCCCGCAGCATTCGCAAAGGATCCTCGATAAACGATTTCTGCGAAACCATGCGGATGACTTTTTTATCGAGATCCCGACGGCCGCCGTAAGGGTCGATGATGGTTTTATTGCTGACGTCGCGCGCCATGGCGTTGATCGAAAAATCACGCCGGATAAGATCCTGTTCGACGCCAAGCGACGGATTGAAATCAACTTCAAAATCGGTATGGCCGATTCCGGTTGAGCGCTCGTTTCGTGGCAGGGAGATATCGCAGGTCGCGGGAGTTTCACCGCTCTCGGTAAAAGGCGTAAACTTGATAACACCGAACGACCGGCCGACCAGATCGACATGACCATGACGATTCAGGATTTGTTTGAGACGATGAAAAGCTATACCGCAGACAAGATAGTCGCGGTCCTTGGGGGCCGGGTCGCGATGCAGGAGCGCGTCACGGACGCATCCTCCCACTTCATAGAGGCGACCTTCTCGAAGTATCTCCCGCACAATCTCGTCTTTCAACTGACAATGTCCTAATCAGGATATATACGTGTTCCGGCTTTGCCGGCCAGCGCCGTGGCGGCCAGATCAAACGACGTTATGATTACCTCTTTGCCGCCGCCGTCCAAAAAATCGATGGCCGCTTCCACCTTTGGTCCCATCGATCCTGGTGGAAAATGCCCTTCATCGTAATACTTCCGCATCTCGGAGACGGTTACTTCGCCCAGCCGGTTTTGTTCCGGTTTCCCGAAATTAACAGCAACCTGATTGACCGAAGTCAGAATAACAAGAATTTCAGCGCCAATTTCCCGCCCCAAAACAGCCGAGGCGCGATCCTTGTCGATTACGGCATCAACTCCCTCGAAACCCAGCTTAGCATCCACGTAAATCGGAATGCCGCCCCCACCGGCGGCAATAACAATGCAGTGGTTATCGAGTAAAAGTTTGATAACATCGCTTTCAACACAGCTAATAGGGATGGGAGAAGCCACCACTCGCCGCCAACCGCGATCGGCGTCCCGCTTAACCGTCCAACCGCTCTCGTGAGCCAGTTTCTCGGCCTCTTCCCGGGAATAAAACTGCCCGATATACTTGGTCGGGTTTTTTATCGAAGGATCGCCGACGTCGACGACCATCTGCGTGATGACGGTGCAGACCCCGCGTTTTATGCTTTCCCTGTCAAGGCGGTTCCGAAGCGACTGTTCGATCATATATCCCATTCCGCCTTCGGTATCAGCCACACAGATACCCAGCGGCAGGATCGGGGCTTTGCCACGAGCCAACTCGACCCGCAGCAAAGCATTACCTACCTGCGGTCCGTTCCCGTGGGAAATGCAGAGATCATATCCCTGGCGCGCAAGTTCAACAATCGGCAAAAGCGACCGGCGGGTATTGGTAAACTGGTTGGCGATGGTATCTTCAAGGTCCTTCCTGGTTATGGCGTTGCCGCCCAGCGCCACAATAGCCCGTTTGCGTTGTACTCCGGAGCCGGTCATATATCTCTACTTTTTCTTCCTGCCCGGCTTTTTGAATTTGTCCGCCAACAGATCGGTCAGATTAGGGTGCCCAATCTCCTGCAGACTATACTTCACTCGAACCGCCGGTTTTTTGATTTTGATTATCCGGCGCAGATCGATCGGCGTGCCGATAACAACCAGATCACATTCGGCGGCGTTGATGGTCTTTTCCAGGTCTTTTACCTGTTGGCCGGAATAACCCATCGCCGGCAGCAGGAGACCTATATCGGGATATTTCTCAAACGTCTCGGCGATTGTGCCGACTACATACGGTCGTGGATCGACCAATTCGGCGCAACCATACTTTTCGGCGGCCACGACGCCGGCTCCGTAGGTCATCCCGCCGTGCGTCAGGGTCGGCCCGTCTTCAACCACCAGTACTTTCTTACCGGTAATCGCGGCCGGATCATCAACATCGAGCGGGCTGACCGCATCGACGATTACCGCTTCGGGATTAACCATGCGGACGTTAGCGCGGACGGTCTCGACGTCCTCCGGATGGGCTGAATCGATCTTGTTAATAATCACGATGTCGGCCAGAAGGACGTTTGTCAGGCCTGGATAATAAGTCAGTTCATGCCCGGGACGATGCGGGTCAACAACCGTAATATAGACGTCGGCCTTGTAGAACGACATGTCGTTATTGCCGCCGTCCCAGACGACGACATCCGCTTCCTCTTCGGCCTTGCGGATGATCATTTCGTAGTCAACGCCGGCATAGACGGTGATTCCACAATCGATATGCGGTTCGTATTCTTCACGCTCTTCAATGGTGCATTGGTGCTTATCCAAATCAGCGTAATCGGCAAACCGCTGACAGGCCTGTTTGGCAAGGTCGCCATAAGGCATCGGATGACGGATGACGACCACCTTCATACCCATTTCCTGAAGTATCCGGCACACGCGGCGCGTTGTTTGTGATTTGCCTGATCCGGTCCGGGCAGCGCAAACAGCTACAACAGGCTTTTTGCTTTTGATCATGGTCGGATCACTTCCGGCGACGGAAAAAGCCGCCCCGGCCGCAATCACTTCCGACCCTCTGGTCATAACGTATTCCAGCGAAACGTCGGAATACGAAAAGACGACCTCATCGATTTTGTGATTCTTTATCAGAGGCATCAACTCTTTTTCATCGTAAATCGGGATGCCTTCGGGATAGAGCTTTCCGGCCAGCGATTCCGGATACCGGCGGCCTTCAATATCGGGAATCTGCGTCGCCGTAAAAGCGACCACTTCATAATCCTTATTGTCACGATAGAGCGTATTGAAGTTATGAAAGTCGCGACCGGCGGCTCCCATAATAATAATCTTTCTGCGGGACATATGCTATCTCCAGTTTACTTAATGATCGGTTTAACGTTTCAGTGTTTGTTTTCTTTCCTGTTCCCGCATATTTATATAGCCGAAGCATTCCAAATATAACGCACGAGGAACCATCCCCAGTCGGTTGAATATGTATTTGTCAGCGTCAAATCCGATACCTCGCCATAAAATTACACCTTACTGGTTGTCGATTTGCGCCCGTTGAATCATCCCGGAGAAATCAATATATATCGACTTCCATTCGGAAAACACCTCCAGCGCCTGGACGCAGGCTTCGCGGTGACCGTTGCCGGTATTTTTAACGCCGCCGAACGGCAGATGCGTCTCGGCACCGATGGTCGGAGCGTTGACATAGAATATGCCGGTGAAAACGTCGCGCATGGCGGCAAAAGCCCGGTTGACATCCTGAGTGTATATCGACGCCGACAGACCATACTCGCAGTTGTTGGCCAGATCGACCGCTTCGTCAAAGTCGTTCGCCGGAATAAGATCTACAACGGAGCCGAAAATCTCTTCGTGGAAAATATGCATTCCCGGCGCAACGTCGCCGAAAACGGTCGGCTCGGTAAACCAGCCCTTGTCGTATTTGCCGCCGGTTAACCGTCCCCCTCCGCAAAGGAGTTTGGCGCCGTCGTCTTTACCGATTTTCATGTATTGAAGAACCGTGTTCATCTGCAATTCGGAAATAGCCGGGCCCATCTCGACCGTTTCATCCAGGCCGTCGCCGACTTTGAGTTTTTTGGCTCGCTCGACGAATAGTTTGGCAAACTTGTTGTATATATTTTTGTGGAGGATAATGCGCGAAGAAGCGGTGCAACGCTGACCCGTAGTTCCAAAGGCGCCCCAAATAGCACCGTCAATCGCCAGATCGATATTGGCGTCGTCCATAACGATAATACAGTTCTTGCCGCCCATCTCCAGATGGCAATGTTTGAAATCAGGAGCGCAGGCTTCGGAAATTTTGCGGCCGATTTCGGTCGAGCCGGTAAACGAAACGCAGCCGACGCGTTTGTCGGACATCAGCGGCTCGCCGACCGCGCCGCCGGAACCGGTAACCATGTTGACCACGCCGGGCGGAAGGCCTTCTTCATGCATAATCTCGACCAGGTTGGCGACTGAAAGCGGCGTGTAGGTGGCCGGCTTTATCACCACGGTATTACCCAGCACCAGGGCCGGCATCATCTTCCACGCCGGAATCGCCATAGGAAAATTCCAAGGAGTAATCATAGTGCAGACACCGAGCGGCTGGCGTATCGACATGCAGAACTTATTGGGCATCTCCGACGGTGTGGTCTGGCCAAAGGCGCGTCGCCCCTCGCCGGCCATGTAAAAAGTCATGTCGATCGCTTCCTGAACGTCACCGCGAGTTTCGGCGAGAACCTTCCCCATTTCGCGGGTCATATCGCGCGACATTTCTTCTTTTTCCTTAAGCAGACGCTGGGCGATGCGGTAGAGGATTTCCCCACGCTTGGGGGCGGGAACCAGCCGCCATTTCTTATAGGCTTCGCCGGCAGCGCCGATAGCGTCATTCACGTCGCGCTCGTCGGACTGCTGGAAAATACCAACCACCTCATCGGTGTTGGCGGGGTTTATATTCCCAAACGTCTTTCCGGTATGTGATTCGACCCATTCACCATTGATAAAGTTTTTATATACCTTCGGTGATTTCATCGGTTCCTCCTAACTTTTTACCCAACAACGCCTTCCGTTTCCTTACCCAATGCCGAAATGTGAAATGTTTCACCATTTTAACAAAGATAAATAATATAGCTGAAAAGGCATGAATGTCAAATCGTTTGGGAGAATTTGTTAAAAGTTTTTGATTCCGACCTTGGCCGCTGAGATAACAAATAATATCGCCGTATTATTCGTCAGCGTTATTCGAATCCGGCTGATAGCGTGAGAGAAACAGCTTCTTAAAAGCCGCGAACCGCTTTTCACTGATAGCTTCCCTTATCCGGCGCATAAGCCTGATGAAAAAGTAAACCGAATGATACGATGCCAAACGATGAGCCGTAATCTCCGAGACCGAATACAGATGCCTGATATATGCCCTGCTGTAACGGCGGCAGACATAACAATCACAATCAGGATCGAGCGGCTGGTCATCATCAGCGGCCGAAGCATTGCGAAAATTATACGGCCCCTGCGATGTAAAAACCAGCCCCGTGCGAGCGTTCCGGGTCGGAAGGACACAATCGAACATATCGACCCCCTTCTCCACCGCCATCAAAATATCCTCCGGATAACCGACGCCCATCAGGTAACGCTGCTTTCTTTCCGGCAAAAGCGGTAGGGTAATATCAAGCATTTGCTCCATCAGTTCTTTGGGTTCGCCTACCGATAAACCGCCGATTGAGTATCCGGGAAAATCGAGTTCCAAAAGCTCTCCGGCCGACCGCCGCCTGAGATCGCCATAAACCGAACCCTGGACTATGCCATGCAGCAATTGCGAAGGATACCGGCCTGTTTCCTCGAGTCTAATAAACTCTTCAATACCGCGTTTGGCCCAATTTGTGGTGCGCTCTACCCCCGTTTGGGCCTCCTCCCGTGTCGCCGGATACGGCACGCACTGGTCGAACGACATGATGATATCCGGTCCCAGTCGGCGCTGAATTTCGATAACCTTTTCGGGCGTGAAATCATGATACGAACCGTCGAAGTGCGACTGGAAAGTAACACCTTCATCGGTGATTTTATTTCGTCCCAGATGCGAAAAGACTTGATAACCGCCGGAATCAGACAAAATAGGCTTCAGCCAGGCGGTAAAGTCGTGCACACGACCGAGTTTTTCGACAATATCGACGCCCGGCCGAAGATAAAGATGATAAGCGTTGACTAAAAATATCTGCGCGCCGATCTGTTCGAGGTCTTCGCAGGCCAGCGTTTTGACCGCTCCCTGGGTGCCGACCGGCATGAATGCGGGCGTGTCGATTACCCCGTGCGGCGTGGTCAACCTGCCCAGGCGCGCCGGACCGTCGGACTGAAAAATGTCAAAGCCGAATCCGTCAGGGTAGAACAAGACAGCTTCCTTCGATCTTTTTTATTGGCGACTATCGCATTAACTGCAAGACCCGATCGATATTCGAGACCGGAATAAGTTCCATTTTATCGGGAATAGCCAAACTATCGGCGTTTGCCTGAGGTATCACCGCCCGTTTGAGACCGAGCCTGGCCGCCTCGGCCAGCCGTCTGTCGATCCTGGTCACACCCCGAACGTCGCCGGAAAGGCCGATCTCGCCGATAACCATCATTGATGCCTCAATGACGGAATTCAGTCTTGATGACGCCACCGCCGTCAGGAAAGCGAGGTCAAGGGCGGTATCATCGACGCGTATTCCGCCGGCGATATTGACAAAAACGTCGCTGGTTCCCAAAACGATTCCACCGCGTTTTTCCAGCACGGCGTTTATGATCGCCAATCGCCTTGAATCGATGCCGGAGGCCACCCGCTGCGGCGTGCCGTATGGCGATGAGGTTACCAGGGCTTCCACCTCGACCAGAAACGAACGACTCCCCTCGACCGCCGCCGAGACCACTCTTCCCGGCGCATGATCCGAACCGAGACCGGACATAAACATCTGAGAAGGATTTCTAATTTCCCGGAGACCCCGCCCGGTCATTTCAAAAACGCCGATCTCGCCGGCCGGGCCGAAGCGATTCTTTTGCGAGCGAAGAATACGATAAAGATGATACCGGTCGCCTTCAAAGTAAAGCACGGTATCGACCATATGCTCCAGCACCTTCGGACCGGCCACTGCGCCTTCCTTTGTGATATGGCCGACCAAAAAAAGCACTTTGCCGCTTTTCTTGGCCATCTCAATCAGCCGGGCCGAAGATTCCCGCACCTGTCCCACCGTACCCGGCGGCGAATCAAAGGCTGAAGACGCCACCGTTTGAATCGAATCAATCATGATGAATTGGAAATCACCGGCGGCCAGGTCAATAATCTCGTCAAGGTCGCTTGAGTTGGCTACCGATACTGCGTCGCCTGTGATGCCGAAACGTTCGGCGCGGATTTTTATTTGGTAGATTGACTCTTCTCCGGAGAGGTATAAAACCTTCTTTCCCGATAACCCGTACAACTCCGCAACTTGAAGAAGCAGCGACGATTTGCCGATGCCCGGTTCGCCGCCGATTAAAACCGCCGACCCGATCACCGCACCGCCGCCAAGAACGCGGTCGAACTCCTCCATTCCGGATACGATCCGTTCCTGATTCTCGGTTGATATATCCGGGATGATTATCGCTTCGGTTTCAACGGCGGAAGACCTGGCCGCCGCGCGGGAAGACATGATCTTTTCTTCGTGGAGGCTGTTCCAGGCGCCGCATTCGCGGCATTGTCCCTGCCAGCGATGATGCATGGCGCCGCATTGGGTACAGAAAAAAGCTGTTTTCCTTTTGGAGGCCTGTTTCATTACTGCGCGCTAATCGGCCCGATCGAGGAACCGTTGATAAACTGCCTGACGACCGGATTATCGGTCGATTTTATCTCTTCCGGCGTGCCGTCGCAGATTCCTTTGCCGTCGTAAAGCATAACAATCCGGTCGGCGATTTTGTAGACTGAAGCCATGTCGTGGGTAACGGCAATAGAAGTTACGCCGAGTTTTTTGTTAACATCGACAATTAATTCGTTGATCCTGTCGGCCGTGATCGGGTCGAGTCCGGTGGTCGGTTCGTCATAGAGGAGAATATCCGGTTCGGCGGCAATCGCCCGGGCCAGGGCGACCCTTTTCTTCATACCGCCCGATATTTCGGCCGGCATTTTTTCTTCAATGCCGGACAAGCCGACCAACGACAGTTTCTCTCCGACTTTCTCTTTGATCTCGGCCGATTTCATACGCAGGCTTTCCTTGAGGCAAAAGCCGATGTTCTCGCCAACCGTCATCGAATCAAACAAAGCTCCGAATTGAAACAGAACCCCGACCCGCCGACGGTATTGCATCAGCTCTTTGCGCGAAAAGTCAAAAATGCTCAATCCATCGACAATAACATTGCCCTTGTCCGGTGAAAGCAGCCCGACTACATGTTTCAGAAGAACCGACTTGCCGCACCCGGAACGGCCGATAATAACCACCGACTGACCCGATTCTATCTCAAGGTCAACACCCTCAAGGACAACCAGGTCCCCGAAACGCTTATGCAGGTTTTCAATCCTGATCATATCTGGAATAAAAACGTAGCCATGATAAAGTCAGCAACAAGAATCAACACCGCCGCGCTGACTACCGCCTGGGTGGTCGATAAACCAACCCCTTCCGCCCCTCCGGTTGCATGGAACCCATGATAGCAGCCCATCACCGAAATAATGGCGCCGAATCCGCACGATTTTGCCAGGCCCGCAAAAAAGTCCGAAAGCTGGAAAAACTGTTTGAAACCGTTCATGAACGTTTCCGTCTCCATTCCAACCATACGCACCGAGACGATATAAGCCCCGAACATCGCAATAAAATCGGCCAGCATGGTCAGAACAGGCAGCATAACTATTCCGGCAATAAAACGGGGCATAACCAGATAACGCACCGGATCAACGGCCATCGACTCCATGGCGTCAATTTGTTCGGTGACTCTCATTGATCCCAATTCGGCGGCGATACCGGCGCTAATTCGACCGGCCAGAACCAGCGCGGTAAGCACCGGCCCCAGTTCTATCAGGACCGCCTTGCCGACTGCGCCGCCGAGGTAGCGCACGGGAACGTAGTCTTTAAACTGATAGGCCGCCTGCCAGGCCGAAACGCCGCCGGTAAAAATCGACGTGACCGCAACAAGCCAGATAGATTTGACCCCCATGTAATACATTTGGGTAATAATCAGCCGAAGAGATACGAAGAAAAAGCGCAGCGAAATCAGAGTCCGCCACAGCATCAGAGTTATTCGCCCCAGGCCGCTGATCAGGGTCGCGGGTCCGATATCAAAGGCGCTACGTTGATCGTCCATAAGCTAAAATGGAATATCCGATTCTCCCGAAGGCACCGGAGCCGCATGGCTTGGGGCAAGATTTTCGAAACGGGCGAAGTCTTTAAGAAACGAAAGAACAACGGTTCCGGTGGGACCGTTGCGTTGTTTGGCCACG
>Ga0315549_1005119_pt1 | contig 10812 bp, 7 predicted proteins | sample SalMarSW160200MG_FD_203101 | JGI IMG/M metagenome (GOLD analysis project Ga0315549, IMG submission 203101) | Salt marsh sediment microbial communities from the Plum Island Ecosystem LTER, Massachusetts, United States - Salt Marsh Sediment SW1601-200 ... | reverse complement strand
GTATCCTTATCACCGGACGCGTCCCAGCAACGAACTCGCGTTGTCCCAGTACCGTGGTCTCGAGAATTTCGCCCACGAATAACAAACTTCGCTGACGAAACGCCTCGTTCGGATTGAATCGATAGCGCAGATAATAATTGGCTAAATCCTTTTTGTTTATCTGCGCATACAAGTCGATTTGGAGAGGTTTGCCTTGATGCCGGCGTGTAACCTTTGCTATAAGCCTGCCGTCAAGCTCATAGAGTTCCGCCTCGAGTGTTCCGCCTTTGCGAGCAGATGGTTTGAACTCTATCGTTATCTTTTCGGATGTGATTGATAAAATTGACAGATCTGCATTTGCCTGTTTATCGCGGTCTGGGCTCGAGTTTGCCGAGCTTATCTGAAGAAGCAAAAAAATGCAAAGCGTAGAGTAAATCACTAATCCAATCCAACCCATTCTTTTACACATTGTAATCACCTTTCTCATTAAACGTTTCATTTTGACTTTCTCCAGGACTATTTAAGAGCTTAAAACATTGTCTTTCTATATATTAAGACACAAAACAGGCCGATTGGTTGACAGTAATTGGGGGATTTTATCTACGCCTGTCGATATCATAGTCTAAGTATCTGCTCACAAGGGGCTTACAAAATGTAAAAGTTACGTAAAACTTAACGAAAATTGGGTCTCGCATGGGCTTTCATTTTTGCCATACATTTATTGGTGAAAAACTGTGTTGTTGTAACGAAGGTTTAGTGAACAGCAGTAGTGTTTTTCAGTGCGGCTTTTATTAGGTGAGGATAATAAAAAAGGGCTGTGAAATTATCCACAGCCCTTATAATCTTGTTGCTTGTAATCAAAGGCTCCTTATCCTTAGATTTTGGCTTATACCCTGCGTTTTCTCAACAGAGTCAATGCGCCTAAGCCAAGCAACGCAATTGTTGTCGGCTCAGGTATGCACTCGGTGTTAATTGACAACTCATCAACCATGATATCACCTTTAATGGCAAACCACTCTTCGATTGGATTTGGCCATATGGTTATATCAAATGAGGTCTGCATCCAGCCATCACCCAGATTTATATCTGCACGGGACGATGTTAAATCAACATATGGTGTAACAGCCACGAGTGGGTCTTCCGGCAAAATGGTGTCGATTGTGCTCGCCTTCCATATCAGTGTAAGTGTTATATTCTTATACGTATCCGGACCTGTCACCTGAGAGTTGGGCAGATACACATCTATCTGGCCTGATAGAGGGAATACACCTGTATGCCCATCAATCACGTCTATCCAGAAGCATGAATCTACCACCAGAATGGGGTCACCGTAGGGATTCGAGACATCATCAGGTGCCGGTGTAGTATCAGGTTCTGAGAAGGTCCATGATACCGTAGTGATACTTCCAAATGCCATTGACCCTGCTGCCAGGGTTATAGCCATACATAAAAAAACTAAATTCTTCATCATCCTTATACCTCCATTAAGGATATAGTTTTTTCATACACACACGCAGCATAGTATATGCGAACGTCTGTGTTACACAGAAGAAACACCCTCTTCTTCCGATGTTTAAGTACCAGATATTTAAACAGTACCCTCGATTTTTCCTTCTGTCAAGGATTTTTTCTAAAAAGTCCGAAAAAATCTGCATAATTCTTATTTTTTCGCAGGAATGGTCGTTTTTAGCTAAAAACGTGCTTTTAGCCGAAAAAATGCCTTGTCAACTATATCTTGCATGCGAATTATGCTTTGAAAAACGCGTTTTCGCGATGAAATTGATTATTTTTTGCCGTGTTCAGGGATGGGAAGACCGAGTTCGGCAAGGACTTTTTTCATATCCTCCCAGACCTTTTGGCGGTTCTCCTGCGAGTAATTCCGCAACAGATAAGCGGTATGGTATGTAGCCATAAGCTTGATAGGTGGCCTTCCGAGGCCGGAATAGTATTCATGGAATTGACCTCGCAATTGCCCTATCGATTTATTGGTGTTGAGCAGAGTCCTGGCTGCGTGAGCACCCAGAGCGACAATGATTTCGGGATTTATTATCTCAATCTGTCTTTGAAGATATGGCAGGCAGCTTATTATCTCCTCGGCGGCGGGGTCGCGATTTTCCGGCGGGCGGCACTTCAGGATATTACCGATAAAGACATTACTTCGTTTCAGCCCACATGCTGCGATTACCTTGTCCAATAGCTGGCCTGCTCTTCCGACGAAAGGTTGGCCCTGGGCATCTTCATCTGCCCCGGGAGCTTCCCCGACAAACATTATCCGGGCGTTTGGATTGCCCTCGCCCGGCACCGCATTTGTCCGTAACGAACCTAAAGGGCATTTGCGACACGCGCAAACCTCTTCGGCGATTTTTTCAAGTTCAGCCGCTTTCTCGGCAGCAGACGTATTATCTTCCTGTTCCAGCGGTTCGGAGATAGGAGTTTTACCTTTGACCGCAAAACCACCGCTAAAAAACTGCTCTATCTCGGAATGTTGGCTTATAACCTTTTTTATATCAGGATTATCTTTCATCGCCGGAAATTATAGACTAATCCTGCTAACCGCACAAGCTAAAACAGCAAATGATGATTCACTGTCCATATTCGACCTGTGATTTGTAGAGAACACGGGTGGCTCATACATCTCTAAGCAAAGAAGCAAACCAGACGCTGAGAGACCACATCACAGACAATTCTCAGCTCACCTGCACCAAAGATGTGTACAAACACAACATTCGCATACTTTTCGGCTTCGGGTATAAGCTCGGTCAAAACATTCGGCATCGAAAGGAGCTTGTCTCTGTTGAGAATAAAATTCGGTTTATCAGGGAAAATAGCTACGTAGAATATGTCGCTTTCAACCAAATCCTGGAAGAAATGGGTCCCAAAGGAGAGCTCCGGCATTAGATTACCACCTTCGTAGCCGATTTCTGCCAGCACAGTTACATTATTGATTTCATGGAAGCTCACGGGTATACCAAGACTGGGTGTTGATGTTCCCCATCGGCCGGGCCCAAAGAATATCGCCGGCTCGTTGCTTTTATCCTGTATCTGTCGGTTCAGCTTTCCTATGAGTCTGGCAATATCGTATTTTTGTGTAAGTGTCAGCTCTACATAGGCCTTCGGCTCGACATACACGAGCTTTCTTATATCCTGCGAGATGCTGCCACCCATAAAGTATCCTTCTGTGCTGAACAGCACCTTGTCGGGCTGGACATTCTCAGGCATTTTCACCTGTGGCTGCAGACCTTTGGTTTGCAGCGGCCGACACTGCAGCAGATTGATTATCAGGTTGTCGTTGGCAATAAAATTAGCCGTAAACTCAATGTCCACAGGATACTTATACGTTTCTTCCAGGGTCTTAAGGATTTTCTGCATACGTTCTATAAAAGGCGTCTGCGAAAAAAGCTTCTCGAACGTAAAAATCCAGTAGTCTCTTGCAGCTTTGCCTGCCTGCTTGGCCCTTCTGGCCAGTTGAGCATCCCTTGTAGCCATAAGGTCGAGCTTAACGTTCAATTCCGCACTGAGCAGTTGCTCAATGGGTAAGGTCTTAAGGGCGTTGTTTTGCATATCCAGCAAATCGACTCGATGTTGAGAGAACTTCCGGACGTCGTCCATCCCTGCGACAGGTCTGAGCATTGGCTCATCCAAAGCAACGATGCGAGGATAATCGTCTTCCACTCGATTAACAGCCCTTGTCCCAAGACCAAGCACCAACCTCACCATTCCTGCCTTCGGGTCGAGTTTCGGATTCCAGACAAAGGTGTTGTGTGAAATTCCCACACCTGCAAGGTCCGGGAAAAAATATCCGTTGCGATAAGAACCCGAGACACGTTGTACAAGCAAAGCCATCTGCTCATCTTCCTTGTCCAGGCCCCTTTGCAGACGGTAGGTTAGGGCATCTTCGCCCATCATACTGGCATAGACTCTTCGTACTGCCTCTTCAAAGTGGGCATACCGCTCTTCAGGACTTCCGAGGTTGACGCAGAAAAGACTTACATATTTGCCGGCAAAGGCATTACCAAAAGCATCCTCCAATAGACTGCTTGAACGTACAATAATAGGTGACTGTCCGAAGTACTCTATCATCTCCTGAAACTGCTCACGAATCTGGTCGGGAAACTTGCCGGTCAAGAGCTTTTCTTTCAGTTCCGAAGCAACGGCGAAATATCCTTCCGGAGTCTTCTGCTCCATCCGTAGTTTCCACCAGCCGTTTTCCACAAGATACGTATAGAAAACATCAGAGCCGACGTAAAATGAATCATGGAGCTCAAGATGGTCTCTTAAGCCAAGAGATTCATTGCTGGAGATAATCTTGTTGCCGAGCAGCATACCTACGGCCTTGCCGCCGATGAATCCTGTTCCTATCATCCGCTTTCGGACGTCAAGCAGGTCCTCAAGGGAGAAGTGCTGCTGTGCAAGGTCCAGCATGCGCTGTTCTCTGCCGATCATCATCCTGCACAGTTGCTCTACAGTCTGTTGCTTCTGCTGTTGTGATGCATCCTGATTTTTCGATAACTCCTCAGCCGCAAGGAAAATCCGGTCCCAATAATCCAGAACTCTTTGGGCTGGTTCCAGCCCTTTGAGCGAGATATATGAAATCACGCGTGCGGCATCGACGCTTGTCGTAATCGGAACGAAGCGTTTGTCCTTTTGGATGTGCGGCAGGTACATCGTGGGCGAATAACGCCTCCAAACCTTCAGCGGATGAGCGTAGAAACTGCCTTCGAAGTTGTAAAGGTCCAGAAGAATCTGCGTCGTCTCGCGAATGCGGGCTATTGTTCTGTACGAGTGATTGTTCCGCAACAGGGCAAAATATGCAATCGTGTCCAGCTCGAAAAGGTACGGACAGGTAATTCGAAAGAAGTTGCCTATCATCAAATCCGTCGCCCAGGCATTTAGCAGCTCCGAAAGAGAGTCAAACACATAATACGCCTCCTTACCTTCCTCTGTAATTATATTGTGCACATCAGAGGAGAAACTCTCAAAGCCGCTGCTTGCGTCTAAGTCATGGACAACAACATTTAGGTCAGAGTTCACAAGCGGTTTATGGTTGGCGAACCTCATGTAAACAACTTTTCGGCCTTGCTGTAGAGCCCTGTTGACATACGGCTCAACAAACCTTTGGAAATCCTCAATACAGTCCACTTGCCAAACTACATTGTCACCTTTTAACAATCCCGTCAGTATTTCGTCCAGTCCGTCAAGACCGGTGCTTGCCCACGTCACTGTACAGTCCCCCTTTCTAATTCAGCTCTATCTCATAAATCCAGTACCATTATACCCCTGCTGCCTAATTATATAAACAAACCAAAAAGGGCAATCCAGTCAAGAATTGCCCTTTCATATCGAATAGTTACACTAACTCCTATACGAGTCCCTGGTCGAGCATGGCGTCGGCAACTTTGACAAAGCCGGCGATGTTCGCGCCCATTACGAGATTTCCGGGCTGACCATATTCGTCGGCTGCCTCGAAGCACTGCTTATGGATGGCAGTCATAATATTATGCAGCTTCTCATCGACCTCTTCACGACTCCATGTTATACGCATTGCATTCTGAGACATTTCCAGGCCTGAGGTGGCTACTCCACCGGCGTTAGCCGCTTTGCCGGGACCGTATAATATCTTCTTTGCCAGGTACTGCTCAATCGCCTCCGGAGTGCTCGGCATATTGGACCCCTCTGCGACAACATGGCAGCCATTCTTTAGTAGTGTTTTAGCATCATCTTCATCTATCTCGTTCTGAGTGGCGCTGGGAAACGCACAATCACATTTTATGCTCCACGGCCGGGCGTCCGGTTTATACTCCACCTTGAACTTATCAGCGTACTCTTTGATGCGCCCGCGGCGAACGTTCTTTAGTTCGAGGACAAAGGCAAGTTTCTCATCATCAATTCCGTCAGGGTCGTATATGGTACCATTGGAATCAGATAGACTAACCGCTTTAGCGCCAAGCTGGTTAAGTTTTTCAACGGTGTATTGCGCAACGTTTCCTGAGCCGGAGACGGTACAAACCTTACCTTTAAGACTCTCGCCCCGCGTCTTTAGCATTTCTTCGGCGAAGTACACACACCCATATCCGGTTGCCTCAGGTCGAATCAGTGAGCCGCCCCAGCTCAATCCTTTACCGGTGAATACACCGGTAAATTCATTTCGTAGGCGCTTGTATTGGCCGAATAAAAAGCCGATTTCACGACCACCGACACCAATATCACCTGCAGGGACATCGGTATCAGGCCCAATATAGCGGAAAAGCTCGGTCATAAAGCTCTGGCAAAAACGCATTACTTCGTTGTCGCTTTTGCCCTTGGGGTCAAAGTCTGAACCGCCTTTACCACCGCCCATTGGCAAAGTAGTAAGAGCGTTTTTGAATACCTGCTCAAATCCGAGGAATTTCAGGATACTGGCATTGACAGTAGGATGAAATCTCAGCCCGCCTTTATACGGGCCAATAGCACTGTTGAACTCAAACCGAAATCCACGGTTGACTTGAACGTTACCCTTATCGTCCTGCCATGACACCCGGAAAATTATCTGCCTTTCCGGTTCGACAATCCTTTCAAAGATGTTTGCATCGACGTACTCCGGGTGTTTTTCAAGCACCGGTCCCAGAGAGAATATAACCTCTTTTACAGCCTGGTGAAACTCCGGCTCGCCGGCATTGCGTTTTTGGACCTGTTCGTAAACGGCCTGGATAATAGTGTTGGCTGCCACTTTATTAATCTCCACAAAAAATTAAATATTTCTGTTTATACGATTGCTATAATAAGTTAAACTAATAACGAAATTATGTATATTGTATAAAGACAGTAGTGTAGTAAAATACCATATTTTTGCGGCGAGGTATATGGGATTAAAATAATATAATCTATCAGGATAGCTTATAATGCATATAGAAACACTAAAGATATTTTGTGATTTGGCGGATTTAAGGAGTTTTTCTAAAACCGCTGACAAACATCTTTTAAGCCAATCGGCAATATCTCAGCAGCTTGCTCAGCTTGAGCTTGTCCATAAGTGCCAGCTAATCGACCGGAAGAGACGTCCAATTGAACTTACGACCGAAGGGCAGTTGCTATACCAGGCCGCAAAAGACATAATCGAAAGGTATGAACAATTAAAAAGTGAGCTTACTACTTTGAAATCCTCCGCAAGCACCCGAATAAATGTTGCTGCGATCTTCAGTATTGGAATGCACACCTTACCTGATTACGTAAAGAGATTTATGGTTAGCTATCCGGATGTAAATGTTCATATTGAATACTTCGGTGCAGATAAAATTTACGAGTTGGTTTTAGCCGGTGATATTGATATCGGCCTGGTGGCTGTTCCGAAAAGAGACAAGCGGCTGGATGTATATGACTTTGAGGCAGAGCCGCTTGTCCTGGCCTGCAGCTCGAAGCATCCGTTATCCAGCCGGTCACAGGTGGACATTCATCAATTACAGTTTGAAAGATTCATTGCTTTTGAGAAAAATGTCCCTACACGTCAGTGGATAGATGGGATTTTGGAGCGTTATAACGTAGTGGTCCGGCCGGTGATGGAGTTTGACAACATCGAAACTATCAAGCGTGCGGTGGAGATAAACTCGGGTCTAAGCATACTACCGGAGGCTGCGATACTTCAAGAGGTTGGTGGTGGGACGATAAAAGCGATTCCAATTTCAAATGAAAAATTTGTCAGACCGACCGGTATAATTGTTCGTAAGGGTAAGATTTTGAGCCAGGCCGGACGATACTTTATCGAATTACTCCGAAAAAAAGCAAAATAAATTCCCGCTTCCTCGACTTGGTTCGACCTTGCTCACCACAGGTCGCTCGGGACAGGTTGCGCTACAATGACATTAGAATTACACAATACGATGTACGAGTATTATGCCAATTAAAGCTGTAATATTTGATTTGGATGGCACGATAACCCAGCCCTACTTTGACTTTGATGCCATTCGCGAAGAGATGGGCCTGGACAGAAATTCCGGGCCTGTGCTGGAGTCGATGGAGAAGATGTTACCGCGGCAAAGAGAACAGGCCGAAAAGATTCTACACACTCATGAGCGGCGTGCGGTGATTGAATCAAAGCTTAATGCCGGCGCAAAAGAGACACTTGAATCGCTTCACAAAGAGGGTATTTACATTGGAATATTGACACGCAATAGACGCGATAATGCCTTTGCTATAGCCAATAAACACGGCTTGAAATTCGATGCTGTTGTGGGCAGAGAAGATGGCCCTGTCAAGCCGAATGCCTTTGGTGTGTTGAAAATTTGTCAGCAATTTAATGTTGAGCCGCAGAAAACGCTGCTTGTAGGTGATTATCTTTTTGATTTATTATGTGCAAAATCAGCCGGTGCTATTGCTGTGCTGCTGACTAATAAAAATCAGGCCCGGGATTTTGCTGAGCACGCAGATTTTTGCATAGAAAAAATCGACCATGTCATTCAAATTATCAAGGATAAAAATAACGAATAACCTAAGAGAAAACCGAAAAAATAATGGGTAAGAAGATAATGATTAAAACTTGTGTTATTATTTTGCTGATAATTGATGCTTGTTCGGCTGGTTGCTGCGCGAAAAGCTCAGAGCCTGCAAAAGCAGATTTGAATATTACTGATGCAATCCTTGAACAGCTAAATAAAAAGACGAAACAGATCAAATCATACGAGGCGCTCATCCAGTACAGGTTCAGCCAGCCGTTACTGGAATCGCAAAGCATCAGAAATGGTGTCTTGTATTATGCAAAGTATGGCAACAGGTCTTTCCTGCGGGCAAATTTTCAAACGCTCCAGCAGGACGATGAAAAACAGCAGAAGCACATCGAGCACTTTATCTTCGATGGCATCTGGCTTACACACATCGATTACCAGATTAAGACGGTAAAGCGTTATCAGTTGGCTGAGCCGAATGAACCTATGGACGCCTTTGATTTGGCCGGTAGGAGTTTGCCGATAATCGGCTTTACCAAAGTAGAAGACCTGAAAAAGCAATTTAATATACAATTGGTTCCGCAGAACAAGACCGAGCCGTCGGCATTTATTCGGTTGCATTTGAAAGTAAAACCCGATTCAGCTTATAAAAATGAGTATTCCTCTATTGATTTTTGGATTGATAAGAAGTTATATTTGCCGGCAAAAGTGGCTACCGTCTCGACCGAAGAGGACATTTACGAAATTGAATTCTTAAAGCCGAAGGTTAATAAAAAAATACATCCGAAGGTCTTCGAGTTCAAAATCCCCGGGGGCTTTAGCGTTGAAACAGAGCCGCTGAAGAAAGAGGAAAAGAATTAAGCGTAAAGATCTCAGAGACATTAGTTAGATTAGAATAAAAAAGGAAAAAACAAATTGGGCACGGAGGACACGGCGAAATAGAGAAAAATTAAGGAGGTAAACAGGTTCACTGTGTCTTATTTTTATAAAAGGGTAACAGGTCTATGGTCTCAGGAAGAATCGCCGATAAGGATTTTAAAAAGCTAATCGCAAAACGTGCAAAGATATTAATAGGCCTTGCGGACTATTTGTCGCACTGTCGCTCGCGCAAGAAAATCCTGACACGTCCGTTCCTTGGAGAATTTTTTTCGCAGTCAATGCAGCTTGAGGAACTTCTTGATTCCTACGGTGCAGGAAACAACTGCCGGTGGTGTTCGTTCAGGTCGCTGATGGCGGCGATTAAGCTTTTTTCTGATGTGAGTTACGAGCTGCTTCACATCCACCACGTATTGACTGCGTACCGCCTTTTGCCGGTTGAAGGGGATTTTGTTAAGGCAACGGACGATGCCCTTGAGTTCACCGGCGGTGTGCTTCAGCAGGTGTCAAAACAAATACTCGTCCGGGCCGCTCAGCTTGATATTCCGGTCCCGACAGAAAAAATCAGTGATAAATTATACAGCGAAGAGATTCTTACCGGCCGATTGTCGCGTGAATGTGTCATACAAAAGGTCGAAGTAGTTTCGGAAACGGTAACCTTACTGGCTAATGCTTTTTTGAACCTGGCTGCAGAAAGCAAGGATGTATGCTCAGCCGGCCAGGCAGAACCTCGGGAGTACACCTGCTATGTATCGAATACGATTAGCGAGGAAAAGCTGCGTAGTCTCGAGCTTCGTTTCCATAACCTCCAGTCGTTGTACGATACTTACGTCTCAGGTACTGAAGCTGCGGACCTGGATAAGGACCTGCCGGTTCTCAGAGGGCACATAAGTGTTGTTTTTCATTTACTAAAAACAGCAACATCGTTTGCTCACTATTACGAGCGGCATGTCAGCAAGCGTCCCTGTGATTCGCCGGCTCGGCAGGAGCTTCTGGTAAAGCCGGAGAAGTTGTTGTCGGTTCTCATGAAATACTCTATCAATTACATCGGGCTTTATATCGGCTGTGCAGAGCGACTTTGCCAGAGGATGCTCAAACGCTATGCCGAGGTGGGGCAGGTGGAGGTGCCTGTTCCTTCATATCGAGGTTTTCATGTCAGGCCTTCAACGCTTATTTCCAAGCTTGTCCTGCATTACGGAAGCGAGGTTCAGATGCAGCTTGGCGGTGATACTTATAATGCCGGCCTGCCGCTGGACCTGTTTAGGGCCAACGAAAAGATTAATGCCCAGAAACGGAGGTGGTTGGCTGAGGAAATCGTCCGCCTTAAACTTGTGCCGGAAGGAACAAGCGATAAAGGTGTCAATGCCATGGTGCGAAATGTCGTACTTACGTTAGCTGAGCAAGGTAAAGTAATTTTGTATGAACAACCTTTGCAACTGCTTCAGGAGCCCGCCCATAAGGAAGGGACGCTGCTGGAGAAGGTTACAGATGAGATAGCCCGACTGTTGGCGCTGGGCAAGATTGATGTCGACACAGATATGAC
>Ga0315549_1005118_pt1 | contig 10812 bp, 7 predicted proteins | sample SalMarSW160200MG_FD_203101 | JGI IMG/M metagenome (GOLD analysis project Ga0315549, IMG submission 203101) | Salt marsh sediment microbial communities from the Plum Island Ecosystem LTER, Massachusetts, United States - Salt Marsh Sediment SW1601-200 ... | reverse complement strand
TATGCAGAGTTTGGTATCAGGGTGGTGGCTGGTCTCTCCCTGAGTTGGATTTCCTTCCCTTTTAAATCTTTAAACAACTCAAGTTGTTTCATTTATCACCATCCCTGAGAAGGTCACCAACTGGATAGTGCGAGCTTTGCTCGGCGCACTCATCTTTTTACCTCCAGATAATTTAAATTTCCATGAAAGTTCCCAAAAAGGAATTAGTATTTCACATAACTTTGCACCAACGCCAAAAATTAAATTCGCAAACTCACGCTAGAGAGATATTATTTACTTTATGGCGCCTGTCGCTAATCCTTTCAGCATACCTTTCTCGGCTATAAGCACAAAAGCTACTACTGGCAGAAGAATCAAAATAGATACAGCGTTAATCTGTCCCCACTTTATCCCACGTGCGGTAACAAATCCTGAAGCTATAACAGGGAGCGTCCTTGCATTTATACGGGTGAGAATAAGAGCAAAAAAGAAATCATTCCAACTACCGATAAAGGTATAAATAGAAGTTGCAGCTAAGCCAGGAAGACTTAAGGGAAGAATTACTTTATATAATGCTTGCAGTCGATTACACCCATCTATTAAGGCAGCTTCATCCAATTCTACAGGCAAAGATAAAAAGAAGCCTCGCATTAACCACACCACAAAAGGAAGAGCAAATGAGACGTGCGATATAATCACTCCTAAATGAGTATCTACTAAGTGCAACTGCTTAAATATCAAAAAATACGGAATGATTAGAGCGGAAGGCGGGAATAGACGGGTAAGAAGAACGAGATAGGGTATATGCCTTAAAAATCTATATCGCGTACTAGCATAAGCACATAGGCTACCTGCGAATATCGTAAAAACCGTGGTCCCACTTGCAATAATCACTGTATTAACAAAGGCCTTTGCAAAGCCCAATTTGAAAAGTGCTTGTAAATAGTTTTTTAAAGTTGGTCGGAATATCCAAACTGGAGGCATGCTCAACGCATCTCGTAGAGTTTTTACAGATGTTAAAAGGCTCCATATTACAGGGCCGATAGTAAAAAATAATAGCAGAATCATAATAAACCAAAAAAAGATTCGAGTTATCTGTTTTTTTTGGGTGATGGTTTTATCTGATATCATTTTGTCTCTTCATGTTAAGACCAATTAGAATGCAGCTTCTCTCAAACAACAAAATTGCAGAGAGCTTTTAAATTTCTCCTAGCTCTGCCCCGGAGATATCCATACAATTTTCAGCCAATTTAAGAGCTGATCTTATTTCTTCTGCACAGGTTTCGGCCACCTAGGCCGATTTCAACTCCCAAATTTATTAATCCATTAGACCCATATCTGATTTGCCTTCTCTTTCTATGGTGTACATAATGACCCGAAAATACCCTATAGTGTCACCTCATTTGATAAGTTTGATGTAAAAAATTCCCATCAAAGCACAGATACTGAACATAATTACTCCTAAAGTTGCTGCATGACCAAGATGCCAGAATTTAAATGCTTGTTTGTACATAAGCATAGCCAGATTTGTGCTAGCACCAGCAGGCCCCCCTCCCGTAAGTACATATATTTTATCAAACATCCTAAATGAAAATATGGACCTCATTATTAATACAATCAATATTACCGGTTTTAACAAAGGTAGAGTTATGTTTTTAAAGGTACTCAGCTTTGATGCTCCATCTATTTCAGCAGCTTCGTATAGTTGTTTAGGAATAGTCTGAAGAGCGGCTAGTAAAAATAGTATAATGAATGAAGTCCATTGCCATACCTCAACTATAATAATTGCCTGTAATACTGTGGAGGTATCTGCTAGCCAAACTGGTGTGGGAAGCCCGATATTTCGGAGGATATAATTAATGAGGCCATATTGAAAATTATATAACCATCTCCATTGAAGTCCTATTATAACGGGTGTCATCAAAAAAGGTAGAAGAAAGAATGTTCTAAAAAGGCCTCTACCTTTCATTTTTTGATTAAGCAACAACGCTATTCCTAATCCTAGTACAAATTCAAAGAATACAGACGCGGCTACCAAAATCATTGTAACTCGAAGGGAGCACCAAAAAGCTGGGTTGACCAAAGTCTCTATATATTTCTCAACTCCCACATATCTTAGCTTCTCAGCAGAAGCGATATTCCACGAGTAAAAACTCAATCCTGTAGTGTAAATTGTAGGAATGACTAAAGTTATGGTTAGAAGGATAAACGTTGGTAATGTGAGTAAGTATGCAAAAATTTTATTTTTAACTTTAAGAGAAATTCTCATATACATTTTTCTCACCTACGTGTTGTGCTAATTTGATATTTCTTGTGAGGTAGTATAGATACCCACGCCTTTACAGGCGTGGTGCTTTTATAATTCAAGCTGCGCTTGTCCTGTATCTTCCTTTACCTGCAGCTCTATGTATTTTCTGATTATCTGTTCGTTTATTCCCACCATGGAAACAAAATAACCCTTTCCCCATATTCCCTTGTCATCCCAGTATACCTCATCCAAAAACCGAAATTTTTCCCGCAATGATCTACTGGTATTTTTCTTTATTGTTTCCACTACTTTGCTCACAGCATACTTTGGTGGTATTATCATGGCAGATGAGCATGATCACAATTTATGCATATTTCTATATACTCCCACTCAGGATAATATTTCCTTATCTTTTGAGTTTTATCTTAACGGAAATGTTGCATTAAATGTACTTTGATATAATACTGTATAGACCTACATTAAGCACAAATTTGTGATACTTTCGAGAAAACAAAACCGCGTGCACACTCGGTTTGTGTTGCCTTAAAAGTCCACAATAACTCCAAAAATGCATAATTGTATACGAAGGAATAGTCCGTATTTGGTGAGATCACCATCGTTGAATCAAATAATGATATCCTTGCTATGTAGCTCTGACACAATCGTAGCTATCAATAAAAAAAGTTAAAAAATCCACGTTGGGGTTATGCCTAAAACTTGGATTTTTATCAACTTATTAATTTCAAAGCTCAGCAAATAATGGTATTTTTTTGGCAGTGATACTTTCAAGACTTTGGCAAAAAGTTAAGCAAAAATAGGCTCTTTGATGCATAAATACTGGCGAAATACGTTATAGTGATTCTTTAGCCACCTCAGGAAGTAAAGGAGATTAATTTTTCTAAAAGCTCTGAGAAGATCCCCGATAGTATCTAGATTGGCTTTGAGTATCCTCTGGAAGGATCCTTTTAGTTTACTGCACATCAAAAAGCTATGAGCAATAAAGACTGAACACCAGTGTCTCTTAATCGCTTTTAGATTTCTCACTTGATACTGATCAAAGCCTAAATTATCCTTAGCATCTCTGTTAAAGTCTCCTGTCCTCCATCGCCGGCTAAAGTGATGAACAATCTCTTTATCCTTAAGGGAAAGGTTACCGGTTACATAGACATCGATTCTTTTCATATCCTTAGTATAGGGATTGGGCTTGGAGATAACGATTCTCTGGGTTCCTCCAAGAGACTGAACTCTAAAATTTGCTGCCCAGATGTATCTTTTTTCTTCTTTGCCATCCCTGTAGACCTTTGTTATTACCTGAAAACAGCTCGGTGGAAGGGAATTGACTAACTTCTCTACAGTAGTTCCCTTCCTCTCTTCTTGGTTCGATGCTTCTTCTTTCTTATTCGACTTCGACGTCTCTTGCTTAGGCGATAAATAATATCATCGCTCTTTAAAGTGGAGGTCCAATCTTTTCTTTGGTCTCGGATAAACGATACAAAATTCTGACAAAGATACCAATTATCGAAGAGAACTTCTTTAAACTGGATACCTTTTTCAAGAGCATCCAGCACCAGCTTTTTACCAAGCTCGATTTTGGTAAAGAAATCTGGAGAGTTTTCTCCTTCTTCAAATTCATCAGCGGGCACATAAGGAGAAAGATTAACAGGAAAATCTCTTATCTTGTCCACATAATAAGAGGTAACAACTACGTTGCAGTTGACAAGACCTTTCTCACTGCCGGCGTACTGTACCTTAGCTGCCTCGGTCTTTGTGGCTGATTTTGATTTCTCACAGGCAACATCATCAATTACCAAGGCTCCATGAGGGCGGGATTTTGTTCGATTATCCTTCTGGATTATCTCTATCCTTCGGTTATTCACGTTCTCCTCATCCCAGGGAGAGTTAGTTAGGAAGTGATGGAGTGAATCGTAGTTACCCTTTATCCTGCACTCATCTATGGTTTGGATGTTGGTCCTCTTTAGCTCAAGCTGAAGACCGAAGGGGTAAACCTTGAAGTTCTTAAACTGAGGTTCAATGAAAAGATCTTTAAAATCCCCCAAGAACCTTTGTAGAGATGGTGGTATGGTAGAAATGATGTTCAGCATTTTAGTCTCCCTTATAATACTTGAATATTTAAATTCTCGTATTATAAGGGATTATAGCCATTTTATCAAAGATCCTTTGCTAAAGCCTTATACATCCTTAACGTTCTAAGCCTTTACTAATAAGGCTTTGAGCTTAATTTGGGACTAATTTTTGCCAAAGTCTTGACTTTGTATGACCAACAATTTTATTCGCCACATTGAAATATTATTGCTACTGCAACATCTTCGTTGAGGTAATCTCTTACTCCTTTTACAAGTATCTTCCTTTTATAACGGGTTACCCACACAATGTGGTGCTGGGTTCTATATACTGTATGTGCTAATTTTTTGAGCTTCACTCCTCTATTATACCAAAGAACGGAAGATGTAGGAAATTGCTCTCATCCCCACCTTTATAGGTGGGGAGTTCTCGCTAAATTAAATTCTTCTAAGCTAAATTCTCGGCATAATCTGCTGGAAACAAGACATGCTGCCCAGAGAAGAAACGATGAAGATCCTCTGCTACGACTTCTCCCATCTGTTTTTCTACTTGAGCCGAAGGTCCGGCAATACCTGGAGTAATAATTACATTGTCTAATTTACGATACGGGCTTCTGGCTAATAAGGAATCGTCAATTGTTTCTAGGTAAACATCTAAGGCTGCTTTAAATCTACCCGTCTTCAATTCTGCAAATAACGCGGCATAATCCACAAGACTTCCTCGAGCAGTATTAATGAAAACTGCTCCATCTCTAATCATTTTCACTTCTTGCTTTCCGATCATGTGATAAGTTTCCTTCGTAGCTGCTGCATGTAATGAGATAACGTCACATTCTGATAGAATCCACTTTAGTGAAACTAGCCTAACAGAAAGTTTCTCTGCTTCCTCCTCTGACAAGTACGGATCATAAACCCATATTTCTACTTCTTCACCAAAAGGTCTTAGCATATTGATAAGTTCTCTGCCTACTTGCCCAACTCCAACAAGTCCTATTCTGGATCTATATAAACCTTTATTTTTGGAGCAGAATATGTTCTCATCCCCCCTTGTACCTCTTTCTTTAAATGCCCTGTCGTGTTCTAAAAAATTACGCAGACTAGCTACAGTAAGTGCTAGGGTCATTTCTGCTACCGATTTAGCCATAACAGCTTTAGCACTTGTTATAATTATTCCTTTATCGCAGGCAGATTTGGGAACCACTGGCTTTACGGTTCCCGCTACATGACCTATAATCCTTAGCCTCTTTGCATTTTTTATCGCTGACTCTGGAATTTTTACTCCCCATCCCGTTAGACAACCTTCGGCATCGGAAAGGAGTTTCTCTATTTCCTCATCGGAAGGGACATAATCTTTTTCATTCTTTATCAACTGGGCAAACGAGCACAACTTTTGTTCTGCATTTTTACTCATAACTCTTGAATACATCTTTTTATCCATAAGAGAAACAACTTTGACCTTTTTATTCATTTGATATCCCTTTTGGAAAAGAGATCTTCGAAAAATCAGTCCATTTTTTAGATCCTCTGCATGATCGCTGATTCTTCTTAGAATACCTTCGATAAAATTTCATGATTTTCCTTAAACCACGTTTAAATTTCTAACAAGAGTTGTCTAAGATAGTTGATATTCTCTCTCATTCCAATTTCCGCATCAGGAAATGTGTCAATCCAAAGTTTTTCATATTCATCTGATAAATATCCCTGATATTTTACAGATTTTAAGGCCCTTAATAACCTCTTTATATTAATTTTACCTTCTCTTAACAACGCTGTCGGCTTCATTTGTCTCTCAGTATATCTCTTATTCTTTTCTCGATTTGAAATGCTATAATTCCAAAGGTGTACATGCTTTATATATGGCCCTACCATGTTGGTTGCATCCTTCATGTTCTCCGTTCCACAAAGATCAACATACGCATAATCATATAATATACCAACATTTTCTAAGCTTATCTCTTTTACCATTTTAAGAACTTCTTTCGGACACTGAGTTAAAAAACCTCCGTGTGTACTTACACAAATATCTACCCCACAATCTCTAGCAAATCTTCCAACTTCCTGTAACCCGCTGACAGTTTTATCCCATGCTTCTTCATAAGAAATTTCTTTAGAGGGTTTTTTTCCACCAAATGCACGTACTCGTTTACAGTCTAATTTTTCTGCTATTTTAACTGCTTTTTTCATTCCCTCGATAGACTGATGCCGTACATTTGAATGAACGTAATCCCAATGGTATGGAGTTACACAAGCAATTTCCATATTTTTTTTCTGTAATTTATTTACTATTTTCTCCGCTATCAAATTGTCAAATTCTTCTGGATTAATCTGTCCAATTGGAGGAGTATCATTAGAGGCACATCTCACCTCTATTCCTTCGTAGCCCAGAGTACTAAAAAAATCTACAGCCTCAAAAATATTTTTATCTGGTACTCCCATCGTATGACCACATAACTTCATTTAATTCTCCTCTATTTCATAAAATTTGGACACTACCCAAAAAAGAAGTTCCAAAGGGCATAGACATCTAACTGCTCAACTACTCTCTGAGATATTTCCCTGGCTATTATCCAATCAGTGCCTAATGGTAAATGAAGACTATGTTGTTCCACTGAGCCAACTAGGAAGAATAGCCATCTTCACCTTATCTTCTTGAAGCTCTTTAGAAGTATCATTTACATCCTGCATCTTTGTTTTTCTCTAGGGAAAGAAGTTCTGTTAAGTCGCTCTAACCATGTCAATATTGGAATTAGGGCAAAACTGAGCACACAAACTACAACCGGTACATTTATCCTTATCTATTTTAATTCTATTATCCTCAAAGCTAATGGCGAAAGATGGACAAATTTTCTCACAGATCCCACAGCCAATGCCGCAGCCACAGTTGAAGCATCTTTTGGCCTCTCTGACAGCTTCTTCTTCTGTGAGCGTTTTAGTATATTCATCAAAGTTCTTTCTGCGTTCACTCGGGGATAGTAATTGAATCCCAGGTCTTCTCCTCCGGGGAGAACTGCCCTGTCTCTCAAGTACTTTCTCTTTATCTACCACTCTCAGAGCTAAATCATATCTCAGAAAAGTCTCTTCTCCAGCGATGAATTTATCAATAGATGCAGCTACTCTTTTACCACTAGCAATAGCGCTAATAACATTGCTGGGACCCATGGCTGCATCGCCTCCGACAAAGACACCGTCAATGTTTGTAGCGCCCGTATCCTCATTAAACTCAATTGTTCCCGATGGCATAGTTTTAATATTCATATCTCGACAATTGAGCTGTACCCTTTGCCCAATAGCTGAGATGACGGTATCGACCTTCAAGATAAACTCCGTTCCCTCAACCTCAACGGGATTTCTTCTGCCGGAGGCATCCTTCTGATCCAAAACATGGTTAAGCATTTTAATGCCAATTACCTTGCCTTCTTCAGTGATAATCTCTTTAGGTGAGACAAGATACATAACCTTTATGCCTTCTTCTTCCGCCTCTAGGACATCTTCTGGCATAGCTGGCATCTCATCCTTTGTTCTTCTATAAAGAATGAATACCTCCTTCACCCCTAACCGAATAGCCGTTCTAGCCGAATCAACAGCAGTAAATCCGCCTCCAATGACAGCAACTCTTTCGCCAATTTCAATGCTCTTCCCCATGGAGACACATTTAAGGAAATCAAGAGCGGTTAGGCTGCCTTTAGCCTCTTCCCCCGGTATATTCAGTTTTACCTCTTTTTGGGCTCCAATACCAATAAAGGTAGCTTTGAAATCATCCTTCTTCAATCTATCTATGGTAATATCTTTGCCAAAAGTAACACCTGTCTTAACACTTACTCCCAAACTCTTAATTATCTCGATCGCCTCTTCGAGTAAATTCTGAGGTAACCTGAATTTAGGGATAGCAAGCCTTAGCATACCGCCTGCTATCTTCGCCGACTCAAAGATAGTTACGTGATAGCCAGCCCTGGCAAGATCATAGGTAGCAGAAAGACCAGCAGGGCCAGAGCCAATAATAGCGACTTTCTCCTCTTTTTTATCCAATGCCGAAATAACTTCAGGCTTCCATCCTCTTTTCCTACCATATTCAAGGACAAACCTTTCGATCTCCCTGATCAAAATTGGCTCATTTACCTCACCACGAGTACACTCAGTTTCACAGGGATGAGTGCAAATTCGGCTACACACAGATTGAAGCGGGCTCTTAGATGTTATTTGTTTAAAGGCTTCCTTGAGGTTACCTTCAGCGACCATTTTTATGCAAGCTTGAATAGGGACATAGGCGGGGCAATTATATGTGCAAGGGGCAGAAAGATTTTCATCCTTTATTTGAGCATAACCTTCATATATAGTGAGGTCAGAGGAGGGAGTGATGCTCTCAACTAAAATATCCCGCGTATCTCTGAGTGATCTATAGCCCATCTCATCCAAGTATCCTTTTAGCTCCTTCATAAATCCTTCCAAAAATCCAAAGCCATTAACCAATATAGCAGTACAGATGCCGATAAGATCAGCACCAGTCATACTCATCTCCACTGCATCCTGAAATGTGCTTATCCCTCCTGTTCCCACAATTAGGGGCTTTGAACCAACCAGTTTTCTGATCTCGTAGACATCCCTTAACGCTAATGGCTTTAGCCAGGGGCCGGAGAAACAGGACATACTTGGCTCCTCCTGAAGATTGTAGACCGATTGTTTTGGGTTGCGAATATTAATGGGAGGAATTCCTAGTCTATCGGCTACACTAACAACGGCATCAGCACCCGCTTCAAAGGAGGCCTTAGCCACTTGAGCAATTCGACCGCCCTCCGGGGTTAATTTAACAAAAACGGGTATAGAGACAGCTTTTTTTACCTCTTTAACAATCGCGCTCACTGCGTTCTCATCCTCGCCGAGGCTTGCCCCAGTAAGTGGTTCGCCCGCTGCGATTTCTCCGCTAATTGCCAAGTTAAAAGACATATTGGGGCAACACATGTTAAGCTCGATAATATGAGCACCCGCAGCCTCAAATCTCTTAGCCATATTTGCCCAGCCTGCAAGTCCTTTGTTGCCGGAATAAGTAATGTTGGCAAGAAGAACAAAATCTCTTGTGTGTTTTCTGGCCTCCTCTATTAGCTTTAAGCCCTCTTCAATATTAAGCCTTTTCTCGGCAGAAAAGGAAAGATAACCCAGATCCTGAAACCACCCATATCTGGGCTCCAGATTAATATAAGGAGCAGGGTCAAATGTTAACTTAATACTTGCCCCTGCCCACCCGCATTCCTGTGCTCTCATGAGTTGCTCAAGTGATTTTGAAGCCGGACCTGAACTGACGTAAAATGGATTGCGAAATCTCACTCCTGCAATCTCAAGGGGCATTACAATATCCTTTTTGTTTACAGTCATCCTGTCAGTCTCCATTTATTAGAGCTTTGAATCAGTGAGATACTGAAAGATAGGCCTTTGATTCCCATCTAAACAACCCACCAGGATTTGGCAAAATCTTATCAGCCTTTGCACAGTTAAGATAAATGATATCACCGTCTTTCTACCAAGACTAAATTTGCCTTTTACTGTGCTCTCATCCCGTGTGTCTTCGCTAGTGGAGGAAAGGTATACGACGACAATTAAGTAATTAAGAAAAGTCGATTTCCAAAGATCACAGCCCGGTGACTTGACGAGTTACTTATAGGGAAGAACGACTCCCTGAATAGCCTCCATTAACCTCATTGTCTTCGTAGCGTCCTCCAAAGATGTTTCTGGTAGTATATCTTTTTTAATGCAATCTATGAAATGCCGATTCTCAGCAAAATAACCATAGGTCCTGTAGATTTCTTTGGATTCGGCCAATCTGCTTCCTTCTAATAATATTGCAGGCTTTGGATTGATATAGGTACGATTTCTCTCATAAATTGTGGCCAAATTTGGAGGTTCAATATAGGCAGCTATGCCCTGTCCGTGAATTTCAATCTTGTTGATCCGTGCTCCTGAAAGATAGTTAGAATTAAGGATTCCCTTAGCACCAGATTTGAATTCTAATAAAGCGAGAAAGCTATTTTCATAATTGCTATCAAATTTGCTAACTATGCTCTGAACCGACTTCACTTCTCCTGCTATCCATCTTAAGGTATCAACACTATGGATTATGTCCACTAAAAGCCAACTATTTTCCCCATAATAAGGTGAATCATCAAGATGATACTTATGATACTCCACCATGCACTGAGTTATAGACCCCTTTTCTTTTATTACTTTTTTTGCTTTTCTGGTAACAGGCGCAAAACGGCGATTAAAACCAACCATTGTCTTACAATTATTCTCTTTTGCAACCTTGGCCATTTCCTCTGTTTCCTTTAAACTTACACCGGGCGGTTTTTCCATAAACACGTGCAACTTTTGAGAAAGACAATAAAGTACGATAGGTTTTAAAGCTTTGGGTGGTACCGCTATATAAACAGCATCTAATTTAACTTTCCTCAACATTTGCTTATAATTAGTAAAGGTTTTTTTAACCTTAAACTTTTCAGTAGCTTCTTTTAGTCT
>Ga0315549_1005113_pt1 | contig 10820 bp, 8 predicted proteins | sample SalMarSW160200MG_FD_203101 | JGI IMG/M metagenome (GOLD analysis project Ga0315549, IMG submission 203101) | Salt marsh sediment microbial communities from the Plum Island Ecosystem LTER, Massachusetts, United States - Salt Marsh Sediment SW1601-200 ... | reverse complement strand
GTTTTTGGTTTCTTAATCTCAACTGAAAATTTAAAACTCAATAACCTTTATCTTTTAGAGTGTTATACATATGAGTGTGGTAACCAAATCTTTTTCCGTTAAGACCAAGGGGGATACTGATATCATAGACATCACCGCGCAGGTGGGTAATGCATTAAAAGAGACGCAGCTTTTGAATGGGATCTTAACGGTATTTGTGCCAGGTTCCACTGCAGGCATAACCACCACAGAATATGAGCCGGGATTGCTCAAGGATCTGCCAGCTCTGTTTGAAAAGCTGATCCCCAAGGGAGACGATTATCATCATAATCTCACCTGGGGAGATGGAAATGGTTACGCTCACGTGAGAGCGGCTTTGGTTAAATCCTTTTTCACCGTTCCTTTTGTGAATGGAGATTTGATCTTAGGCACCTGGCAACAGATCATTTTGATAGATTTCGATAATCGCCGAAGACAAAGACAGATCGTGGTGCAGATGATCGGAGAATAGTCTTCGTCTATCAAAATAGACTTCGAGCAAAAGCTTTCCCCTTAAGTCAGACTGAAAATTTCCCTCAAAAAGGAGATCGAAAAAGAGATGTCGTCATCCAATAAACTCAAATTTAAAACTCTGGAGTGGACGGACGATCACTTGAGAATTTTGGATCAGACCAGACTGCCTGAGGAGACAATATATCTGGACTATGACACTGTGGATGAGGTCGCCTCGGCAATAAGGGACTTGAAAGTTAGAGGGGCGCCAGCTATCGGTATTGCCGCCGCCTTCGGGGTGGTGGTTGGTATGCGCAAACAAAATTTTCAAGGTTGGGAAGAATATGAGGAGAGATTGAACCACGTTGTTTCCATCTTGGCTGGCACTCGTCCTACCGCGGTCAATCTCTTCTGGGCTTTGGAAAGAATGAGAATGATGGCAGAAAAAAATAAGAAAGAGAATCTCGAAAAGATAAGTCAGCTTCTCCTTAACGAAGCTATCTCGATTCACCAGGAAGACCAATTGATGTGTGAGAAAATTGGAGAGTTCGGGGCAGGTTTGTTAAAAGATGATGACACCGTTTTGACCCATTGTAATGCTGGAGCATTAGCCACCGGAGGAATCGGAACCGCTCTGGGAATCATCTACACCGCATCCTGGCAAGGGAAGAAAATCTCAGTCTTTGCTGATGAAACCCGACCAGTGCTTCAGGGGGCAAGACTAACTGTATGGGAGCTTCAACAGCAGGGGATAGATGTCACCCTCATCTGCGACAACACCGCCGCTTTTGTGATGAAAAACAAAAAGATAGATTGCGTAATAGTGGGTGCCGATAGAGTAGCTTCCAATGGAGACGTGGCAAACAAGATCGGAACCTATAACTTGGCGGTTTTGGCTAACTTTCACAAAATTCCCTTTTACGTAGCCGCTCCCAGCTCCAGCTTTGATCCAGCCATCTCGGATGGTGAGAAGATAAAAATAGAGGAAAGATCAGCTGACGAGGTGACTAATTGGTTTGGAAGAAGAACCGCCCCTTTAGGAGCCAAAGTTTACTCCCCGGCTTTTGACGTTACTCCGGCAGAACTGGTAATTGCTTACATAACAGAAAAAGGGATTGAAAGGCGTTGAAAGTTTAAAGTTCAAGGTTTAAGGTTTAAAATTTAACATTAAACAACCCCTTGAAGCCTTTGCCAAAGAGTAACTTGCGGTTGCGTTAGAGAACAGAGCACACTTATCCTTTATCTCACCCCTTGTGTTCCCCTTTCCATAAAATGGAGAGGTGGATTGGGGGTGAGGTTTCAGTTAATTCAAGAATCATAATCTCTAACGGAAAAAGATTAATTCCTCTTGTTTGTCATGGAAGCCTTCGTCTGTGACGTTTTATGGTAAAGGGTTTATGGTGAAGGGACAAAGAGTACGCCAGCACCGAAATAAATCGTGGGATAATAAGGTATGATAGGACTACCCAATAATCTGACTCCCCAAGTCGTATTTCGTATGAAAAGATAGCTGAGTTATTCGTATCAATTTTGATTGAGAACAGGCTCAGAAACATTCACCAGAAGGGGAGACCTTGAGCAAATCGAGAGTGGTAGTTGTTAAAGGTTCGGGTGTGATCAGTTCTTCCGGGAAGGTGGATAAGGAACTTCTGTCCCGGATGGTAAAGCGGGGAATTTGCCAACTTACATCTGAGTCTAAGTCTGAGGATGCGCTAAGACATTTTTTTTCACCCAAAGATCAGGTGGGATTAAAGGTAAACTGTCTGGCAGGGCGCATGGCTTCCACTCATCCGGAATTGGCTTTAGTCGTTGCCAGCTTGTTAAAAAAGATCGATATCAAAGGAAAAAACACTATCATCTGGGATAGATCGTCCGATGAACTCAAAGAGGTGGGATTTCCTTTGACTGTCAATGGTGGTGATTTTCTTTGTTTCGGCACGGATGCTCAAGGTGTGGGCTATTCCCAGGAATTGATCGATTATAAAAGCATCGGTAGTTTGCTGAGCCGGGTGATGGAGAAGTTCACCAATGCTCAGGTGAACCTTCCAGTTTTAAAGGACCACGGTCTTTCTGGCATCACTTGCTCTCTGAAAAATTTTTTCGGCGCCATTCACAATCCGAACAAATACCACGATGATGATTGTAATCCATTCATCGCTGATCTGAATGCGGTTCCTCTGATAAGAAAGCAACAGAAGTTGGTGGTCTGTGACGCCTTGCGGATTCAATATAATGGAGGACCATCATACCATCCCCAGTGGGCGGAAAATTTTGGGGGAATAATCGTGGGAGATGATCCAGTGGCGGTTGATTTCGTAGGATATCAAATCATAGATAGAATCAGACGAAAAAAAGGTCTCCCCAGCTTGGAGAAGGCGGGCAGAAAGCCAAAACATATCTTCACTGCGGCAGATTCCGAGCATAAATTGGGAAAGGCAAGCTCAGACCAGATAGATCTGGTGGAGACGGTGATCTAAGATCCAAGCGTGTCGAAAAACTACAAAAAGGTCCTTTATGTCATTCTGTCCGAATTTGGATCCATAGGAAACGAAGTGAAGAATCTAATAAATTCAACATGTTGCAAATGCGTATGCACTCATACGAGTTTGAGATTCTTCCCCCGCCAAAGGCGGGGTCAGAATGACATATCATGACAGGCTCATCCGTTGCATCGGGGTACCTTATCCCGATGCGAATTAAGGTCATGGGTAAGGGTACCCCTGACCAACGGGTAATGTGGGCGTCAAGAATGTAGAGGAACGAGACCATGAGTAAGATTGATCGCAGGCGGTTTTTGAAATGCTTTTTATGTGCGGCTGGTGGAGTGATGTTCCCTCAAGTTTTACCTGGAGGGTCTTTTCTTGATTTATCTCAGAATGCATCCGCCTCGCCCACCCGGGCTGGTCTTTCTCACGTGGAAGCGAAATATTACAAGAAGCTTGAGCATAAAGAGATAGAATGTGAGCTCTGTCCCCGAAAGTGCAAGGTAGGGGATAGGGAGAGGGGGTATTGTGGGTGTAGAGAGAACCAGAATGGGACTTACTACACACTGGTTCATTCCTACCCTTGCTCAACTCATGTCGATCCCATCGAGAAAAAGCCCCTCTTTCATTTTCTTCCGGGAACAGATGCCTTCTCTATTGCCACAGCAGGTTGCAATCTTAACTGTAAGTTCTGTCAGAACTGGGAGATCTCCCAGGTGAGACCGGAACAGGTGAGCGCTTACTATCTTTCCCCGGAGGATGTGGCTTCTTATGCTGAACAAAGCGGGAGTAAATCAATCGCCTATACTTATTCTGAGCCAGTGGTGTTCTACGAATACATGCTGGATTGCGCCATTGCCGGAAGAAAAAGGGGGATCAAAAGCGTGGTGATAACCGCAGGATATATAAATCATGATCCCTGGCTGGAACTGATAAGAGAGGTGGATGCCATCAAAGTGGACTTCAAAGCCTTCACCGAAGAATTCTATCAGGATATCTGTCATGGAAAGCTGAAACCGGTGATGGGCGCTTTAGTGGATCTGGCACAAAGCAACATTTGGTATGAATTGGTCTATCTGGTTGTGCCCACCCTTAACGATAATCTCAGCGACATTAGAAGGATGTCTAAGTGGATAGTCAAAGAGCTAGGCAGAGATGTTCCAGTTCATTTCACTCGTTTTGGTCCCCGGTATCTGTTAAAGAATCTTCCTCCCACTCCAATATCCACTCTGGAAAAAGCCAGAGAGATTGCTCAAGAGGAGGGGATGAACTTCGTATATGTGGGAAACGTTCCCGGTCACAAAGGAGAGAACACTTATTGTCCTGACTGCAAACAGGTAGTGATAGAAAGAATGGGCTACCGCATCACCCAGATGAATCTGAAAAATGGCAAATGCAAGTTCTGCGGAAGGGCTATACCTGGAGTTTGGAGTTAGTGCGAAAATAGTGCCAGAACCCAATTGGGTTCTGGCTTTTTACTAAAGGTGAGCAGTGTCCAATACTTCAATAACTTTTTGATTGAGTTCTTTGCGACTTTTAGTGGCTTAAGCTCTTCATAGGAAAATGAATCATAAGAATACGGTCTATAAGCTTGAAAACCTCCGTTGTTGCGGGATACCCTTCGACCTGCGCCCTCAGGGCAAGCCCTTACCCCGCAACATGCGTATGCTCGTATGAGTGCATACGCACATTCATACGAATTTCTGGTTCGGGGTGAGGGCACCCCGAACCAACCTTTGCGGTAACATCCGCCTGGGCGTGGTGCGGAAGCTTGCTTCCGCAAACGTCCCGCCTCTGGCGGGATGTACTCCGGATTTTACATTTTGAACACCTCACCCCCCTGCCCCCTCTCCACCCAGACGGGTGGGCGTCTGCCCATGAAATGGAGAGGGGTTCACCATGAGGGGTTCATCCTGAAGGGGACAAAGAGGGAGAGGTTAAAGAAAGCCCGGCTTCGCATCAGGCGAAACCGGGCTCAAGTTTACCTGAATGAGAAAAACTTATATTCACTGTAAAAGATGAAGGTAAATTCGCAAAAGTTCTCCAATAGAGCCGGGTTTCTTCTGGCAGGTGTTCTTTTAGGTTTTTCCTGCATGTCCTCCCAGATCGTGCTTTTCAGAGAGATGATGGTCTCCTTCTACGGGAATGAGTTGAGTTTGGGGGTTATGCTTTCGGTATGGCTTTTCTGGGAGGGGGTGGGTGCAGCTTTGGGCAATAAGATAGCTGGCAAAAAAAGTTATTCTGCCCGAAAACTTTCCCTCTGGTATTTTTTAATCTCAGCCGCAATTCTGTTAACCATTATTCTCATAAGATTCTCCAAGCAGATTTTAGGAACCGCTCCGGCAGAGATCGTCGGCTTTTTTCCCATGTTTGTTTTCGCATTTATACTGACGAGCTTCTTGTGTCTTTGTTTGGGGATAACCTTCGTGTTAAACTCCAAATCATGGGCATTTGATGAAAGCCTTATTTTTTCGGTTAACCGGGTGTATCTGTGGGACTCTTTGGGGGCAGGTCTGGGTGGATTTCTGGTCACCTTCGCTCTTTAAAATAGCGGTTTTCTTATTCTCTTTGAATCTTCTTTTTTGTGTCCTCCTTTTGACCCGGGATTTAAAGAGATGGACAAAGGCTTTGGCGTGGGCAGTGGTGATTCTGGCGATTCTCGGTTTTTCCGCATCAAGACTGGGAGATTCTCTTGATCGCTTCTCCGCCAGCCGGATGTGGAGAGACTTACCTTTAATTTATTCGACAGATACCAGATATGGCAATATTTCGGTAACCAGACAGTATGAGCAGGTTACATTTTATGAAAACGGGCTGATGTTATTCTCATATCCGGATGATTTCTCAGCAGAGGAGGCGGTTCATTTCGCGCTTTTGGAACATCCTCGTCCGCGAAGCCTTCTTCTGATCGGAGGGGGAGTGGGAGGGGCGTTGTCCCAGGCACTGAAATATGATAGCTTGAAGATAGACTATGTGGAGATAGATCCGGAATTGATAAGAACCGGGGAAGCCTATCTGCCAGAGGAGGAGACTAAATCTTTAAAAAATCCGTGGGTTGGAATTCACTTTATGGATGGCAGGCTTTTTGTCAAGCATAGGGTAAAATGCAAAGAGGAAAAACATTATGACGTGATAATACTGAATTTGCCTGATCCCTACACCGCTCAGTTAAATCGTTTCTTCACCTTCGAGTTTTTCGGCATGATAAGTTCTATTCTAAATGAAGGAGGGGTTTTTTCCTTCAGGGTTAGCTCAGCCGAAAACTATATCAGTCGGGAGCTGAGCCTTTATCTTTCCTCCATTTATCAAACTCTGAAGTCCAGCTTTGAAGAGGTGAAGATTCTCCCCGGCTCCAATAACATCTTCCTGGCTTCAAAAAAGAAAGACATGCTTTTCGATGACTGGCAAACCATGGTGGCACGGTCGAAACAAAGAGGGATTTCTACCCGATTTGTTAATGAGAATTTTTTGCCAGATCGTCTTTCTCCCCTCAGACTTGCTTTCTTAAAGGGTGCCTTTCCCCAGAAAGGGGGCAGAACAAACTATGATTTAAAACCGGTCTGCTACTTTTACAACAGCATCCTGTGGAGCAAGCAGTTCAGGTCCTTAGAAAAACCGCTTTTGCTCTTCCTCTCCCATGTCCGCCCTGGATGGTTTATGGGGGCAACCATCTTTGCCTTCTCAATAATCTTTCTTTTGTGTGTATTGTTGAGATCAAGGTCATCAAATCTGGCTTTGGCTGTCATCTTCGTGGCAGGTTTTACCAGCATATTCGTGGAGATAGTTGTGGTTTTGTCATTTCAGATATTCTATGGATATATCTATTCAATGATCGGATTGATATTTACCCTTTTTATGTTAGGACTTGTCTTTGGCGCCTTCGTTATCCAGAAGATAGCCGGTCAAAGAAAGACCAACTTCAAAGGGCTGGTTTTAGTTCAACTCCTTCAGGTGATCTTCATATTCTCTCTTCTGGTGATGATCTGGGCTTTTGCAGAAACCTCCCCTTCAGATATAGGGATAATGATCTTCTTGCTTTTGCTTATAACCATTTCGGGGCTGTTGGGAGGGATGGAGTTTACCTTAGCGAACCATCTTTTCTTGAAAAGGAGAACGACTTTAAAAGCAGGGACTGGTTATTCTATAGATCTATTGGGTGCAAGTTTAAGCTCAATTTTAGCTTCCGCCATCCTGATTCCTCTTTTAGGAATTCCCACCACTCTCATTATGATTCTGTTGATAAACATAGTCTGCTTTTGTTTTCTTTTAATCCCCGCCAGATCACTGTCAAGTTAACGTTCCCAAAAGCTCTGAAAAAGTCATTTGCGTATGCTCGTCCCGCCGTTGGCGGGACGCACATTCATACGAATTTGCGGGGTTGGTCATGCCTTAGGCAGATCCCGCCACAGGCGGGGGAGAGCCCCGTCTACGGTAGCAAAAGTGTTGATTTTTCGTAGGTAGGGCACCCATGCCCGACCACTCCCTTCCACTTTTTCACAGACCTCATATAATTGACTTGACAGCCCCTCAAGCCAATTATATATTTTGACGAATTTTAGAAAGTTTCAGAGTGGTTTGCGAATTCTAACAACAAGGATAGGTGAAACGTGTCGAACAGAATACAAATAGATCTGCTAGAGAAAATAGTTGGAAAAAACGGTCTCCAGATCATTTCCGAAAGAGTTATCCTGTCCCCGGAGGATGCTCCGGCTATATCCGAGATTGTAAAATTAGCCAACCAGGAGAAGTTCAAGATACTGCCATTAGGCTCAGGCTCGAGTCTTGATTGGTCAAAACTCTCCTCCCCTCGACAAGCTCAGGGCGGTGACAGTTCGACTTCGCTCACTGTCTCTGAACAAGGTCGAAGGGAGCGAAGTCGAACCGCAGAGAATGTGGTCATCTTGAAGTCAGACAGGCTGAACAGGATCAAAAAGGTGGTTCCCGAAGATCTGTATGTGATTGTTGAGGCTGGTTTTCCTCTTAAGGATTTAAACCGTCATCTGGAATCATTTAATCTGTTTTATCCACTTGCCCCGCAAAGTACGGGGCTGGCAGATACCAGTTCTGCTGGTACTATGGGGGGAGCGGTGGCAACTAACCTTAAAGGGGAATCCGGTCATAGGAATATTCAGACCAGGGAGTATGTTCTGGCATTGGAGGTGATTGATCCCGAAGGTCAGATCTTAAACGTGGGGGCAAAGACGTTTAAATCGGTGACCGGATACGATCTTCCTCGCCTTTTTGTAGGGTCCTGGGGGAGTCTGGGCTTTATCAGCCAGATAAGCCTAAGATTGGTGCCTGCAAGAAAAAGAAATGATTATCCGGACATAATATTTGATCCAGCCAGAATAGATGAGATCAAAGGACCAAACAACTTCAAAACCATCTTAAGTTCCCGCATCAAGAAGTCACTGGACCCTAACGGGGTTTTCTTTAGTTTCGATTCCTTCAGGATGAATCGTTTCCTTCGATCCTGAGGCTTCCCTTCTCCTGCCAAAAGCGGGATTGGTGCGAGGCAGGTCCGAAGGGCAGGATGAATCCCTTGCTTGACAGGCAATTTATCTGCGGCTATTGTCTGAGTCGGAAAAACCATCTAAAAACTTAATTTCCCTTTGGTGAAGCCTGCCACCCATGCACGGACGCGCCCGTCTGGGGAACACCAACAAGAAGCAAGGAAACAAATTTACCCAGAAAAATTATTGTTAAAACTTAATTCACCATAAACGTTATCAAAAATCCTCTTGGGTGTCAGATATGTATCCGGTCATTACATACTAAATGCCATTTTTCTTGACAAAACCCGTAAAATTTGATATTTTGGAATGAAAGAAAATTGAGATGTTTTAAATCAGAAGAAGTTTCATGCCTAATCAGGATAATAGATCAAAGTCGGAGAGGATAAACCAAACGTGGAATACGACTACATTGTTCTATTGAATCAGATAAAGCAGAAACCGATAAGCACGGCTCTGCTTTTAAATTTTTGTCTTTTGCGGCCCGGAGGTGTGAACCATACGGTTCATACTGCAGGATTCGTAGGAAAGGAAAGATCCCATGTCTGAAAAGATGCTTGCAGTTATGAAAAAAGAAAGGGCAACCGGAGCAGAGTTGGTAACGGTTGATATCCCAAAGATCAAACCGGATGAAGTGCTGGTCAAGGTGAAAGCCACCTCCATCTGTGGAACCGATGCACATATTTATAATTGGGATGAATGGTCGCAAAGCCGGATCAAGCCTCCCATGATTTTCGGGCATGAGTTTGCTGGAGAGGTGGTGGAGGTGGGAAATTTAGTGAAAAGAATCAAAGTGGGCGACCTTATCTCAGCCGAGACCCATATCCCCTGTGGACATTGCTTTCAATGTCTAACCGGACGACAGCATATCTGTCAGAATCTGAAAATTCTGGGTGTGGATATTGATGGCTGTTTTGCCGAGTATGCGGCAATTCCGGAAGTTTGTGCCTGGAAAAATGACAAAAACATTCCTGTCGAGATCGCCTCGGTTCAGGAGCCTTTTGGCAATGCTACTTATGCTGTAATGGAGAGCCAGGTTTCTGCAAAAGTTATCACCATAATGGGGGATGGACCCATCGCCTGCTTTGCCACCGGGATAGCCAGGGCAGTGGGGGCGGCGAAGATCTTTAGCGTTGGAGAGTTCCCTTATCGGGTCAATCTTTTAAAAAAGATGGGGGCGGATGTGGCTTTGAGCATTCTCACCCATGACACGGTGAAAGAGATTTTGGATGCTACCTCCGGTGAGGGGGTAGATGTAGTCCTGGAGATGACCGGCGCTCAAAAAGCAATTGACGATGGCTTTAAGATTTTGAAAAAAGGAGGAACTTTCACCGCCTTCGGTATTCCCCCCTCCAAGATTGAGCTTGACTTAAACGATAGTGTAATCTTCAAAAATGCGAATATCATCGGCATAAGTGGAAGATTGATGTTTGAAACCTGGTTTCAATTGAGCAATCTTTTGAAATTTAAGAAAGTGGATGTCTCACCGGTGATAACTCATAAGATGCCCTTGAAGGATTTTCACAAAGGCATGGAGGCGGTGATCTCGAAAAAAAGAGAGGCGGGAAAGGTAGTCTTCTTCCCCGAGGCAAAATGAAAAAGATTTGGAAGGCAGAAGTTTGCGTTTGCTTACATTACTCCTGAATTCGTATTCTAACTTGGGCATCTGCGCGAAAAAGGGTTGTCTGCGTAATATTAAGGATAAAGCAAGATTATGAGTTTAAAGATATCCCAGCTAAAATCGAAGTGGAATAAAGAGAAGAACTTCTACAAAACACAAGAAGTCGGTTCCGGCGTTCAGATATTTGTCAAAGATGTTTTGAAATCGGAGGAGATATTCAATCTCAAGGTCGGATTCGCCTCTACCCCCTTGGAACGGCGCAGAAATGAGTTTGTCGAGGAGAAAAAAACAAAAGACTCAAGAAGAGCAGACATCGTCATTTATGTTTCCCCGGATATTACCATCCCTGTAGAAGTTGAAAAATATCAAAATATCGAAGCGGGAATAGGGCAACTCTTACAATACCAAGCAGATTTAGATAAGAAGTATGGTATCCTAACCGATGGTTATACTTGGCGATTTTACAATAACAATATTTTCCGAAAATTCACACTTAACCAAATCTTGGATGAAACAGAAGAATTCTTAGAATTTTGGAAAGAATATACTAAGCCGGAATTCTATTACCTTTCTTTCTTCGAATCCCCGGGTCAACTCACACTTCTCAAAGAAATAGAAAAATTACTTGTTGAGGACAACAGGCTGATTTTCTTCGAAGACATTAGAAAACTCATTCGGGGCTTTAAGCATAAATTAAATATAGAGGGATACTTTGAGGGGCTAGAAAAGAAA
>Ga0315549_1005112_pt1 | contig 10822 bp, 8 predicted proteins | sample SalMarSW160200MG_FD_203101 | JGI IMG/M metagenome (GOLD analysis project Ga0315549, IMG submission 203101) | Salt marsh sediment microbial communities from the Plum Island Ecosystem LTER, Massachusetts, United States - Salt Marsh Sediment SW1601-200 ... | reverse complement strand
ACCCTTTTCAAAAAGGGTGTCATAAAAAGGGACGCCCCGGAGTGAAGGGACGCCCCGGCTAACGCCCCGGCTAACGTCCGAGATTCCGCGCTCTCTGTGTGGTCGAGGGGGCGACCCTTTAAAGAATGTAGCAAAAAGGGACGCCCGAGACTACTCTTAATTTATTTTGTCTATGTCCATTAAAGTATCAGATTTTAAATCAATTATCCTCAAGCTGGCTTCGCCGGAGGAAATTTTGAATTGGTCGCATGGCGAAGTAACCAAGCCGGAGACGATTAATTACCGAACTCAGCGGGCCGAAAAGGACGGTTTATTTTGTCAGAAGATTTTTGGTCCGGAGAAGGACTGGGAATGCGCTTGCGGCAAGTACAGGCGTATCCGCTATAAGGGCGTTGTCTGCGATAAGTGCGGTGTGGAAGTGACCCGAGCGGCCGTTCGCCGGGAAAGAATGGGTCATATTTCCTTGGCTGTTCCTGTTTCCCATATTTGGTTTCTGCGTGGCGTTCCTTCAAAAATGGGTCTGGTCTTAGACCGGTCCATTCAGGATTTGGAAAAAATTATTTACTTTGCCGGCTATATCATTACCAAAATCAACGAGGAAGAGAGAAGTAAGGTCATTGAGGCGATTAAAAAAGAGTATAAGAAAAAACTAAAAACTAAAAACGAAAAAGGGAAATCATTAACTGTCGCTGAAAAAATATCCCTAAAAGAACAGCGCGACCGAGCCATTCGAGGAGTCAGAGGATTTTACTTATACGAGATACTTTCAGAAATAGAGTATCGGGATTTGAGTTTGAAATACGGACAGGTTTTTGAAGCCGGGACCGGAGCAGAAACCTTGAGGAGGATTTTTGAGGAGGTTAATTTGGAGGCCCTAGTTAAACAACTAAGCGACCAAGCCAAAAAAGCGGGGCCAGTTTTGAAAAAGAAAATTTTTAAGCGGTTGCGTTTAATCGAGGGATTAATCAGGGCCAAAATTAGACCGGAATGGATGTTTTTGACTGCTCTGCCGGTTTTGCCGCCTGATTTGCGGCCGATGGTTCAATTGGATGGCGGTCGTTATGCCACTTCTGATGTCAATGATTTATATCGCCGAGTAATTAACCGGAATAACCGGCTTAAGCGGCTTTTGGAATTAAAAGCGCCGGAAGTTATCTGTCGTAACGAAAAAAGAATGCTTCAGGAAGCGGTTGATGCTTTGATTGACAACGGCAGTCGACGCGGCCAGGTGATGGTCGCTGCCTCAACCGGTCAGAAAAGAGTCCTCAAATCTTTGGCTGATATGCTCAAAGGGAAACAGGGCCGCTTTAGACAGAATCTTTTGGGTAAGCGGGTGGATTATTCCGGCCGTTCGGTTATTGTCGTTGGTCCGGAATTAAAACTTCATCAGTGCGGCTTGCCCAAGCATATGGCCTTGGAACTTTTTAAACCCTTCGTTATTAACAAATTGGTGGAGATTGGTTTAGCTCACAATGTCCGGGGGGCCGGTCGTTTGATTGAAGAGGAGACCGATGAGGTTTGGAGCATTTTGGAGGAAGTTATTCAAAAGCGTTATGTTCTGTTAAACCGGGCGCCGACCCTGCACCGTTTGGGCATTCAGGCCTTTCAGCCGGTTTTAATTGAAGGAAACGCTATTCAAATCCATCCAATTGTCTGTCGGGCTTTTAATGCCGATTTCGACGGCGACCAGATGGCTGTCCATTTGCCTTTGAGTAAAAACGCCCAAGTCGAAGCCAAAAAGATAATGCTTTCGGCGGACAATCTGCTTAAGCCGGCTACCGGCGAGCCGGTGGCCATTCCCACTCAAGATATGGTCCTCGGATGTTATTGGATGACCAAAATTGAAGAAGGGCTTAGAGGCGAAGGAAAGATATTCGCCAATTCCGAAGAAGCTCTTTTAGCTAAACATTTTAATCAGGTACATCTGAAGGCTAAAGTAAAAATAAGATTAGCTGATAGTAATGAATTGGTTGAAACTTCGGTCGGCCGGATTATCTTTAACGAACCCTTGCCTCCGGAAACGGGCTTTATCAATAAGACAATGAACTCTCGGGAATTGCGCAAATTGGTTTCTCAATTAATTGACCAGTGTGGCATTAAAAAAACAGCTTTAGTTTTAGACAGGATTAAGAGAATGGGATTTAAATATGCTTCCGATTCAGGCATCAGTTGGGGGATGAACGATTTACAGATTCCGGCCGAGAAAAAAAACTGGCTTAAGAAAGCCATCAATCAGGTGGACTTAATCAGGAAGCAATACGAGGAAGGTTTGCTGACTGATTTGGAAAGAAAATCGCGGATTATTGAAACTTGGCTTAATCTGACCGAGAAAATAGCTCAGCGGAGCAGAGAAGTCTTGGATAAAAAAGGTTCTATTTTTAATATTTTTGATTCCGGTTCACGAGGTTCTTGGGGTGCCCTGACTCAGATGACCGGTATGAAGGGATTGGTCGTTAATCCGGCCGGCGAGACCATTGAACTGCCGATTAAAAATTCCTACAAGGAGGGTTTTAACGTTCTGGAATATTTTATTTCTACTCACGGCGGCCGGAAAGGAATGGCCGATACCGCTCTCAAAACGGCCACGGCTGGCTATTTGACCCGACGCTTGATTGACGTTTGTCAGGAGATAGTTGTCCGTCACGATGATTGCGGCGATAACAAAGGAATTTATATTTATCGAGCAGACGAAAAGGATATGGGTAATTCTCTGGCTTCTCGAATTGTCGGCCGAGTGTCTTTAGAGACTATTAAATCTTCCCCGAGCGAAGCGAAGCGAGTCGAGGGGGCTAAAAGGAACAAACCTTCGACTCGCTCCGCTCGCTCAGGCAGTAAAAAAGAAGAAATCCTGGTTAGAAAAGGACAATTAATTGATAAGGAAACCGCTCAAAGAATAGACGAGGCCGGCCTTGATAAGATTAGAGTCAGGTCGGTCATCTCTTGTCAGGCAACTGACGGTATTTGCCAAAAATGTTACGGCTATGATTTAGGCAGAAATGAGTTGGTCAAGTTAGGCGAGGCGGTTGGTATTGTTACCGCTCAGGCCATTGGCGAGCCGGGCACCCAATTGACCTTGCGCACCTTCCATACTGGCGGCGTGGCTGGCGGTCAGGATATTACCCAGGGATTACCCAGGGTAGAGGAAATTTTTGAAGTTAGACCGCCTAAAGGAAGGGCCGTTATTTCAGAAGTTGATGGTCGGGTTAAAAAAGTAGTCAAAAAAGGCAGACAGACTACTGTTCAGATAGAGCCCTCAGAAGATAAGAAAAAGCCTGCCAAGGACAGGTCTTCACTAAAGGGCGGACAGGCTGCCTCTGGCGGAAAATTATTGGAATATAGTGTGCCGGCCGGTCTGGCTCTTTGGGTTGGCCAAGGTGAATTAGTCGCCACCGGTCAGCAGCTAACCGAAGGACATGTTGATTTAAGGGAATTATACAAAGTAGCTGACCAGGAAGCTGTCCAACGTTATATCGTCAAAGAGGTCCAACAGATTTATACTTTTGCCGGCGAAAATATTGATGACAAGCATATCGAGATGATTGTTCGTCAAATGTTTTCCAGAATCAGGGTAAAAGACCCCGGCTCAACTAATTTTTTGTCTGACCAGGTAGTCGAGAAAGGGCAATTCCAGCTAGCCAATGCTAATTTGACTAAGAGGGGTAAACCAGCTACCGGTCAATCTTTACTTTTAGGAATTACTAAAGTTTCTTTAACTACCGATAGTTTCCTTTCAGCGGCTTCTTTCCAAGAGACGGCCCGCGTTCTGATTGACGCCAGTATTCAAGGCAAAGAGGATAAGCTGCGGGGATTGAAAGAAAATGTAATTATTGGTAAACTAATACCAGCTGGCACCGGTTTCCAGAAATAGCTTTTGCCGGCATCGTTCTGTATCTTAGTATTCGGGGGTATTCTTTTTCGCTAGAAGAGTTGCCATTGAGGGTTACGCTTTTTGTCTAAGGGCGTACACCTCTAATAAGACATTCTTTAAAGGGTCGTCTTTTTGGACACATCCTCGCTTCGCGAGGGCGTGATCCAAAAGGGCAACCCTTAATAGACATAGAGGGTTGGTCCTCTCGACCGTGTCCTTTGCTTCGCAGAGGGCGTGGAATCTCGAGGGCAACCCTCTAGATCTGTGGCTAAAAAGCGTCTCAAAAAGTCAGCCAGAGGTAGATCTGCCTTTGGCGGAAAAGCCAAGAGAATTAAAGCCAAACCATCTCTTCATTCTGAAACTAAGAAGAGTATCTTGGCGATAATTTGTTTTGCCTTAGCTCTGCTTAGCCTACTAAGTTTTCTTAATCTGGCCGGGCAATTTGGAGGTTATTTTTCTCAAATCAGTCAGTTGCTTTTTGGCCGGGGTTTTTTCTTGGTCTCTGTTGTTTTTGTCTTAGTCGGTTTGGCTATTTTAATTCCTCAGTTAAACACGGCCAGTAAACAAAAGCCTGTTTATCGGGCGGTTTTTGTAGGGGCCTTTCTCTTTCTTTTGAGTGTTTTAGGCATTTTCCATATTTTGCTTAATCAGGCAGCGCCGCTTAAGGCCGGCGGTTACCTTGGTCTGGTTTTCGGTTATCCTTTGTTTAAATTTTTAGGCTTTTGGGCCGCTTTGGTCGTCCTTTTGGCCCTTTTGGCTATTTCTGTTTTAATCACTTTTAATTTACCTTTAAAAATTCCTTTCAGCCGGCCAATTGAAGAAGGAAAGGGTAAAGCCGATTTTACCAAAGATAAAGAACTTTTTCCGTTAGTCGCTGAAAAAACAGCCAAAGGTGGACTTTGGCGCAGATTGAGAGAAAAAGTCAGGGAGGGCAAAGGAATGAAGGAAGAAAAATTGACCAGGCTAGAGCAGGTGAGTGACCAACTGGCCAAGGAAACTCTGCCGGTCGCTGCTTCGACTGGTTCAAGATTGACTAAAAGGGGCGTTAGTCAACCAACGGCTGATGGATTCGATAAACTCACCACAGGTTTTAAATTGCCCTCGCTTGAATTTTTAGAAAAAGATAAAGGTCAGCCGACCAGCGGCGATATTAAGGCTAATATTAACATTATTAAGCGAACTTTGGAGAATTTTGGCATTGAAGTAGAAATGGCTGAAGTTAATGTTGGCCCGACCGTTACCCAATACACCTTAAGACCGGCTCAAGGGGTCAAACTTTCCCGGATTACCGCTCTGCAAAATGATTTAGCTTTAGCTTTAGCCGCTCATCCTTTGCGGATAGAAGCGCCTATCCCCGGTCGTTCTTTAATCGGTATTGAGATTCCCAATCGTTCAGTTGTTTTAGTCCGCCTGCGTTCTCTTTTAGAAAGACCCGCTTTTGAAGAAGCACCCTCTTTTTTGACTTTTAGTTTAGGTCGCGATGTGGCCGGTAATCCGATGTTCGCCGATTTAGCCCAAATGCCCCATTTATTGGTCGCCGGGGCGACCGGGACCGGCAAAACAATTGCCTTGAATAATTTAATTGTCAGTCTGCTTTATCGTAATTTTCCTCAGACTCTTAAATTTATTATGATTGACCCCAAGAGGGTAGAATTGGTTGCTTACGACGGCATTCCTCATTTACTCACTCCGGTCATTACTCAAGCCGATAAAGCGATTAATGCTATTCGTTGGGCGGTCGGCGAGATGGAACGACGTTTTGAAACACTTCAGGAAGCAGCCCAGCGAGATATTGATGCTTATAACAAGAGTTTGACGGCTGAACAAAAGAGCCAAAAATTACCTTATCTGGCCATTATTATTGATGAATTAGCTGATTTAATGGCCTCTCATGGTCGAGAAGTAGAAGCGGGCATTGTTCGATTAGCTCAGATGGCCCGAGCCGTCGGGATTCATTTAGTTGTTTCCACCCAGCGGCCTTCAGTTGAAGTGATTACCGGTCTGATTAAGGCCAACATTACCTCAAGGATGGCTTTCCAGGTAGCTTCTCAAGTTGATTCGCGAACAGTTTTAGATATGGCCGGAGCAGAAAAATTATTGGGCAATGGCGATATGCTTTTCTTGGCCGGTAATTCAGCTAAGCCGCGCCGTCTTCAGGGAGCTTATTTAAGCGATAAAGAAGTTAAGAAGGTGGCTGATTATTTAAGGAAGGTTAGTTCACCGGAATATAATGAGGAATTGGCCGTTAGTCGAGGAAGTTCAACTGAAAAAGGATTGGGCTTAGGATTAACCGGTTCAGAAACCGATGACGAACTATATGAAGAAGCCAGAAAAGTAATTATTCAGGCTAATAAGGCCTCGGCTTCTTTATTACAGCGGCGATTGCGGATTGGTTATGCCCGAGCTGCTCGTTTGTTAGACCTTTTGGAGGAAGAGGGAGTGGTTGGTCCGGCTGACGGGGCCAAGCCCAGAGAGGTCTTTATTGACGAGGGAGAACAGAGAGAAATATAAGTTAAAAGTTTATGGCTAAACAAAAATCATCCAAAATTACTTCGACGATGTCTGACGAAAAGCATAGAATTCTTGAAGCGACAGTTGATGAAATTAAGGGACGCTTTGGTGAGGGTTCCATTATGAAATTGGGCGAAGTCAAGCAGGTTGATGTTGATGCTATTTCGACCGGTTCTATCTCTTTGGACCTGGCTTTGGGGGTCGGTGGTTTTCCCAAGGGCCGGATTATTGAGGTTTTCGGTTTGGAATCAAGCGGCAAAAGTACTTTGGCTTTGCACGCTATTGCCGAAGTTCAGAAAAGAGGCGGTTTAGCTGCTTTTATTGACGCCGAGCACGCTTTAGACCCGGAATACGCTAAGAAGTTGGGGGTTAAAGTTAATGATTTATTGATTTCCCAGCCCGATACCGGAGAGCAGGCCTTGGAAATTTTGGAGAGCTTAGTCAAGTCCGGGGCGGTTGATTTAGCGGTCGTTGATTCAGTGGCCGCCTTGACGCCGCGGGTGGAAATTGAAGGAGAGATGGGTCAGCAGCATATCGGTTTGCAGGCGCGACTGATGAGCCAAGCGCTTCGTAAATTGACGGCTATTACGGCCAAGAGCGGCACAGCCATTTTATTTATTAATCAAATCAGGATGAAGATAGGGGTGATGTTTGGCAATCCCGAGGATACGCCTGGCGGCAAGGCCTTGAAATTTTATTCTTCAGTCCGGTTGGAATTGCGGCGGTCGGCCCAAATCAAGCAAGGAGACCAGATTATTGGTAATCGGATTAAAGCCAAGGTGGTTAAAAACAAAGTGGCTGCTCCTTTTCGCCAAGCCGAGTTTGATATTTTTTATAACGAGGGTATCTCTCGCTTGGCTGACATTTTGAATACCGGTTTAAAATTTGGGGTAGTTAACCGAGGCGGCGCTTGGTTCAATTATGGTTCTGAAAAACTCGGTCAAGGATTAGAAGCAGCCAAATCTTATCTAAAAGAAAACCCCCGTTTAGTTACGGAGATTATTAAAGGGATAAAAAAGGCGGTTAGAGAACAGAGCTAAATTTGAACTGCGGACTGCGAAACGGTCAACGGGGCGAAACGGTCAACGGGGCGTCCCGCATAACTTTATTTGTTAGTGAAAGACAAGAGGCCCAGCAGACGGGCTTTTTTTATTGCTTTAGCCAACTTCCTTTGGTGTTTAGCGCAGACGCCGGTTCGTTTAAGCGGCAGAATCTTGGCCTGGCCGGAAATAAACCGACGAAGCAAGTCGATATTTTGATAATCAATTTCTTTGATTTTTTGCTGGCAAAAAAAACAGTTCTTGGTCATAAAAGTTCTAGAAAGGGATATCTTTGAGGTCTACTTCTTCTTTCTCATTGGAAGCAGTTTCCTTGGAAGCTGTTTCTTCTTTAATTGATTCCGGAGATTCTTCTCCAATTGGTTCTTCAGCTTCAATAACAGGTATTTCTTCCTGAGAGACGACTGGTTCTTCTTTGGATTCTTTCGGGGTTCTTGCTTGGCCGGCGCCGATGTCTGTTCTCGGCCCCATTTGCATGTTATCAGCCACAATTTCAGTGCGATATCTTTTATTGCCATCTTGGCCTTGCCAGGAACGGGTTTGGATACGTCCCTCAATTAAAACCAATCGGCCCCTGCTTAGATAACGGGAACAAATGTCAGCTAATTTACCAAAGGCGACTACATTATGGAATTCAGTTGCTTCTTGGCGGTTGCCATTTTGGTCAGTCCAGACGCGATTGGTAGCTACGCCAAAGGAAGCGACTGATTGACCCGAAGGCAGGTTTCTTACTTCCGGGTCGCGGGTTAAATTACCAACGACAACTGCTTTATTAAAATTCATAAGTTCAGTGAACAAGGAACAGCGAACAACGAACAATAATTTTGTTCATCATTCATTGTTTTTTATTCATTGATTTAATATTTCATCCAATTTTTTGTCTAATTCTTCTATTTTGACTTTTTCTTGATTGGGAGCAGCCCGCTTTTCATTGGCTTGCTTCGGTCCTTCTCGGCTGGCTAAAGGAATTTCTTTGGCTACCAAAGGCCCTATTTTATCGGCTATTTTTTGGTCAATAACTTCTTCCGCTTTGGTTTTCGGTTGAGGATTAGTGGTGACAAAATGACGGAGAACATCTTTTTCCAGATTTAGTTTTTGGCTAAGTTGATTAATATCCTGACCGGCTAAGAGGAAACTAAAATTAAGATAAAAGGCCTCTCGGTATTTTTTAAGAGGATAGGCTAAATTCTTTTTAAAGATAGAATGATTTTCCCTTTCTGAGAGAGAGCCGCCTTTTTCATTAATCCATTTTTTAATCTTTTGGCTGATTTCTTCTATCCTCGACTGTTCCAAGACAGGAGAAAGCAAGCAAGTTAATTGATATGGTTTGGTTTCTTCAGTCATAATGGTAGCTTAACAAAGAGAGGAAGAATGGTCAAGTAGTCAAGGGACGCCCTTTTAAGGGACGCCCTTAAAAGGGCGTCCCTTAAAACCTTAGATTTTGAACTCAATAACGTCGCCGTCTTGGACAATATATTCTTTGCCTTCGGTGCGCACCAGGCCTCTTTCGCGGGCGCTTGCCCAGCTATCAGCTTCAACTAATTTTTGCCAGTTAATCACTTCGGCCCGGATAAATTTTTCCTCAAAGTCGCTGTGGACAACGCCGCCGGCCTGGGGCACGGACAATCCTTTTCTTAGAGTCCAAGCTCTGGTTTCCTGGCCGCCGGTGATAGTATAGAAAGTAATTAAATCCAAGGCCTGATAACAGGTTTTAATTAACTTGTCTAATTGGGAAGAAGGCAGTTCTAGCTCTTGGATTTCCTCGGAGGTTAGCTCTGAAAGCTCGGCTTCTGTTTTGAGGTCAAAGACGGTGGCCTTCGACTCGCTTTGCTCGCTCAGGCCATAATCCTTTTGTTCGTTCAAACCGTAGTCTCTGAGCGAGGCCGTAGGCCGAGTCGAAGGGTCTTGACTGACATTAAAAACATAAATAACTGGTTTAGCGGTTAGCAGCCCTAATTCTTTTATTAAAGATTGATTGACCATTATTTCTGGTTGTCTGATGAGCGTTTTTTCTTGGCTCAGCGCTTCTTTTATTTTGTTCAGTATCGCCAATTCCTCAACTGACTTTTTGTCATCGGACTTGGCTTGTTTTCTGACTTTTTCTAAGTGTTTATCAACCGTTTCCAAATCTTTCATGAGCAGTTCGGTGTTAATTATTTCTATATCGCGTTGAGGGTCGGGCCGTCCTTCAACGTGAGTAATTTTTTCGTTTTTAAAAACTCTGACTACTTGACAAATAGCGTCAACTTCCCGAATCCGGGCTAAAAATTGGTTGCCCAGACCCTCGCCTTGATGAGCTTTTCTGACCAAACCGGCAATATCAACAAATTCAATTACCGTTGGCGTAACTTTCTTTGGTTTGACCACGGCAGCAATTTTTTCTAATCGCTGGTCAGGCACGGCGACCACCCCGATATTAGGGTCAATAGTACAGAAAGGATAATTAGAAATATCCACCGATTGTTTGGTCAGCGCCTTAAAAAGAGTGGATTTGCCGACATTGGGCAAACCGATGATACCAATTGAAAAACTCATACGGCTTTAATTATATCAAAAACAAGGAAAATTAAAAGGACAGGCCTTTCGGCCTATCCCTTTCATTGATTATCCTTCTTTTTGGCCTTTCCCTTTTTTTTATTGCCTCGGTTGTTAAATTCATCCTCAACCTCTGCTACCCGTCCAGCTATTATCTCAGCAGGCCCAAGTATATTAAGCAGAACTTCTTTCATTTCCTCTTTAGAAAGAGTTTCGATATCTTTTAGTTTTTCTTTGCATAATTCACGAATTCGTCTGGCGAATCCGCCCAGAATCGTAGAGTTATTTCTGATAGGGTCAGAGAGAATGCGAGAAATTTGTTCGTCTCTTCTGGCCAATAAGATTACTTCCCTTAGAAAAGCGATTTCTTTCGAGGTGAAATCAACCAACTTTAGTCGTCTTCTCCTATCTTCTATCTTTTTCTTAAGGATTTTTTCCAGCTCTGCTTCCGGCCTAAAAAGCGTTCCCTGAGAAGTCAGAATTTCACCGATTATCCCGCCAAATGCTTTTAGCTTTTGCTCCGCTTTTACTCTTTCTTCTGCTTTTGCTCTGGCTATTGCTCTGGCTATTGCTTGTTCCATCTCCTCTTGAGAGACCATTGTTTGCCTCCTTTCTAAAAATTGTTTAAGAACTATTTTACCGGGAATTATCCTTGGAAACCTCTTTCTACATTCGGATGGCCTCTGAAAAAGTCCTGACCGGTCATTGGTTTTTTGCCGGCTGGTTGGACCATCTCCAAAAACAAAAAACCCTGACCAGTTGGTAGGGTCGCTGCCTGTTCTTGTTTAACCGCCTTGGCTTTTAAAATTTTGACTCTTAATCCATTAAATTCAGTCCAGGCGCCCGGCCA
>Ga0315549_1005111_pt1 | contig 10822 bp, 7 predicted proteins | sample SalMarSW160200MG_FD_203101 | JGI IMG/M metagenome (GOLD analysis project Ga0315549, IMG submission 203101) | Salt marsh sediment microbial communities from the Plum Island Ecosystem LTER, Massachusetts, United States - Salt Marsh Sediment SW1601-200 ... | reverse complement strand
TGAAGGAAATGTTTGCCTCAGGAACTGCCTGGCTGGAAAAAAGCGCCCCCGATATCAATGCTATAAACGTTTTCCCTGTTCCCGATGGTGATACCGGAACCAATATGGTGCTCACCATGAAGTTTGCTCTGGAAGAGGCAAAGCTCAATTCGGATAACCAGGTCTCCTCGGCAGCCAAAGCGCTGGCTCACGGTGCTTTAATGGGAGCGCGGGGCAATTCCGGGGTTATCTTATCTCAATTCTGGCGTGGTTTAGCTAAAGGGCTGGAGGGCAAGACCTATTTCAACGGCGGGGATTTTGCCAGAGCACTGGCCGGAGCATCACAAATGGCTTACAAAGGGATTGTCAATCCTGTTGAAGGGACTATCCTGACAGTACTTAAAGACGCATCTAAAGCTGCTCAAGAAGCAGTAAAAAATGATGATGCCCTGGTCTCGGTATTGGAAGCGGCGGTAAAATCGGCTGAGGATTCAGTGGCCCGGACGCCCAGCTTACTGCCAGTATTAAGGGATGCCGGAGTGGTGGATGCCGGTGGGCAAGGATTGTATGTTTTGCTGGACGGCGCCCTTCAATTCCTCAAAGGAGAGTCACAGAAGCTACAATATCGGAGGCCCCGCCTGGTTGTTGCCGAGACAGAATTAGCTCCCAGGGCAGCCCAGAGGCCGACCCAGCTGGAAATGCCTTATGGGTATTGCACAAATTTTGTCCTGGAGGGACAGAATCTTAATTTAGGCAAAATCGAAAAAGACCTCAAAAAGAAGGGGCAATCTTTGATAATTACCAGCGACGATACTCTGGTCAGAGTCCATATCCATAGCTTAGAGCCCGGTGAAATCCTGAGATATGCCACAAAGTTGGGCAAACTGCATGAGATAACTATTAATAACATGGATGACCAATATGCAGAATTCATCAAGATGCAGAGGGAAAGAATGCCTTCAGTCGATATCGCCATGGTAACAGTGGCCACTGGAGACGGTTTTTTCGAGCTACTTAATAGCCTGGGTAACATAATCATTGTTCCCGGTGGTCAAACGATGAATCCCAGCGTTCGTGAACTCCTGCAAGCTGTAGAATCAGCTCCCTCGGACAACATTATTCTATTGCCCAATAACAAGAACATCGCGTCTGCCGCTTCCCATGTCCGGTCATTAACTTCCAAAAAAGTGAAGGTGATTCCCACCAGGAATATCCCTCAAGGCATAGCGGCATTGCTTGCTTTCGGTTATGACATGAATCTAGAGAAAAATGCTCGGGCTATGGAGGAAACAATAAATAAAGTAAGGGCTATAGAGGTTACCAGAGCAGTGCGCGAGACTTGTCTTGGTGGCCTGGAAATAAGAAAGGGGCAATTTATTGCTATTCTGAACGATGAAGATTTGATAGCCAGGGCTGATAAAATAGGGGATGTTATCCTTGAAGCTCTAGGCAAAGCGGGAGTTGAAAAGGCCGGGATAGTCACCGTTTATTACGGTGCTGAAATCAAGGGTGCTGAAGCTCAAGAGATAGCTCAGGAAATTCATGACCGATACCACGCCGAGGTCGAGGTAGTTTATGGTGGCCAACCCCATTATAATTATATAATTTCCCTGGAATAACGTTAAGTCAAAAATCAAAGATAAAAAATAAAAATGACAAGTCAAAAACCAAAAATTCTTAGCATCCCCTTTGCCGTCATTGTAAGTCCCGATTTATCGGGACGAAGCAGAGATAATGAGATTGCCACGCTTCGCTCGCAATGACAACTCCCTCTTGTCGTTGCGAGGCTGGCAAAGTCAGCCGAAGCAATCTCATGGTGGGGACAGGGGATTGCCGCGCTTCGCTCGCAATGACAAAAAGCGTTGTACTTGATGAATCAAGCTTTGGCGGAGATAAGGAATAGTGGTTAAGGTTGTAACTGATAGCTGCTCTGACATTACCCCGCAGTTAGCCCGGGAGCTCGGGATTACTGTGGTGCCGTTGTATGTCCAATTTGGCAATGAGACCTACCGGGATAATGTCGACCTGAGTACAAAGGAGTTCTACCGTAAGTTGGAAACAGGTAAGATTCACCCGACCACCGCAACTGCCACCCCGGCTGATTTTGCCAGGCTTTTCACTAAATTAGCGGAAGAAACAAAGGAAATCCTGACTATAACTCTTTCTGAAAAGTTCAGTGCGACTTATACAGCAGCGCTGCAGGGCAAGGCTATGGCTACCAAGGATTGCCACATTGAGGTCATTGACTCTAAGTTGGTAGCAGGCGCACAAATGCTTTTAGTTATCCTGGCAGCTAAGATGGCTCAGGCAGGGGCTAATTTGGAGCAAATTGCTGACTGGGTCAGGAGAGCGATTTCCAGAGTGCATGCTCGTATGAGCTTCGATACACTGGAATACTTGAGAAGAGGTGGGCGCATCGGTAAGGCACAGGCTTTCCTGGGTAGCTTGTTAAAAGTAAATCCTGTCTTGGGAATAAAAGACGGTGCAACCTTTCCTATCGCTCGCTCCCGCAACCGAACTCAAGCTATGGACCTTCTGGTAAATTTTGTCAGGGGTTTCAGCCAGATAGAAGCCGTGGCTATCGAGGATGCCACTACCCCCGATGATTTACAGACATTAGCCGGGCGGCTTAAGGATGTAGTCCCTCCAGAGCGCATCCATCGTTCCAATGTAAGCCCGGTGGTCGGAACTCATGTTGGTCCTCATGTCCTGGCTGTTGCCGTCCTTGAAGCAGAATAGAAAGTGACAGGCATTGATTCGCTACGAAACGTTCTTGAGCTGGAACGCCGGAAAGGTTACACCGATAAGGCAGTAATCGGCGGCCTGGATAAGTATCTTCACAAACAGGCCGGGCAAATCAGGCAGAGTATCAATAACCCGCAGCTTGTAAGCGGCTTTGATGAACTTAACTTAGCCAATTCCAATTACGGCTCTTACGGCGTGGATGAGCGCAAGAGATGGATGACAAATGTCTTGGGCTGGTTGGATCAACTGGAAAAGACGACGAAAACGAACAGTAGTCAGAAGGTAGTAGTCAGTAGTCAAACGGCAGCGGCTGAGCCCCGCCAGGAGCGAAGAGAAGGGCTGGACTCGTCCGTAACTGTTATCAAAGGCATCACGTCCAGCGTAGCTATCAAATTTGCCAGGCTCAATGTCAGAGAATTGCGCGATTTGCTTTATTTCTTTCCCCGACGCTATGTCGATTACAGCCAGAGGAAACCCGTCTCTGAACTTATAGAAGGCGAAGAACAAACTATCATAGGCACAATCTGGCAAGCCAGAGTAGCTACTCTGGGTAACCGGAAAGGCACAGAGGCAATTGTCGGCGACAAGACCGGAAACATCAGAGTGGTCTGGTTTAATCAACCTTACCTGGCAAAAAGCTTCCATACTAATGACAGAGTAGTAATCAGCGGTACGGTCGGCCTGTTCAAAGGACACAAGGTATTCGCGTCCCCGGAATGGGAATTGCTTAAAGATAAAGAACTGATTCACACCGGGCGCCTGGTTCCCGTCTATCCCCTTACTCAAGGCTTATATCCCAGGCAAGTAAGAAAATGGACCAAGGAGACTGTCGATGGCTATGTCTGGCAATTGGGTGATTTCCTGCCTTCAGAGATTAAGACCCGCTGCCAGTTATTAGACCTTCCCGCCGCAATTGCTCAAGTTCACTACCCCGATGACCTGACAATGGCGGAAAGGGCAAGAGGGCGGTTAGCCTTCGACGAGCTATTTCTTCTGCAGTTAGGTGTGCTGGCTAGAAAGCGGGATTGGCAGGAAAGTCAACCGGGTAATGCCTTTCATGTAGACCAGGAAGTTATCAGCAAATTTTTACGTTGCCTGCCTTTCACTTTGACCCAGGCACAGGAGCGAGTGTTGCAGGAAATTTTAACCGACCTCAAACAAGCAAAAGCCATGTCACGTCTTCTTCAAGGAGAGGTAGGGAGCGGCAAAACCGTAATTGCGACCCTGGCTCTCTTGATAGCCGCTGCCAACGGTTACCAGGGGGCATTAATGGCGCCCACTGAGGTCTTAGCCGAGCAACACTACACCAATATCTGTGGCTATCTGTCCCAGGTCGGCACCCAGAAACAGGGTTCTGAGCCGGGCGAAGGAACTATCAGGTGCTACACAGGCTTTCTCTCCAGGCCGCTTACCATCGCTCTGCTCACCGGGAGCCTCAGCAGTAACGAGAAGGAGAGGCTACATCATAAAATCGGGCAAGGGGAAGTGGATATTATTGTCGGCACCCATGCCCTTATTCAAAAAGAAGTGGAATTCAACAAGTTAGGGTTGGCGGTGATAGATGAGCAACACCGCTTTGGCGTGTTACAACGCTCGGCCCTGCGGCAAAAGGGGTTTAACCCTCATGTCCTGGTCATGACAGCCACACCTATTCCTCGAACCATGGCGCTGACGCTCTATGGAGACCTCGACATTTCGGTTATAGATGAGCTGCCGCCGGGGCGGCAGGTAGTGAAAACAAAGTGCCTGGAACCACAAGATAGAGAAAAGGCTTACAGCTTCCTTCATCGCCAGGTCAGCAATGGCCGGCAAGCTTTCATCATCTGCCCCTTAGTCGAAGAATCCGAAATACTCGAGGCAAAAGCCGCCACAACGGAATATGAGCGACTATCCCGAGAGGTTTTCCCGAATTTAAAATTAGGACTACTCCATGGTCAAATGCCTGGTACTGAGAAAGAGGAGGTGATGCGCCGTTTTCGAAGCGGGGAGCTCGATATTCTGGTGTCAACCTCGGTAGTGGAGGTGGGCATCGACGTACCCAGGGCCTCTGTCATGATGGTAGAGGGTGCTGAACGCTTTGGCTTATCTCAGCTCCACCAGTTCAGGGGACGTGTGGGGCGAGATAAAGAGCAAGGTTATTGCCTGCTTATCTCGGAAAAGCTTTCACCGGAAGCAAGGGAGCGTCTCCGGCTGATGGAGAAGGTTCACGATGGCTTTGTCCTGGCTGAGAAAGACTTAGAGCTACGAGGTCCCGGGGAATTTTTCGGCACCCACCAGAGCGGCCTGCCCGACCTCAAACTTGCCAAGCTAACCGATTTACGCAGTCTGGAGTTAGTTCGGCAAGAGGCGATAACTCTTTTTCAAAGCGACCCCAATTTAAACAAAGCTGAACATCAACCTTTACGTCAACAATTGAGTCGGGCATGGTCCAGGGGCGCTGAATGGAGCTAATTCCCGCTAAATACTAAACTCTAAATCCAAAATACTAAACAAATCCAAATGACGAAATAAGAAATCCAAAGCGATAAGGTTTGTAAGGGCGCAGTTTAAGATTTGCTCGTAAATCGGTAAGGTTTAGCAAAAACTTTCCAATTTAGCTAGAATATGGAGAAAATAAAAACGCACCAGGGAAGTGCCAAAGAGATTTATTATGTACATTGATAAATATCGACTGGATGGGAAAGTAGCTTTAATCACCGGCGGCTCAAGAGGCATCGGCCGAGCCACTGCACTGGGTTTTGCCGAAGCCGGAGCAGACGTTGTAGTAGCCAGCAGGAAACTTCCTGACCTGGAGAAGGTAGCCGAAGAGATAAAGAAATCAGGAAGGAAATCCTTACCGGTAGCGGCTCATGTGGGGCGGATGGAAGATATAAACAACCTGGTCGCCAAAGTCACCAATGAATTTGGGAAAATCGATATCCTGGTGAACAACGCAGGCACCAGCCCGGCGCTGGCCTCTTCATTAGAGGTTGATGAACGTCTATGGGACAGTATCTTGAATCTTAATCTGAAGGGATTATTCTTCCTTAGTCAGGCCGTAGCTAGAGTGATGAAGGAACATGGCGGAGGCAAGATTATCAATGTCGCCTCAATGGATGGATTTAAACCAGAGCCAAATATTGGCACGTATGCAATCAGCAAGGCTGGGGTCATAATGGTAACCAAGGTCATGGCCCTGGAATTGGCTCAGTATAATATCCGCGTAAATGCGATAGCTCCCGGAAATGTGCACACTCGTCTCGGCGACTCCCGCTTCCTAGCTATGCCTGAATACGAGGGGGAGATGATCAAAAGGACACCCCTAGGACGCATAGCCGACCCTGATGATATGGTAGGTGCGATGATTTATCTGGCATCCGATGCCTCCAGCTTCGTGACAGGAGAATGTATCACTGTAGCCGGTGGAATTCGTCTGACTTAATTCGGAAAGCCGATGGGCTTATGAAAATCTTTGGTGCCATACTTGAGAAGACAACACAGGTTTGATATCGTGATTTTGGATTTAGGGTTTATTGTTTTGACATGCTCAAGCAAGAACTAGCCAGATGTTTGCAGCAAGCTGTATTGAAGGCACAGCAAGAAGGTGCACTCGATTCAGCCGCCTTGCCCGAGGTGCTTATAGAACATCCTCAAAACCCCGAACACGGAGATTTTGCTTCAGGCCTCCCTTTGAAGCTGGCTCGGGCTATGAAGATGTCCCCCGTGGCTATAGCCGAAAAGGTCTCTGAGCATATAGTACCACCACCCCAAATTGACAGGATTTGGATTGCTCCGCCAGGCTTCATCAACTTCACCCTGCGGGAGGACTGGCTGAGTACGGAAGTGGAATCAGTCCTGGCTGCTGGTGAATCGTATGGCGATATTGAGCTAGGCAAAGGTAATAAGGTCCAACTTGAATTCGTTAGTGTCAACCCCACCGGACCTCTTCACGTAGGTCATGGCCGTGGTGCCGTTTTAGGCAGTACCCTGGCTAATGTGCTTACCGTCTCTGGCTATGCTGTAGAAAAAGAATTTTACATAAATGATATGGGTAACCAGATAGATAACTTCGGCCGTTCCCTCAATGCTCGTTACCGGCAATGTCTGGACAAAGAAGCCACCATGCCACCGGATGGCTACTACGGCAATTACATGATTGACCTGGCCAAAGAAATAGTTCAGGAGCAGGGTGATAGATTTTTATCGTTGCCCGAGAGCGAGGCAGCTTCACAACTGGCGGAGGTTGGGATTGCCAGGATGCTACAGAGAATTAAACAAGACCTCGAGCTGCTAAACGTTGTTTTTGACACCTGGTTCTCAGAAAGAAGCCTTTATCAGGGCGGGCAATATAACAAGGCTATGGAACTACTCCAAAGCGGAGGCTATATTGCTAAAAAGGAAAACGCTACCTGGTTTGAATCGAGCGCCCTGGGCGAAGACAAGGACAATGTCCTGGTGCGCAGCGATGGTTCTCCCACCTATTTTGCCTCGGATGTTGCCTACCATTACAACAAGTTTCTGGAGAGGAAATTCGACCGGGTGATTGATATCTGGGGGGCTGACCATCAGGGACATGTCCCTCGAATGAAAGCGGTGCTCAAGGCCTTAGGAAGTGACCCTGAGCGGCTTAAGGTGATAATCTGCCAGTTAGTTACCCTGCGGCGTGGACAGGAGCTAGTTAAAGTATCCAAGCGTAGTGGCGATATTATTACTTTACAGGAGTTGGTAGACGAAGTAGGCTCGGATGCTTGCCGCTTCTTGTTCCTCTCCCGTTCTGCCGATAGCCAGATGGATTTCGATATAGAGCTCGCCAAGCGGCAATCAGCGGACAATCCTGTGTATTACGTCCAATATGCTCACGCCCGGATTGCCAGTATTCTTCGCTTAGCCGAACAGCGGGAAATAGACTGCGGTCAGGGCGATGTTTCTCTGCTTACCACCGAGCCGGAGCTCACCTTAATTCGCCGCTTAATACTCCTCCCCGAAATAGTAGAACAAGTGGCAGTTGCTCTCGAGCCTCACCACCTGCCTTACTATGCCCAGGATTTAGCCACCGCGTTCCACAGTTTCTACAAGCAATGCCGGGTTGTCTCTGAAGACGAAGCGCTAACCAAGTCCCGCATCAAGCTGGTCAAGGCAACTCAGATTGCCCTGGCTAAAGTCCTTCGCCTCATGGGCATGAGCGCCCCGGAGAAGATGTAGAGTATTTCTTAGAAACTATTGGCAAATAGTGGCAACGTCTCTATCATGAATCAAGTTGGAGGGAGCCAAACTTTATGCTCACCAAGTACTTTTTTATTCTTCCGATGGTGCCGCAGGCGGTATAAAGGTCTTATGTTATGGAAGCGGTTTCCGATCAATATTATCATGGAGTAATATTCTGATGACCAGTAAGCGAAAGATAATCACGATAGCAGCCTTATTAGCGGTAGTCATTGTGTTCTTATTAGTCTTATATATAGATTATGCAAGGACCGTTTCCCCTCGTGATATTAAAATAGGCAAGTTAACCGAATCGGTTGAATCTATTAAGCTGGATTATGATATAAAGTCAATAACTGTTAAATATTACCGGGGTTATTCAATCGGTATGAGCTTATATTTCCAGGATATACTTTCTACCGGTATGGAAAGAGACATATTTTTGGACTGTGCCCGCGCGATTACAGACCCTGAAACATTAACATTATTTAAAGAAAAATACCTGTATCGTATTGACTTTACCTCCGGAATTGAGGAAAACTGGAAATACGATCTTAACCCCGAGAACTATGACTCGGATGGCTATCCATACTTTGACATTGTAATTTCCTTTCACTTCTTTAACGACGAAGACAACAAGTACAACTTAGTACCCCGGTTTGAAAGTATGGGCGGCAAGGGAAATGAAGACTATGATCATTGGTTTTATGAAGACGCTATCACTGGCGAAATCTGTTCCCTGACATTATCAGAGAGCTGACCTTAATTCGCCGCTTAATATTCCTCCCCGAAATAGTAGAACAAGTAGCGGTTACTCTCGAGCCTCACCACCTGCCTTACTATGCCCAGGATTTAGCCACCGTGTTTCACAGCTTCTATAAGCAATGCCGGGTTGTCTCTAAGGATGAAGCGCTAACCAGGGCACGTCTCAAGCTGGTCAAGGCAACTCAGATTGCCCTGGCTAAAGTCCTCCACCTCATGGGCATGGCAGCCCCGGAAAAAATGTGAAGCATTTAGGGGCATTCCGCTGCTTGACGGAAAATTGGCTTGAGGCTATATTATTAAGCGAATCTAATACTCTATTTACCTCGCCTTATAGCGGAATTTTATGTGGGTGGGGTCGATGGTATACAATATACAGGCGAAACTAGTCCGCAGGAAGATGTTCAGGCGAAGTCGCTAGATATTGTCCTGGCTACCTGCGGAGGCCCAGATAATAAAATACATTAAAAAGGAGGATTGAAATGGCTGTTTTTTTCTCAGGAAGCGAACTCTTAGAAATAGCTATGGGCATAGAAAGGAATGGTATGGCATTCTATCAGGCTCTGGCTGATAAGACCGGAAAGAGGGATATCAAGGATATCTATACTTATCTCGCCGGAGAAGAAAAGAAACATCTGGATACCTTTCAGGGCATGTCGGGTTCCCTGGAGCAAGCTAAGCCCCCGGAAACCTATGGTGATGAATATATGCTTTACCTCAAATCTTTGGTTGACAGCGTAATATTTGCCAATGTCACGGAGGCACAACAAAAGGCCGGCAAGATGTCCAATGAAATTGAGGCCCTCGACACCGGAATCCAGGCTGAGAAAGATTCCATCCTCTTTTACACAGAATTGCAGAGCCTGGTGAGGGGGCGGGACCGTGAAGTCGTCCTCACCGTATTAGATGAAGAAAAAAACCACCTGCGCCAGCTTTCGGAACTCAAGAAAGGATTAACGTGAATTCCGGATTTCTGCTGGCTATAAAAAATTAAGGAGGTGAAAAATGGCTGTTAAAAAGGTTGGCGAAAAATACCGCTGTAATGTCTGCGGCAATGAGGTGACGGTGACCAAGGCTGGCGGCGGCACGCTGGTCTGTTGTGGTGAGGATATGGAATTAGTTAGTTCGTAAGTTTTTAGGAGGAGTGAGCAAATGAAAAATGAACAGGCTAGAACGATGGAGGTGCTTCAGCTCGCTGTTCAGGCGGAGGTAGAGGGTAAGGAGTTCTACCAGAAGGCAAGCCAGAAAAGCAGCAACAAGCTAGCTAAGGAACTATTTCAGCAGCTGGCTGATGAAGAAGACGTTCACCGTAAGAAGTTTGAGGAAATATATGAAGCCCTAAAGATAGGGCAGAATTGGCCTGATATAGAAGCACCATCCGAGAGGGGGAAAAGGCTCAAGCCTCTGTTTGCCGAAGCAACTAAAGCACTTGGTAGCAAGATTAAGGTGGCCGAGTCTGAACTCGAAGCTATCAAGGTAGCTATGGATATGGAGATAAAGTCTTATAATTTGTATCACGATCGAAGCGAAGAAAGCACTCTCCCTGTGGAAAAGCGGTTCTATGAGGCTCTGGCGGGGGAGGAGCGAGGACACCATCTTGCCCTTCTCGATTCCTACGAGTATCTCAGTGACCCTGCGGGGTGGTTTACTAAAAGCGAACACTGGTCATTGGACGGAGCTTAAATAAACGAACAGGAGGATACGACATGGGGGATGTAGCTTTAAGCATTGAAAAGCTAAAAGTAGAGGTAGAGGGGCGGGAGATTTTGCATAATATAAGCTTAGAGATGAAGCTCGGCGAGACTCATGTCCTTTTCGGTCCCAACGGCGGAGGGAAAACCACTTTGCTCATGGCAATAATGGGTTTTCCCAAATATCGGGTAACCAAAGGCAAAATTGTTTTCAAAGGCAAGGACATAACTAAGTTGCCGCTGGATGAGAGAGCCCGTTTGGGGATCGGTATGTCCTTCCAACGGCCGCCGGTGGTTCGGGGTGTAAAAACGCGTGACATGGTGGCTGCCTGCCTCAGGGGTCAGGGAGATGAAAAGCGCATCAGCCAGCTCGCGGAAAAGACTAACCTGGCTGACTTTCTGGATAGGGAGATAAACTACGGGTTTTCGGGAGGAGAGCTAAAACGTTCCGAGTTGATGCAACT
>Ga0315549_1005110_pt1 | contig 10824 bp, 10 predicted proteins | sample SalMarSW160200MG_FD_203101 | JGI IMG/M metagenome (GOLD analysis project Ga0315549, IMG submission 203101) | Salt marsh sediment microbial communities from the Plum Island Ecosystem LTER, Massachusetts, United States - Salt Marsh Sediment SW1601-200 ... | reverse complement strand
TCAGGATTTGAAAATAAAAATTCATTCCTATGACTCATTGGTTGAATGGGGTCGTTCAAGGGCGAGGCATAGAAGAAAATAACTAAAACGCAGAACATGACGCTAAAGCCGATCGCAGCCCGCTGGGCTGCTCCGGCTTAGCTTTTCGTTAGGCGCTAAACTATAGGTACTTATGAACTCAATATTTGAGATTGCCTCTAAAGTTTCTACACCACTTGCTCTCGCTGGGGTGGTTGTGGCCGTATTGTTTTTAATTTTTCGGCAGATCATCAAGAAGAATATTTTCCCAAAGCTCACGGTTGCCCTAGCAGGAACCATTATTCAGAGCATCATCAACAAGATGTTTATTCTCGCCCTCGTTGCTATCGTGTTGGGATTTGCCGGCTATGTCGTTGCCACATTCGCACTGGAACCAAAGCTGCCCCCGGATTCTATTACGATTAGCCTCCCCTCCGGGATGTCGTTTCAAGAGGCCGTAAAAATGATCGCTGCCACCGATAGCCATACAGCGGTGTTTTCCAAGTGCACCAAGGCACTGCTAAATGCCAAGTTGGAGCCGGGCGAATTTGGAGGGAAGACCTCGAAGGAGCTCATCGAAGCGCTGCAATATCGGCTTATCAACTCAGGTACGGCTGGCAAATACCGCTTGGAACATTTTAAGGACAGAGGCATCTATGAAATTCGTTGTGACTAAGAATTTTCGATGCTGGCTCCTCCTAATTGCCTTATGTGTACAACCGCTCTACGCAAGCGCTGAGAACTCCTGCGATTGCCCGGACCCGCCGGGAGGTCGAATCACGTGTGAGGATCAGCAGGTCGCGACCTGCCGCGTAAAGGACGGAAAAGTATATGGGGAGTGCAAAACCCCTCCAAAGTCGGCAAGTGAGGGATTCGCGTTGAGGGCTTGGATACTTTCTGAACTGCTTCAAACCCCCGTCCGGCCCGAAGAGGTCGAGCGCCGACCAGAGTACAAGAAAATCCTTTCAGAGGGCAGATACACAAATCCAAGAACAGGGGAAGTTATTAGATTTCGGCTCCCGCGAAGTTGGTGAGACGTGCCTAACGAATGATAATGTATGATAGGAGACATTCTTCACAGTAAAATATTTGAAATGTTGCTATGATAACTTCCACCGAGTAATCGCGCACTTTCATCATATTTTCAGTTTCTATAAGTTGGATAAGGTAATATATGAAGATGTGAAGGATGTCCCTTATGACTGAAAATACGATTCGGCGTTTTGCAGCCCATCTTCCGCTCCCGGCACAGGGGAGACCCGTTGGCATATGAGGGATGATATATTCCATCGGAGAGCGGAGATATCAAGAAACTATAGAATAACTTGTTGAACAAAGATAGTTACTTTAAGTAATAAGCCATGACCATCATAGATCTTGAAAAAGTGGAAGAAGGTTTTCTTGGGTTTTCATGGGCACAGCTCTCACCAAGGGATCGGCTAAAAGTTATGGCTGGTGCCCCAAAAACTGTCTGGATCTTTGGGGCAGGAGCATCTCATCATTACAACTTGAATATGAGAAATATCCCAGTCCCACTTGCTAACGACTTTTTTTCGGCTTTCAATGAATTGCCTACTTCAGATGGTTTTAACGCCCATGTAGGACCTCTCATCTCCTACTTACAGCACAATCGAGGTATTAAACCTGATGATGTACCTCAATGGACAGAGAACATTGAGGCGTTCATGACATCAATTGAAAGCGAATTAGACCATCTGAAAAGAAAAAAAGAAAAAGAGGAGATAGATGCACAGGAGATGCAAGATATATTTTTGTTGTCATCAGTTTTTAATAATATGAACTTCATCTTTGCCAATGTTGTTAATGAAGCGCAAAACGGTCCCTCATTTTCTCTATATAGCCATCTCCTTAACTTTTGCGGCCCAAATGATACATTCATAACATTTAATTGGGATACTTTGCTAGATAGAGCGTTAGCAAGTGCAGGCGGTTGGACTCCGAATAACGGATATGGTCTAACCTTCTCATCTGCTTTGGATGGAACATGGAGATCTGAGGTTGAATCTTCACCCATTTTTCCTACTGAATGGAAGCTGCTGAAATTGCATGGATCCACAAACTGGCTCGTGCCTTATACATATGTCAATTTAGAGACATTTGAATACAGATCACTTGTTCCGGAATCGGACCTATTCCTTTATTGGCAATCATCGCTTCCCTACGAGACATTTAAAAGCAGGTGGAGAGGAGGATATGTTCCGACATGTTACTGTTACTATCCACCTAACTTACCAGTTGAAGGTTTCTCGTATGAGCAGCTTTCAGCCGGAAATGGGCACATGTTTGCCCAAGTGGGTCTGGGCGGCATTTTTTCTCCGTTTAAAGAACCAACGGGAGAGGGTGTTCCTTCTTCACCTCTGCTGATTACACCTGTTCGTCAAAAAAGGTATGATTTGTTCCAGTCAAAGATTGAGAGCCTTTGGCAGCAGGCGGAAGCTGGGATAAGAACAGCAGAGAAAATTGTTATTATTGGTTATTCCTTTCCCCAGACTGATATTAGACCACTAAAGCTGCTTAGAAGTGCACTGGATTTGAGAGGAGGAGAAATCTCGGTTGAAATAGTTGCTCCGGATGCTAAAGAGATTGCTTCATGGATTGGAAATGACTATCTAAAGAAAGCATGTAGCCTACTCACTCACTCTTTAAAATTTGAGGAATATTTGCAGATCCTCTGGAAAAGTTCTCCTCAACTGATGAAACAGGCTGCTGAAAAACACAGCGAAGTTATGGCTTGGCTTGAAAGAATTTATATCATCGGTCAGAAGGCCACAGAGATATATCGGTAACAAATTGAATCAACCCATTTCTGTTATCACTTTCATAATTGGTTTCAACAAAAACATTCTGCGGACAAGCCGCAGATGTTTACGTTAGACTAAAGGAGGCTTAAAATGCCCAAACGGAAAAAGGCAAGCTTGGATACTAAGAAAGTAAAAGAAAGCAGCGGTAGGATTGAGAGCGAGAGAATCTGTTTTGTAATATCTCCGATAGGAACGGAGGGCACAAAACGTTATAGTGAGTTCAAGGAAATACTTGAATATATCATCAGGCCAGCTTTTGAAGAATCACAATACAAATATTCCGTTGTTAGAGCAGATGAGATAAACCGTTCAGGTTCATTTATTAAGGATATCCTTGAACAAATATACGCATCCCACATTGTTATTGCAGATCTTACCGGACAAAACCCGAATGTCTTTTATGAACTAGGTGTCCGCCATAGCCTCCGCTCTAGAACTATCCTAATAGCACAAAGTTTAGATGATATCCCCTCAGACTTGAGGGAATATAGGACATTAATATATGACACTACAGCTAAAGGTGCTACCAACTTCAAAAAGAGAATAAGTGAATTTCTAAAGGAAATTGAAAAAGATCCTGAAAGGGCTGATAATCCAGTGATCGATCGTCTTGGTAGCATTACAGAAAATAAACTCGGATTAGTTGAGCGTGAGCGTGATCAACTAAAGGAACAATTGTCAAAAGCACTAAGTGGTAAGAAAGTTCAAACTGGTCAAAAAATTCCTTCGAAAAGTGTCAAAAAAAGATTTGAAAGAATCTTGGCTCTAAGAAATGCAAAAATGCAACTACGATACTCTGGAGGGCATATTAGAAGGGGTGAAAAAGAAATTGAACTTCCAACAGAACAAGGGGAATTCTATCTGAATTTTTTATTAAGTGGAACTACTATTGAAGACATATGGTATGTTTCCGTCCATCCTGTTTCTGCAAACATAGACGAAGAATTGGCTGATATAAGAGTTCTGATGGAGAATTGTTCTCGAGGGCAAGAAACTTATTGCGATTTCATTATAGTCACCGGATCTGAAGTGCCTAATAAGGAAGACTATCAGAAAAAATTCAACACAATGAAAAGAAAACTACCTAAAGGATATCCAAAATTCTTTAAACTTCATATATTAGATCCACCTGCTCTAGGGCAGTGGGAAAAAGAATATGCGCTTAAAGTCTAACCTATAAGGATTGATTCGACCTGAAAGGTCGATTTCAATCTATTGTTCAAGAAGTCCTGTTACCTATAAGGGTATTGGTAAAAAGATTCTATTGTGGAGAAGACACGTAGGAGTTAATTAAGGGACTCAGGAGGTAAAGTTCAGAGAAAAGGTATCGAGTACATGGTACCATTTAGTCTCTCTTTTCAATAGTTCTTTGAAAAATGAAGCTCATATGACAGTCAAAGAGCGCACCACTCCGGTATGCCCCAGAACCGGGCATTTTCTTTCCAAAGGATTCTCAGATCAGCCAATCATCTTATATCTAGCCGTATTTAGCTACCGCAGCGATGAGCGGAGGTATCCAGCAGCGAACCTCCATGTGGCCCCCACAAGAGGGACATCTTGGGTATCCGTTGTTGTGCTGAGCAGCCTCTGGCAGATCAAGCTCAAAGCCGTAGGCCAGCTCTATAAGGGGGCTGACTGTTTCAAGATCAATCGATGAAGCTGAGTTCATGAAGCCGTAGTATCTGACCTTCATAAACCCTGTGGGAAGCACATGTTGGAGAAACCGTCTCATGAATTCCATGATATCCAGTGCCATGGTGCGCCACCTGCGGCTGTGGGGTTTTCTGTAACGAAACCACACCTTGCCGTCTTCAACCGTGATGATGCGACTGTTTGATATGGCCACCTTAAAGACGTACGGCGCCAGATACCGGACCGATTCATGGCAGCCATTCATAGCTTGGCAGTTGACCACGAAGTCTTGGTGCCACACGTGTGGATCAATATTGTGCAGCAGGCCGATACGCGTGAACTCATCACGAAGTTTGGCTCTGAAGATCGTTGACAGAACCCGTACCGGTGCAAAGAAGCTCACCGATGAGGGGTGCCACTGGCCGTCTGATTTTGACACGGCGCCGCCAGGGACCACGTAATGGATATGAGGGTGGTACTGCAACTGCCTCCCCCAGGTATGGAGCACCCCGAAAAACCCGGGCAGATCGCCGCCGACAAACCGTTCATTGGCAGCTACCGCCTTGAGTGTCTGAGAAGAAGCGGCAAACAGTGCAGAATAGGCCTTTCTTTGGTGGCTTCGGATAAACCGCCTTAGCTGCTGAGGTACGGTAAAGGTGATCATGAAGTGGTGGCCGGGTAATTGTCGTTGAAGCTGGCCTTGAAGCCACTGCCGAGTCTTATGGTTTTGACACACCGGGCAGTGCCGATTCCCGCAGGATCTGAACATGGTATGGGAGGTGCCGCAGCGTGTACAGCGATAAATGACCAATCCACAGGCTGAGGTTCGGCACCTAGTAATGGCGTTGATAACCTTCAGATGCCTTCTGGGCATGTGATCGCCAAAGCGTCGGATATACTCCGGGCCATAGGTGGTGAAGATCTCATTTATCGTGGTCATGATCGTCTCCTTTCATCAGATCGTTGATAATGCCGTAGGCATGCTCATGGCCTTGTGTGGTAAGATGGAGATAGACCATGGTAGAGTTCAAACTGCTATGGCCTAGGTACTGTTGGATACGTCTGATATTCACACCGGCCTCCAGCAGATGAGTGGCATATGAATGCCGGAGGGTATGAATGGAGATGCGTTTCGTGGTATGAAGCTGGGTAAGAACGCGTCTCAATGCCCCCTGCACCGATGCTTTGGCCATGGGCCTTGTTGCCTGTGGAGCTTCCTGGCCACTGCGTCCTAATCGGGGAAAGATCCAGAGGGGATTTCGATGACGCCTCCAGTACTCGCGCAAACGATACAGCGTCGATTCCGGCAAGGGCACATACCGGTCTTTGGCGCCCTTTCCCCGATGGACATGAATGCGCATCCGGTCGCTGTCGATGTCGGTGACCTGAAGATACAACGCTTCATACAATCTGAGGCCACAGGTGTACACAGCGGTCAGATAGGCTTTGTTTTGTGGGGTGCGAACCGCATTGATGATGCTCCACACTTCGTTGATGCTCAGCACGGTCGGTAAACGCTGTTCTCTTTTGGCATGGATGAGCTCCAGGGTGTGCCAGTCGCGTCTGAGCACGTTGATGAAAAAGAACTTGATGCCCGAATAGCAGATGCGCATGGTAGCGGGTGCCCATTTGTCGACATTTTTTCGGTGCAGGAAATAGTCTTGAAGCTCTTGTTCGCTGATCAGATCCGGTGTTTTGCCGTAGAAGTCGACCAGCATCCTTACCGAGCGGGTGTAGCCCTTCTGGGTGGGCTCGCTCATGCCTGCGAGTTGCAGGGCTCTCATGGATTGTTGGTAATAATCTGTCATCATAACTCTCCTTTCTTGTGTTAAAGGGTAATAAGAATGTGCGTGAGAGTTATGACGTAAAAATGGGGGGTCCTGCAACTTGGCCGGCATGAAAAGATAATAGGATGTAAGGTGGGATTATTTAACTGCCGCGTAAGCGGCTTACTTGAACTTATCACTTCACCTGACACCAAATGCCTAGCGGCCTTTGCTGCAGGTGAGTTCACCGTTCGGTGCAAATAAGTATGCCTATCTCTGATAAAACTCGCAAACGTCTATGGGCAAAATCAGGTAATCGCTGTGCCATAACCAAAATTGAGCTTGTTCTAGACCCCACGGGCGAATGCGATGAATCAATTATCGGAGAAGAGTGCCATATCTCTGCAAAGAATTCTGGAGGCCCTCGATATAACCCAAACCTATTAGAGGTTGATGATTACAACAACCTGATATTACTATCACGCAGTTACCACAAGATTATCGATGACAATCCTACATATTACACACCGCAACGGCTTCAGAGCATAAAGAAGTCGCATGAGGAGTGGGTACGAAAGACTCTAGAATTTGAAATACGGAATATAAAAAGTAAAAGACATCCTGAAACCAAAATATCGTTCCTCACGCGCATAATGTCGGGCAGCCAGCTGCTGAACGTAATTTCGGGTTGTCACGGATACGATTTCGACAATGATGAATTGCATAATGAATCTGAAGTTGAATTAGTCGGAGCATTTCTCCAAAACGCTCAAGACTGGGGAGATTTACTTTCGGACATGGAAAGTGGTGAACGAGTTCGTGCCAAGCATGTATTAACTCAAGACTTGCAAGAGTTAGAGGATAATGGTCTTTGGGTATTTGGGGGAGTTGTTTCAAGGAAAGTAAAGATTAGCGATGAAATAACCACTTGGAGGATTTCAGTATTGAGGGTTTTTCGCAGCGATAACCCGGAGATTATCAAGGTGGGTTTTGACTCAACAAATCACAAGAAAATCACCGAACACTTATAAGGCCTCCCGATGTCAAGGGTAAAACTATCCATTAACGAAAAAAATGTTTTTCTTCTTTCGCATGGCTTATCAACGAACCTTTTTGCCTGTTGACAGTGATTCTGGCTTTATTTCAAAGCGGGTGCCGGGAATCAGATCCTGCACCAAACACTTATCGAGATTCTACCGCCTGGAGCACCCAAACCTTGGGCATTGCAACGCAATGAATGATAGGGGACATCCATAAATAAATAACTAAGTCAGATTAAAGAAAAAGTTATTTATATTTATGGACTCTTTTTCTCGGCACGGAATTTGAATTTTATTAAATTAGCTCTTTTTAGCGACCATCGAATTTACCCGGAAAAGGCTGCTGCCGTTTTCATGAAAAGAAGCCGAAAGTAAATGAATAGAATTCTATCCTGATACAGTTTTTCTGAGTAATTGCATCATGTTGACACCGACGCCAAAAATGGCACCGGTATGAAAAGGATACTGCAGACCATCCTTTTTTGAATGGCATCATGGGTGGCTGAGGGATCGTGAAATGTCCAGAAAAATAGACTGTAAAAGGAGGTCGTCTTATGAGCGAGACAATTATTGTCGACAACGAGTATGTAACTCTATGGTATCATCCTGAACACAAAGTCATCCATCACCAATTTCATAAATACACCTATGGCGAGGCACTCCGGGAAGCCTTCACAGAAGGTGCAAAGCTGATGGAAAAATACGGAGCTAAAAAATGGCTGTCGGATGATAGAAAAAATTCCGCACTGACCAAAGAGGACATGGAATGGGCGGATACCGTTTGGAGACCCCGAGTTATCAAAGCGGGGTATAAATACTGGGCACTTGTATTACCGGAGAAGATCGTCGGACAAATGAATCTGAAGCAAATCATTAAACAAAAATACGCCAATCTCGGAATTACGGTAGAGTTATTCAATGGCCCCGATGAAGCAATGCAATGGTTGAAAAGTGTTTAGGATTCAAATTTTGTGGAAAACGGCACGTCCTTAAATATTTCAATAACTTTGCACTTGGAGTTAATTGTTTGATTATTTAAGAATAGGGGACAACGTCCCATATGACGTAGAACACCCTTATCGCGTAAGCAGCCTGCTCTTGTTGAGCCTTTGCTTGCCTCTTTTCCCGCAACTCGCCAAGAAACTCAGGCAGGCTCTCTTTCTCGGTGGCCTGAAACTGATATTTTGCACAGAAGTCCAGGTAGTAGCGCAGCCACTTTTTGAACGACCCATAGTCTCCTTTGGGAACCCCCTTCTTCCGAAGATGATTCTCGAATTGAGCCTGTAATGGGGGAGGAATAGGGAGCATGTCGATTTCTCCTGAAAATCTGGATAACACCCAGTTAAAAATGATATACAGAATGTTACCTCCTACGTCACAAAAAAAGAGTTTTCAAGCCGTTTTTTTTAATATATTGAAATAACAATACGATTTCGTTAAGCCCGTCTTCCGCTCCCGGGACAGGGGACCCGCTGGTATGTGAGGTCTGACAAATTCCCTCGGAGAGCGGAGATATCAAGAAACTATAGAATAACTTGTTAAGCATCAATGGAGTTACCGAAACCTATGTCGTTGAAAGACAAATCCATCGAAATACAACGCTTGATCGAAGCTTTTGAGACCGAGGCTGGTAAATTCCACGACATCCAATTCCATACTTACCACATTTCTCAGGTTGGCGGCCCCATCTTGACGCGCACTTTCTCACACCCAAATCATGCCATAATGCTGTGGCAGTACTACGGTAATCTTTCTACGGACGACGACATCGAACGGTTTGTTTCCAACGTCCAAGATAGTGACTTGCAATGGGGCCTTCGCGGTGCGGCACTTACATTTATGGGCGTCATTGAAGGTGGGGCCACGCCGTTGTTTGTTCGCATGGCAACCCGTGCCGGAAGCCTGTTCAGCGAGAAAGAATCTCTGTACATCAAATCATGCGTAGTCACAGATATTCAAGACAAAGAAAAGACAAAATGTCCAACAGGCAAAGCTACAGCCGCAGTCAACGATAATCCACTTGCAATTTGGCTGAATTTCTTGTTGTACCACCTCTCTCTCTCGAACCCCGGTAGAGACAGGGATCACAAGATTGAGCCGGACCCATTTTCGCTTTCCCTGATGGCACTTGAACGTCTCGCAGCCGATAAGTCTGTGGGCAAAATCGACCGATCGTCCATGCCACTTAAAGACCTTCGCTTCAAAGTTGCTGTTTCATTTCCGGGCGAAAAGCGGCGCTATGTGTCACGAGTTGTCGATGCATTACGTGGACCGCTTGGCAAGGATTCCATATTCTACGATTTCGACTACCAAGCGCAATTAGCTCGGCCCAACCTCGACACACTGCTTCAACACATTTACCGTGAGCAGTCTGAATTAATCGTGGTTTTCCTTTGTGCTGCCTACGCGGAAAAGCAGTGGTGCGGGTTGGAATGGCGTGCAGTTCGCGATATAATCAAATCAAAGCAAGATGAGCGCGTTATGTTCGTGAGGTTTGATGACGCGCCCATTGATGGCATGCTTTCCATTGATGGATACATCGATGGTGAATCAAATACCACAAAGCAAGTTGCTGACTTTATAATCACTCGCGTCGCAGAGCTTGAACAAGACGCTTAACAAATAAAGGATTAGTTCCGAGTCGAGGAACGAGTGCTCGGAACTAATCCTTTATTTGTTCTTGAGCTAGATCAGAGAATTCGCGGAGTTGCATATAACTACACCCCCGACCAAGACTTCTTAAAAGTTGATTCAATTGAGGAGATGCAGCTAATTTACTGGAGCGAGATCATCCAGAGGATTCATTTCTGTGCAGCTACAAGCATCAAAAGGGTGAAAAAATGGTATGATGCTATGCAGGCTGGTTATAAGTCGGAAAATTACTACGGATTCTGCTCAGCGATCAGGGGCCTTATTGAGGCATGCAGCGATACTTTTTACACCGTAAGCAAGGTTATGGATCCAATTTGTTCTGAATTTTCAATTATCGAGAAAGCCCTTAATGGAAAAGCTAAAAAGGTGCTTTTATCCGAAGGCATTGAAAATGAGCTCATACACTACATCTTTGCCAGAAAGCTTACAGCCGCAGAAAAAAGACGGTTTCACCCAAGTCATGACGCAAAACAAGCACGTGCCTATCTTGATTCGGTTCAAGACCAAGCAGTACTGAATCTTCATTTAGAACTCTGCCAAGTATCCCACCCTTCACAGGTATCTCTTGTTCCATTTCTTCTTTCGACCGACGAGTACTCGCTTATCCTTCATAAATTTGACGTGAATGCTGTAAAGTGGGACGTTGGTTCCAAAACGACTTATTGATTAAAAACTATTAGCTTCTACTGGGAGTTAAATACTTCTATTTACTTGATGGCTTTCCTTACAACATGATAAAAGAAAATGATAGAATTAGGATAATGATGTGAATAGATAAAAGCGTTTTAGAACCAACGTCCCCCTTTACGGTGAGCTTTGCGTTCGCTATAAATTATGATCTGTAAATTATGCGGAGAAAATAAAAAGCTGATTAAAGCCCACATCATTCCTGAG
>Ga0315549_1005106_pt1 | contig 10827 bp, 10 predicted proteins | sample SalMarSW160200MG_FD_203101 | JGI IMG/M metagenome (GOLD analysis project Ga0315549, IMG submission 203101) | Salt marsh sediment microbial communities from the Plum Island Ecosystem LTER, Massachusetts, United States - Salt Marsh Sediment SW1601-200 ... | reverse complement strand
TACAATTCCCAAGGGAGTGTGAATTATCAGCCCCACACAATCAGGAATACTATGGCAAACAGAGAAAAACTCTATTGTGAAATTACCCAGTGTAATCCTGCTCCCCGGGCTAACTAAATTCAATTTTGCGTCAGTTTTCACCCCTCGCTGCTTGAGTTCCACGAGAATCAGCTCTCGAGTGAACTTGGTAGCATAAACGGGAGTGGATAGCCGAGGTAAAATGTAAGGCAGCGCCCCGATGTGGTCTTCGTGCCCATGAGTAATCACTAGCCCCCTTAAATTTTTCTGTCTCGCCAAAAGATAGCTAATGTCGGGGATAAGCAAGTCAACTCCCAGCATCTCCTCGCTGGGGAACATGAGTCCGGCATCAATGACGACGATGTCGTTGCCATATTCCAATGCCATCATGTTCTTACCGATTTCACCTAATCCGCCCAGAGGGATGACTCTTAATTTATGTTTTGGCATGGTTTTCCGCTCCCGTTCATTCAGGACATGGTTCTAAAACAAGCTTAATTGCTGAGATTCAACTTCGTCTTGAGGCAGGTCTTTACCCTGAGCTAGTATCTGCGGAATCTTGAGCATATCCGCTTCGATGATTCGGCGCAGAGAGCCTTGATGGAGAGCCGCCGCAGGATGATACATGGGGTAATAAATGACGCCCCCCGACTTTCGTGGCTTCCCATGAATCTTGCTTATGCTCTGATTGGGAAAATATCGAGCTAGAGAGTAACGGCCCAAAGTAATAATCATTTGGGGCTGAATTATCTCTATTTGATGGTCCAGCCATTTGCAGCAACTTTGTATCTCTGTTGGCAGCGGGTCACGGTTTTGGGGCGGACGACACTTGATCACATTAGCAATATAAACTTCCTCCCTGCGTAGACCGATTGAGGCTAACAGTTGGTCCAAAAATTGCCCCGCTGGTCCGACGAAGGGACGCCCTTGCTGGTCTTCGTGCCACCCCGGGGCCTCACCGATAAAAAGTAAATCCGCATCCTCAGCCCCCTCACCAGGCACCACCTTAGTGCGATACTTAGCTAGCTCACAATCCCGGCAAGCTATAATTTCCTCACAAAGTTGAGCTAAAGCTGACATCTAAGTCGATGGTAGCATATCTACCTTTGTCGGTCAATTTGGATTCCTGCTGGACCAGGGCTGCTCAACTTATTCACTCTTCCTCCTCATCTTCATCCTGCTCCCAAATTGGCTCAGTGAATTGGTCAATAAATTCAGCCGTAACTTTCTTCGCTATTCTATCCATCTCCTCGTCCACTTGCTCAGCCAGACTGTTAAGCTCAGTCAAGTCAAGTGTAATTCCCAACATTTCAGTTAGGATACCAAGCACAGCCAAGGATGCTCTGGGATTTGCTATTTGCGTGGCATACGCTGGCACTTCGCCCAGCAAGCAAATGCCTTCCATCCCCCTTTCCTTGGCCATTCCCAATATCAATCCATTCAATCCCGCGATGCGAAGGTTACCTCTAAGAATCACATTATGTTTGCTTAACTCGTCCAATAAATTGGAAGTTGTCGCTGCTCCCCAAACCTTCTTCTCTTCGCTATGGTGGATGCGCGTCACCGCAGCAGCACAACTATATACCCTCGCCACCTTAAGCCTTTGCGCTACGTCCAAAACACAGTTAACCAGCTCATATCCTTTTAAACTAGGCTGCTCCTCCCCAATAAAAACCACCAGGCTTTGCTCCGCCTTGGCCGACTGCCAATAATAAAACTTGTTCTCAGGAAAACGAGGGCTGTCAACCACGTTGTCTCTGACCGTGACACCCATCGGTTCAAAGAAGTTAATAGGTTCAATTTCCCCTATTTCTTCAGCATTTAGCTTCTCCACAAGATACTTCGCTGCGGTTAGGGAAACGTCGCCAATGCCAGGCCAGGAGGCAAGCATGACACAGCTCTTAGGGCGCGGCTGTTTATAAAGCTTTATTACGTCTCTCATATATATCTTAGCTTCCCTTTGTCGTCACTGATACATTAGAGCAATATAAGGGAGGAGTTTGCAAAATCCCACCAACCCACCTTGCTTCACTCCCTATGCCCAGAAGCTCTTTTAGCACTTGATACACGTTACCGGCAATCATAGTATCCTTCACTCTTCCCACTATCCCACCATTCTCGACCTTGTATCCCAGCAAAACGTTGCCGCCGAAGTCGCCACCCAGAAGATTACCCTGTTCAGCCCCCATAACCTGCTCCACAATTAACCCTTCCTTCATATCCTCCACCATCGCCTGGAAGGAAACATCTCCTCTGCTTAAAATAAGAGAGCTTATATCTGGGCGGGGGAAACCACCACCTGCTCGCTGGCCGTTACCTGTGCTCTGAGTGCCAGCTAAAGCTGCTGTTTGTAAATCATAAAGGAAATTCGCCACTGCCCCATTTGTAACAAGCGGTAGACGCTGGCTGGACACCCCCTCGTCATCGAAAGGATAACTCCCTACGCCATAAGCTATGGTAGCATCATCCCACAAGCTCAGCTTTTTGTCAAAAACTTGCTCCCCCAGTTTATATTTTAAAGGCGAAGCCCCCTCGAGGACTGATTTGCCGTTAAACGCCAGCACTAGAGGACTCAGTAAAGCACTGGCTACTCCATTAGGTGTAAAAATTATTGGCAGCAGCTTGGTGGATACGGCAGCTTTTTTCTTAGCCATTTCCAGCTGCCATATCACTCTATCAGCCAGGTCATCAATGCCAATCATATCGGGACGACATGAGCTTGCGCTATCACCCACAAAAAGCATATCTGTATCCCGAACAAGAATGCCTTCCAGGCTGAGGCCGAAAAAGCTGCTGTCATATCTTCCCTCACCGCCTTGAGAATTAATTAAGGAGATGGAGCTTGTCCCCTTGGTTACTTGAACATCGCAAAGTATATCAGTAGTATGACCCCTGATTTTGTCTATAAGCTCCTTCCCAATCTCGACCATCCTCTCCATAGCTACTTCTTCTACTTTAGGGTCGAAGATGGACACTTCCGAATAGCCCCGGGATGAAGGAAATTGAAAACTGGCCGGACTGCCGAATTGAGAGGTTTCCACGGCCATGTCAACCAAAGCTTCCACATCTCCACCTCCACCGGCAGTAGCAAAGCCGATTCTGCCTTCCTTAAAAATTCGCAAGGCAGTACTGCTGCTCTCCTTGGTCTGAACTTGTTTTAGTTCATTGGCTTCAAACTGTATCGGCATTGCCTGAGAAGAAACCGAAAAAACTTCAGCTTGCTCAGCTACCTTCCGAGCAGAGCGGAGTACCTCTTCAAGATGTTCCATCTTAAATCCCAAAATTAGTAGTCAGTACCACTCTCCCTACTGCCTCCTGTCTACTGTCTACTGACTACTCTATTTTCATCTTCCTCCTACCACGCAATGACGAATTCTGATATGTGGGCTGCCGTTAGAAACCGGAAGCGGATATTGTCCCCCTTTGCCACAGCCACCACCTTGATTCATCTCCAGGTCACTGCCTATGGCATCTATATTTTGCAGGGTGGTAAAAACATTACCAGTTAGCACCACGGGGCGCAACAATTCTGCCAATCTCCCCTGGCGAATCATGTAAGCTTCGCCAGCGGAGAAGGTGAACATCTCCAGGCTGGTCGTCCCGCCGTACCAATCTTTAACATAGATGCCCTCCTCGATGTCACCAAGCATCTCCTCGAAGGAAGCGCTACCCGGCGCAATGAAGGTATTGCTCATTCGCACAATGGGAGGAAAGAGGTAATTAATAGCGCGAGCATTCCCCGTAGCCCTTTCTCCCATCTTAGCCGCTGTTTCTCGGGAATGAAGCCTTCCCTCCAGAATGCCCTCCCTGATAAGATAGGTTTTCCTTGCCGGCATCCCTTCATCATCGTATTTATAACTTCCCCGCAAATTAGGAATCGTAGGGTCATCAATGATATTGAGATGCTTGCCGCCAAATCTCTTTCCCAGGACCATGATTTGCTGCAGGTTTTCATTTTGATATACGAAATCCGACTCTGCTAAATGCCCGAAGGCTTCATGAGCAAAGACTCCCGCCAGAATAGGGTCCAAAATTACGGTATACTCTCCACCTTTTACCTGGGGGGCGGAAAGAAGGGCTGCGGCACGCCTCGCTATCTCCCTAGCTTGCTCATGTAGCCCCTCCACGGCGGAAAACTCGCCGGTGCTTCCCAGGCTCAGTCCTGCCTGTTGGACCTCGTTATCCTCACGGGCTATGGCTGTCAATCGTAAATTAAGGTCGGTTTTAGCTTGCTCTATGTAGCTGCCCTCAGAATTGGCGAAGGTACGTTGCTTTCTGCCATCGCGATAGTTGATTCTTGTACTTTGAATTTTCGGGCTGCTTAACATAATACTATTATAGCTATCTAAAAGCTCTTTCTTGGTTGCCAACGGTATGGTTGTGGCATCCTTCTTCGATTGTGACACCACTGTATCCACTACAGGCTTCGTGGGGAAGAGCTTAAATGGTTCCCTGCTTGCTACCCTTGCCTCCTCCACTGCCAGAGCTACCTTGTCCCGCAGTCCGTCAGGACGATTAAAGCTGACGAACCCCCAACTACCCTGGACTAACGCACGAACATTGCCACCAGAATTACGAGCCCTGCTTATCTCCTCCAGCCTCTCCCCCCTGTAAACAATGCTGGTAGCCTGGCTCTCCTCAAAATGGATTTCAACATAGTCGGCACCGTGGCCTTTAAGGGCATCGGCAATCAAGTCGCGCACGCCTTTATTGTAGCCTTTGCCACGAATAAAGGCAAAGAGCCGTGCTCACCTACACGATTATTGCGAGTGAAGCGAAGCAATCCTGTGCCGTCAAGGAGATTGCTTCGTCGCTACGCTCCTCGCAATGACAGGGTAGTGTAATTCCGAGCTACCTCTCTTTTGTCATTGCGAGCCGAGCACTCAGCGCCATGAGTGCTCGGCGTGGCAATCTTTCGAGGTGTGAAGGAATCCTTTCCTTCACGATTGAAATGGTGAACACCACGGTTGCTCCTTCTTGAAATTTTTGCATTTTGAGTTGTCATTTTGATTTTTGCCTTTTGATTTTTGAATTTCAATAACCTCCCAGCATAGTAGAATATTGCCGACCTTTAATTTATACCCATCTCCTGATATTATCTAAGTCACGGTAATGAAATTCACCGATAAACTGCTTAACGCCAGCCGAAAAAACAAAAGCTGGCTTTGCATCGGACTTGACCCCGACCCTGAGCTTATGCCCGGGGTGGATGTTCTACAATTCAACAAAGCCATTATCGAGGCCACCTCCGACCTGGTCTGTGCCTATAAGCCCAATCTGGCTTTCTATGAAGCTTTAGGGACCGAAGGGCTGGCTATCCTGGAGAAGACCGCTAAATGTATACCTGGTGATATCCCTGTAATTGGCGATGCCAAGCGCGGCGACATCGGTAACACTGCCAGGGCTTATGCCAGGGCTCTCTTTTCGGTTCTGGGCTTCGATGCCGCTACCGTCAATCCCTACCTTGGCTTCGACTCCATAGAGCCCTTTATTAACTATCAAGACAAAGGGGTATTTATTTTATGTCGCACATCAAACCGTGGAGCCACAGATTTCCAGAACCTGCGCACCGATGGCCTGCCGCTATACGAAGTGGTGGCTCAGAAAGCCAGAGGATGGAATACTTACGGCAATATCGGCCTGGTAGTCGGGGCTACCTATCCTGAGGAACTAAAGAAGGTTCGCTCGATTTGCCCCGAAATGCCTCTGCTCATTCCCGGCATCGGCGCTCAGGGAGGGGACCTGGTTTCAGCAGTCGGCTACGGAGTGGATGCCCGGGGCGAGAAGGCGATTATCAATGTGTCGAGGCAAATTCTTTACGCCTCCAAGGAAAAGGATTTTGCCCAAGCGGCTAGGAACATGGCTGAAAAAATCCGCAACCAAATCAATGACTATAGACATAAAGCTCGGTGACATAGTCCGGTTGCGCAAAGCGCACCCCTGCGGCAGCTATGAGTGGGAAGTGGTGAGGGTGGGCGCCGACATCGGCCTCAAATGCCTCAAATGCCAGCGAAGGGTTCTTTTGGAGAGAGGAGTGTTTGAGAGAAGGGTAAAGGAACTTGTCTCCAAAAGTAACTAACTAAACAGCATCGCAACAATAAAAAGCACCCTTGAATTATGGTGATAGGTGGAAATGATTGTTAAGATCAATATAAGGAAAAGGAGATGACGATGAAGGAATACGGTGAATTTATCAGTGAAGAGGACAGAATGATGATAGCAACAGTCCGTGACTTTGTGAACAAGGAGATAATGCCGGTCAGGCAACAACTAGATGAAGATGAGGACCGGGACCTTGTTCATCATGTTTTGAACGGATTGGCAAAAACCGGTTTGCACAAAAGAGGCTTGCCTGAATCAGTGGGTGGCTTGCGTACTAACGCAATTTCACTGGTGGTAGGATATGAAGAGGTAGCTCGTGGCGATAGTGGCATCGCTATGACGCTTAGTGTTCCGGCATGGGTTTTTGGTCCAGCAACGCGCTCTCATAATGATAGAGTGATCAGTGACTTATGTGCTCCTTTCTGCAGGGATGAGTTTCACGAGGCTTGCCAGGCAATGACCGAACCGGAAGGTGGCTGTAATATAGAGAGTCCAGATTACAGAGGGAAGGCAATCCACACTATTGCCAGGCTCGATGGCGATGAGTGGGTTATAAATGGGGCAAAACAATTCCCCAGCGGTGCCAGCGTTGCCGATGTCTATCTAATAACTAGCACTACAGATCCAGGGCTAGGTGATGAGGGGACTGCGCTCATCTATGTCCCAGCGGGCACCCCGGGTCTTTCCTTTGATAAGCCAGAAAACAAAATGGGCATGAGGTACACCGATGTAAACGCAAGCATTCATCTTGACGATGTGAGAGTACCCAAGGAATATCGCGCATCATTAGAGCCAGGAAAAGACCACGAAAGCTTTCGCAATTTCCTGTCATGGGGACGCTTATCCAGCGCAGCATTTGCCGTCGGCAATGCCCAAGCTGTGTTAGATATAACCCTGGACTTTACCGCAAATAGATTCTACGGTGGCAAGCAAGTTAGACAGCACAGTTTACAGGCTGCAATGTTAGCAGATATGATCATCGGCATTGAAACGGCAAGATTCTACTATCTAACGGTTGCCAGCATGTTTAACAAGCGTAAGGTTTATGGACCTCCCCATAGCGACATCCAAACATCAAAGGCTACCGGCGCCAAAGTATATGCTTGCGACGTAGCAGTGGATGTATGTAATAAGGGTATGCAGCTTACTGGTTCTTATGGCTATATGAAGGAATATAATATAGAAAAGTATCTGCGGGACTCCAAGATTATTCAACTCTGGGAGGGTGGAGCTGAACTAGGGCGGATAGATGTAGCCCGTGGCTATTATCCCATGGTTCCCCTCGCGTGAGACGCCAATCTGAGAGCTGTCTATGAAGCGCACCCCTGCGGCAGCTACGAGTGGGAAGTGGTGAGGGTGGGCGCCGACATCGGCCTTAAATGCCTCAAATGTCAGAGAAGGGTGCTTTTGGAGAGAGGGGTTTTTGAAAGAAGGGTGAAAGAATTTGTCTCCAAAAGTGACTGACTAACCAGCTTTGCGAAAGTAAAAAACGCCCTTCAATGGTTTGGGTCGTGGGGTAACAAAACAGGCAATTGCGCGAGATGAACAGTATGGACGATTGTTACCCCATCGACTGATTCAATTTTTTGAACCGTAAGAATCCGCCCCGTTGTCTCCTCGTTGGTCCTCAATGAGCGGTCTGAATTTATAGAGTCTCTTCTCATTCTCGACAAGTGTGAAGAGCTTGGCACTTTCGACAATACTCAAGAATTTGGCCTCTTTCATTTCGTGCTCATGTATGGCTAGAATGCCGTCTGCTTTCAGGATCCTGACTGCCTCTTTCAGACAACCAATTTTGTCAAACTCGTGGAAAGCGTCATTTATGAAGATAAGATCTATCGCTTTATCTGGTAACCCCGTTGCACAGCAATCCGCGTGCATAACACTCACGTTCTTGTGGCTTCCTCGTGCTATCCTAGCTGCAACAATGGCTGTGTGCAAGGGATGAATATCTAGGGCGTATACTTTGCCTTTTGGCCCTACTATCCTCGCGGCGAGAATCGTGAAACGACCGGGACCACAGCCAAGGTCCACAATAACCTGCCCCTCCTTTACCCCTGCTTTCTTCAGTTTCTCCCTTCGCTTAATAGGTGTCTCATGTATCGTGAATATCCATATCCAAAACATGAAAATCATGAAAAGATACACCACGACACCAGGCATCGGCTTATGACATGCGTATTTCATAATCAGATAGGGAATGATTGCCGCTACCAGCAGTGCCGCAACCACGATCAAGACCCAGTGCCAAGTCTCCATTACATTGACCTTCTTATCCCAAGCTTCTTATTGCCATTATAGCGAGACCTCAACAACATAGCAATCGCACCTGATAAATGGTCGACATAGTATGTTCACTTCGCTGCACATTTCGCTGAAAAGTTGGCTTTATCAGCTCTGTGTGCTAGTTTATATAATATCTTATGGCTCGCTGTATCTTCCATATTGATTTGGATGCCTTCTTCGTTTCTGTGGAGCAGGTGCTTAACCCGAAGCTAAAGGGAAAGCCGGTAATCGTGGGCGGAGACCCTGAGCGCCGCGGCGTGGTTGCCTCTGCTTCCTATGAAGCACGGCCTTTCGGCATCCACGCCGGTGTGCCCTCATCCAGGGCACACCGCCTTTGCCCCCAGGCAATTTTCATACGTTCTCACTTCTCTCTCTATAAAGATGCTTCAGCTAAGTTTATGAAGATTCTAGGCGATTTTTCTCCCCATATCGAACCTTTAGGGCTCGACGAAGCCTACCTTGACGTCACTGGATGCGAAGAACCTTATGGTTCTCCCCGGGAACTGGCGCTGGCGATAAAAGAAAGAATAAATAAGAATCTCGAAATCACAGCTTCAGTGGGCATCGCTACCTGCAAGGTAGTAGCTAAGATCGCCTCCGACCTTTGTAAGCCCGATGGGCTGCTGGAGATAGCCCCGGGGGGGGAGCAGGCTTTCCTCAATCCACTCCCCATAGCCAAATTACCCGGAGTGGGCAAGAAAACAGAGCAGTCCTTAAAAGAGATGGGTATAACCACAATAGGAGAATTAGCCAACCTTCCTCTGGACACGATAAAAAGACGGTTCGGAGTAACCGGTGCAGTGCTTCATAGCTATGCCAGGGGAATAGATGACCGGGAAGTAGAAGCGCCAAGTGAAGCTAAATCCATCAGCCAGCAGCTCACTTTTGCCCGCGATACCCTGGACCGCAATTTTCTTGAGGCCAATCTGCACAATTTATGCCAGGAGGTTTGCCAGGAGCTGCGGAGTCAAAATAAAAGGGCAAAATGTGTAGCTATAAGACTGAGGTACGCCGACTTTAAGACAATCACCCGCCAGGTCATACTGAGAGAGGCTAGCGACGTTACCCAGGTTGTTTTTGCCACAGCTCAGCAGTTGCTCAGCAAAACTCTGGCACAACAAGAAAAACCAGTACGCCTGATAGGTATTCGAATATCAAGCCTGGTGGGCGAGGGTAAACAGCTCCCCATGTTTGATTCCGGGACGGAAAAGCCGGAGCACCTGGATAAAGCTATAGACAAAATTCGCAGCAAATACGGCTCAACGGCGATAAAAACAGGCAACGGAATTTCTACTGAGAAAAGTTAGGACAACAGGAAAGCCTAAAATTAGTAGTCAGTAGTCAGAATTCAGCATTCAACAAGGGCAGGATTGCACGACCTTAAAAGGTCGCACTACAATCGTGTTTGGAATTTAGCCAGAGAGATTGCCACGCCGAGCACTCATGGCGCTGAGTGCTCGGCTCGCAATGACAGAAGGCAAAAGGCTTACAATGGCGGAGGGGGCTTGTTTTGGATTCACAATACGAAGTATAATTGACCACCTTTACCTATAATAGAAAGGAGAAAGATGCCGGACTATGCCTTTTTCCACAAACAATTCATGCCGCTACCTGAAGCCAAAATCGGCATCCTGACCCATGCCTTCCACTACGGCACCGCTTGCTTCGAGGGCATCCGCGGTAACTGGGATAGCGAGCAGGAAAGATTTTGCATTTTTAGAATCCAGGACCACTATAAACGCATATTTGACGGCTGTCGCATCCTGAAAATCAATCTCCCCTACTCTGTTGACGAGCTTTGCCAATTGACCAAGGAGCTTTTGGAAAGAAGTGGCTACCGGGAAGACGTATACATCCGTCCTTTAGCCTATAAAAGCTCCGAAACTGTAGGAGTCCGTCTCCACAACCTGGAGGATGATTTCTTAATTGTCGTGACCACACTGCCCACTTACCTTGATATAGATAATGGTGTTCGCTGCTGCACCTCATCGTGGCGCCGCGTGGATGATACCATGATTCCACCTAGAGGCAAGATTTGTGGCATTTATGTAAACAGCGCTCTGGCTAAAACCGAGGCCCAGGAAAGTGGCTTTGATGAAGCCATATTGCTAACCCAAGATGGACATGTCTGCGAAGGCAGTGGTGAGAATATCTTTCTTGTTTTAGGGGGGAAACTGGTAACTCCTCCGTCATCCGATAACATCCTCATGGGCATCACCAGGGATACGGTCATGAAATTAGCTAAAAATGAGCTAGGTATAGATACAATTGAGAGGCAAGTCGACAGAAGCGAACTTTATGTGGCTGAAGAATGCTTCTTTACCGGGACGGCAGCCAACATAGCGCCAATATTGGAAATCGACCATCGCCCTATAGGCACGGGCGAGATTGGCAAAATGACCGCCAAATTACAAAAGCTCT